>Ga0193713_1000204_pt1 | contig 19580 bp, 16 predicted proteins | sample H3a2metaG_FD_143054 | JGI IMG/M metagenome (GOLD analysis project Ga0193713, IMG submission 143054) | Soil microbial communities from a riparian zone of the East river system, Colorado, United States - H3a2 | ecosystem: Environmental > Terrestrial > Soil > Riparian zone | place: USA: East River... | reverse complement strand
GGGACGAGGCATGGAGGGGGCCCAATGTAGCACATCCGATTAAATTCCGTTATGCACATACTCGGAACCGTCGCCCGCCTCCAGATCCAACGCTCCTCGCTCAAGACGGGCGAGAAGCCGAATCGCGTATACGATCCCACCCCGCTGCTCCCCGTCCCCCGCCTCACGGTCACGCCCGACGGCGTGCTGGGCGCGGGAGCCGAGGGCGGTTGGATCGTGGACGTCCACCACCGCGCCCACCCCGAAACCAAAAACGCAGACCTGCTCCACGGCGTCTCCATCGGCTTCACATCGCACTACGCCGCGATGCGCGATCGCTTCGGCGAGCGGATCGTGATCGGCTGCGCAGGCGAGAACATCATCGTCGCTGCGGATCGAACGTTCACGTACGACGATCTCGCGGCGGGCGTGGCGATCGTTGCGACGGACGGGCCGGAGCGCGTGCGGCTCCGCGTGCTGCAGGTGGCACACCCGTGCCGGCCGTTCACGGGATGGGCGGCGGGGGGACGGGTGGAATCAGCCGTGCTGAAAGAGCACCTGCAGTTTTTGGACGGGGGAACGAGGGGGTTCTACTGCGTGGGTGAGGGGATGGGTACGGTTCAGGTGGGAGATCGGTTGGTACTACTCTAGGACCGGCCTAGTCTTTAGGAAAGCTCGTCCCACGCCACCCCGGCGCTCTTCTTACAGCGGTCGCACGTCATCTCATCGCTACCCGCCTGGAAGCCTTGGCGGTGCCGGCACGCCGGGCAGACGGCGTAGGTGAGCGGAATGGCGCGGCCCAGTTTCTCCGCCACGCGGGGCTCGCATTTCACGATCGTCCACCGCTCCGGAGGATGGTAGCGGATCTCGAGGAAGCGACGGTCCACCGGCACATTGTGCCGGTTCACGTCGAGGACCACGATGTTGCTCGAGGAGATGCGGACGACGGGATACCACGCGCCGCGGCGCAGCGTGTGCGCGCCGGCAGGGCCGACCCGGGCCCAGCCCTTCACCTGCAGGCGGGTAGGCGTGATGGGACGGAGATCCATAGCTCTAAGCTTAACGGGCGGCGGAAGCCCGCGTCGTGACTGTGCTCACACGTCGCGCGGTCGCCTCACCCGCACTCGCTGAAGCCGCACACGTGGCATTTGGCGCACCCCTCGATGAACGCGAGCTGCGAGCCACAATCGGGGCAGGCCCCGATGAAGTCCTGCTCAGGCGCGCGGGCCCGCAGGGTTGCCTCCCCCCCCCCTGCCCCGGTCACAACCTCCTGGGTGGGGACGCTGGGGCCGCTCGCCAGCAGATCCTGCTGGACCCCCTGCTTCTCGTGCATCCATTTCTCGATCGCAATGCCGATCGCGTCGGGCACCGACAGCACCTTGCTGGGGCCCAGGCCGACGGCGCGGTCCGACGAGATGCCGCGCAGCTGGCGGTAGATCTCCTTGAGCGGAATCCCCGAGCGCAGCGCGAGCGAGATCAGCCGTCCGATCGCCTCGACGTCGGCCATCAGGGCGCCGCCCGCCTTGCCGAGCGACATGAAGACCTCGAATGGCTGGCCTTTGTCGTCTTCGGTGATCGTCACATACATCGTGCCCAGCGGCGACTCCACGCGGCGCGTCGAGCCCTTGAGGAGATCGGGACGGGAGCGCTTGGCGCGGCGCTGCAGGTTCTCGGCCTCGACGTCGTGCAGCTGGGCGCGCGTCCGCTCCAACTCCGTGTCGAGCTCGGCGATGCGGCCGAGGGCCTCCGCCAGCGCGACCTGCGCATCCTTCGGATCTTGGGGCGTCGCGGTGACCTTCTTGGCGGTCGTCCCCGTGGACAGCACCTGGTTCTCGCGCGCGCCGTCGCGGTACACCGTCACGCCCTTGCAGCCGAGGCGGAACGCCATCCGGTAGATCTGCTCGACGTCGTCCTCGGTCGCGGCGTTCGGGAAGTTGCAGGTCTTGGAGATCGCCGAATCGGTGAAATCCTGAAAGGCGGCCTGCATCCGGATGTGCGACTCGGGCGTCACGTCGTGCGCGGTGACGAACACGCGCTGCCACTTGGCCGGGACGGCGTCGAAGTGGATGTGCCCGGCCTCGGCGATCTGCTGCACCAGCGCGTCGGAGTACCACCCTTCCCGCTTCGCGATCTTGACGAATTCTTCGTTCACGTCGGGCATCAACACGCCCGCCTGGTTCCGCATGAACGCCACGGCGAAGAGCGGCTCGATCCCCGAGGAGCACCCGGCGATGATCGAAATCGTCCCGGTCGGCGCGACGGTCGTGAGGTTGCAGTTGCGCAAGCGGCGCATCGGGCGGATGCGCTCGCCCTTGGCGTCCCGGGCGGCGCTCGCGTCGGGTCCCCAGATCGAGCGCTCCCACTCCGCGAAGACGCCACGCTGCTCCGCCAGTTTCTCGGACGCGACCTTCGACTCTTCGTCCACAAACTCCATGAGGCGACGCCCCAAGGCGACGCCGGCGTCGGAGTTGTACGGGATGCCGAGCGTGACGAGCAGGTCGGCCCAGCCCATGATCCCGAGGCCGATACGGCGGATCCGCTTCGCCAGATCGTCGATCTCGGCGAGCGGGTACTTGTTCGCGTCGATGACGTTGTCGAGGAAGTGCGTGCACACGTGCACCGCGGTGCGCAGCCGCTCCCAATCCACGTCGCCGTTCTTGACGAACAGGCCGACGTTGATAGACCCGAGGTTACAGACATCGTACGGGAGCAGCGGCTGCTCACCGCACGGGTTCGTCGCTTCGTAGCTGCCGAGCCGCGGCACCGGGTTGTACTGGTTCGCCCGGTCGATGAAGAACACGCCCGGCTCGCCCGTCTTCCACGCGCCATGGATGATCTTGCGGAACACCTCGCGGGCATCGAGGTGGCCCACGACCTTGCCGGTCTTGGGGTGGATCAGGTCGTACGCCATCCCGGCCTCGAGGGCCACCATGAACGCGTCCGTGACCGCTACCGAGATGTTGAAGTTCGTCACCTGCGTGAGATCATCCTTGCAGCTGATGAACTCGAGCACGTCGGGGTGGTCGACGCGCAGGATGCCCATGTTGGCGCCGCGCCGCGTCCCGCCCTGCTTCACGACATCCGTCGAGGCGTCGTACAACTTCATGAACGACACCGGGCCCGACGCGACGCCCATCGTGGAGCGGACGACGTCGTTCTTGGGCCGCAGGCGCGAAAACGAAAAACCGGTCCCGCCGCCCGACTGATGCACCAGCGCCATCGCCCGCAGCGTGTCGTAGATGCCGGAGCGGCCGTTCGAGAGGGCGTCCTCGACGGGCAGCACGAAACACGCCGAGAGCTGGCCCAAGGGGCGGCCGGCGTTCATCAGGGTCGGCGAGTTCGGCATCCACACCCGGGTCGCCATCAGCTCGAAGAACGTCTCGGCGAGGCTCTCCACCGCGCGGTCGGAGGCGCCGTAGGCCCGGTCGGGGGCCGCGACGTTACGCGCCACGCGCCAGAACAGGTCTTCGGGGCTCTCCGCCGGCTTCCCGTGGTCGTCCTTGACCAGATAGCGGCGTTCGAGGACCGTGAGCGCGTTGGCATTCAGATCGAGTTTGGCTGCCGAGGTGGAATCAGTCATGCTGGCTCATCCCTCTGCGGTGAGAGCGGTCTCACAGCTCAATGCTGCAATCGTTGAGTTAAACGGGACGCGGATGGTCAAGGTAGGTACGATGGACGAGCCGAGCAAGCCGCGCCGAGAAGGCCCGCGCGTCAGGGCCATTGACAATTCACATCACAAACTTGGTCGTTCGAGTGTCCCTTACGTGGCCGAGATGGCCATTGAAAACTGGGCTTCGCAGCCTCGTTCGTCCCTGCGATTGCGCAGGACGAGGCTGCCACCATGCGCCTCGGCGATCTGGCGAGAGAGCGCGAGCCCGATCCCAGAACCATTGGGTTTCGTGGTATAGAACGGCACGAATACATTGGCTTCATCAGCCAGGCCAGGTCCGTCATCGCGAACCCACAATTCCAGCTGCCCCACGTTCACGCGCCATCCCACTTCGACGCGTCCTCCGGTTTCCAGCGCCGCATCGACGCCATTTCGAACGAGGTTGATCAACAACTGATCCAACTGTCCGCAATCCGCTCGGATGGTGATATCTGGACCGGAATGCACAGTCACGATCAAACGCGACTCAAGCACCACGATGCGACGGACCCACTCGTTCACAGACACGGCGTCAAGTCGGGGTGGCGGAAGCCGGGCCAGTCGGGCGTAGGCGGCCATGAGACGGCTGAGCGACTCGGCCCGGGTTCCGATGATCCCGAGACCGTTTTCGAGATCCTGTCGCCAGTCGGCGGTCAGTGGATCGCGACGCACGAGCTCAACAAGACTCTGAGCCAGCGATCTAATTGGGGCGAGGGAATTATTGAGCTCGTGGCTGAGCACACGGATCAGTCGCTGCCATGCCTGGCGTTCCTCCTTGCTTAACGTCCGGCTCACGTCCGCCAGCACAACGAGATCATGCGGAAGCCCTTCCTGCCGAAACGTCCTTCGTCGCAGTTCCCATCTCCCTTTCGCACCCGCGAGTTCCAACTCCACCACTCCCGGCACGTCCGTGTCGAAGCATCGATCCAGACCCAACTCTGGCGCGCTGCGTCCCAAGAGTTGTTCGCGGGGTCGGCTGAGCAACGCGGCGCCGGCGCGGTTGACCAACCGTAAGACGTGCGCACCATCGAAGGCAAACACCGCGACATCGACCTCGTCCATCACCCGCCGCAGGAGTGCGGTCGCCTCCAGTGCACCGAGCCGTTGAGCTCGTAGGTTCTCGCCCAGCCCATTCAACTCCAACAGGAGTAGGCCGAGGGCGTCTTCGGGATCCGAGCCCCGAGCCCGGATTGAGAAATCTCCTTCTCGTAACGCCGCAATCATGTTAGACGCCGTCCGGAGGGGGCGCATTACACGTGCGCGCACGGTCGCGGCCAGCGCAAGCCATCCCACCACTACGACCACCGTGAGAAGCCATTGGGTGCGGGGGAGGAAATCCCCCGTCCAAAGCAACGCGGTGGCGAGCATCAGCCCCGGCAATCCGGTGACAAGCGCAAGAATGAGTATCTCATCCTCGTGCCTCAACGAGCTGTGTCGCCGCTCAGAGCCCATGAAGCTTCAGGCGACGGTAGAGAGCACTGCGCGATAGCCCGAGCGCAGTGGCAGCATCGCTCACGTTTCCATGAGCTCGGCTAAGCGCCTTCTGGATGAGGGCACGCTCCACCTCCTCCAAGCTCATCTGCTCGAGCGCGGCCACGCCGTCCTCTCCTTGGCTCAGCGCGAAATCGCGAGCCCTGATTTGACCACGTTCGGCCAGCAAGACCGCCCGCTCGATGGCGTGGTCCAGCTCGCGAACGTTTCCCGGCCAGGAGTGGCGCAATAACGCGTCCATGCCGTCAGGCGCCAGGGACATCGTGCTCTTGCCGTAGCGCTGTGCGTAACGGTGCAGGAAATGCGTCGCCAGCAGCGGTATATCGTCGTGGCGTTCGCGTAAGGGGGGTATGCGGATCTCCACCGTATTCAATCGGAAGAGCAGATCTTCGCGAAATGCACCTGCTTTCACTGCGGCCTGTGGATCGACGTTAGTCGCGGAGATGAGTCGCACGTCCACCCGGCGTGGGCTTGAGGCTCCCACGCGCTCGAACTCACCAGTCTCCAGAACACGCAGCAGCTTTGCTTGCTGGGCGAGCGGCAGATTCGCGATCTCGTCGAGAAACAGTGTGCTCCTGTCGGCGAGCTCGAAACGCCCAACGCGATCCGCCTTCGCATCCGTGAAGGCACCTTTCACGTGGCCGAACAGCTCGCTCTCGAATAGGCCGTCCGGGATCCCCCCCAGATTCACCGCGATGAGCGGACGGTCTGCGCGTTGGGACGCGGCGTGGATCCAACGCGCCAAGACTTCCTTGCCGCTGCCATGGTCGCCCAGGAGGAGCACATTGGCGTCGGAAGGGGCGACGCGCTCCATCAACCGGAGCACGGGCTGCATGGCACGCGACTCGGCGATCAGCTCCGGAAGACCTTCCTTGCGCAACGCGCGGTTCTCGATCTCCAGCTCACGGCTCCGCCGCAAGGCGCGGCCGAGATCAACCTGAGTGCGCAGAATCGCCAGCAAACGATTGTTGTCCCACGGTTTCTCGACATAGTCTCGCGCGCCGCGGCGCATTGCCGCGACAGCGCTCTCCACATTGCCCCAGGCGGTCATCACGACGACCGGCGGCGCCAGTTCCCGTTCCTGAAGCTGTGCCAGGAGATCGAGCCCCTCTGCCCCGGACGTAGTGTCTCGTGCGTAGTTCATATCAATTAACAGGGCGTCGAAGTCCCGAACATTGACTGCGTTCAGTACCCCGCGGGGGGACGTAGCGGTATCTACCTCGAACCCTTCGGCCTTGAGAAGAAGTTTGAGGGCCTCGAGGATGTCGCGCTGGTCGTCAGCGATCAATATCCGTGAAGGATTCGCGGCCACCCGTTAGAATGGGCGAAGAGCGGTGGTTCTGGCAAGGACCCATGGCGTTTTCTGTCGCCATGTGCGGACTCGGAATCAGAACGTGCAGCGTTAGTTGCGGCTGGAGCTAGCCGCCGTAGGCCACTGCTTTGGTTGCCGTCCAGACATCCTTGTTGGCAGTGTGTCGCTCTGCCTCCGATCAAGTATTTCCCGCAGCGGGAACGCGTATAACACGCCGTGTTCATCACCTCGATTAGACGGGCCGACACCATATAGCAAACCGCGAGATTCGTCCACCTGGATCGCATCGAGATCAGTGCCAACGAGTACGGACCGTTCGAAGACGCCGTGGCGGGAGAAGACCCTTATTTGTTCACCGTGCACTGCGCCGGGGCCGTCCGCACTCTCGGATCGACCACTGTATAGGGCAACCACATGGGACGAGTCGATCGTCAGATCGACATACGCGTACCGCGTGTACTCCGTCGGTACGGCGTGGATGCGGCCAGACACATCTTCCACAGCCTCTACGTCGTTGTCTGTGCTCGCCACGTTGCCCGTCCCGTAAAGACGATGCCCGGAAAGGTTGTAGAATTCCAATTGCGGGCGAAGAAACCGAGCCAGCACAATCAAGGAGTCAGATGTTACTCCCACGCGCGCTCGATTGAGGTGATACGCCACCTCGAGCTCTTCTTCTGGGTTGAGCTGGAGAGGATGACCGACGTAACCCTTTAGCGTTCCAGTGCTATCAAAGAGCGCGAACTGACCCCGCCGGTAGAATCCGGAGGCCACGATGGAGCGATGCCACCATACTGCGTCGAGCACCGTATTGGGGTCCGCGAACTGGATCACTTGGCGGGTGACCGGTCCATCCCCCGCGTCCTCGAAGCTCGTCCAACGCCGTCTCATCAAATCCAGAACCCAGAGTCGTCCCGTGACCGAATCAACTGTCAATGCAAAGGGCGAAACCACATCAGACGGGCCCACGCCCTGCTGACCCAGCGAGCCGACGATGCGACCGGACGAGGGATCGTGCAGGGACATCAGAGGCCCCCGTCCGCCCGCCCTGCGAAGCACGACCAACCGACCTCGCCACATCGCGAGATCTTGGCCCGGATTGGCAAGTTCATATCGCCACACGGGCCCCACGGCGCCACTCGGCCACTGTGGCGCTGGTTTGGAACAACCCATTACTAGGCCAGCGACTATCGAAACGGTAAGCCAAAGCCCGCGGTGCACGATCAGGTCTCCTTGTTCAACACGCTACGTAGCGTTTGTCCGGGTAGTTCTGACCGTTTAGGCCGCAGATCCAGCCCGTCTTCGGTGCACAACTGCCGTCTACAAGGGCTGCAACGCTAACAGAGGCGGCACATGCATCGCGCCAGGCGATTGCAGGCGCGCCGTTCTTGTTAACGGATAGACCCAGCGGCAGCGCGGTCAACAGAGCGCCGCCTGCCAACGCGAGTCCCAACCGCTTTGATACTGTGGTTTCATCTTTCATAAGGAACCTCCAAAGTTTGGACCGGTGCATACGCGGGCTTGGCCTGTGGATTTCACGCTCGTACCGGCGGAGGTCTTCGACAAGAGTACAAAGACCATAACTGCGTACGAACACGAGAATCATCACGGAGCCGAACCAGCCAGCAGGGTACAAACGTGCGTCCGAGCAGTACAAAAAGGTTTGGACTTGGTGGAGACACGTGTTATTCGGACCGCAGTGCCACCAGAGGATCGACTTTCGTGGCCCGTCGAGCAGGCAAATAGCAGGCAAGCAGCACCGTCACGAGAAGGAGCACAGCCACCACCGTAAGCGCGACGGGGTCGCGAGGGCCAATCTCGAATAGGAAGCTCCTCAGGACCTGCGTTGCGGTGAGAGCGGCGCCGAGGCCGATCAGGAGGCCGGCTGCGACCGTCCCAAATGCATGACCTAGGACCAACCGCAACACCGCCTTTCGGTCTGCACCCAGTGCCATCCGGACGCCGATCTCCCGTGTGCGCTGCGTGACGGCGTAGGCGGCGAGACCAAAAACGCCGCTTGCCGCGAGCACCAAAGCGAGAATGGCGAAGACAGCGACCAACGCCGCGTAAAACCTCTGCCGCGCAACGGAGGCCGACAGCAACTCCCGCATCAGCACCACACGATCGATCGGGATGGTTGCATCGACACTCTGAATGGCGCGCCGAACCAGTTGCAGGCTGTACTCCGGAGCTTGTGCGGTGCGCACCAGGATTTTGAGTCCTGGTGCCGCATCGTCCGCCAAGGGTTGATAGACATGCGGAGGCGGTGGCTCGTGCAGGTTCATCTCGCGAGTGTCGCCGACAATGCCGATAACGGTGCGCGTGCGATTGCCGTAGAACGTCACTAGCCTCCCCAAAGCGTCGCCGCCTGGGAAGTACGCGCGGGCGGCTCCCTCGTCGATGACGACCCCGTTCGAAACGCCTGCATTGCCATCTCCGAAGATCTCTCCGCGTTTCAGGGGGACACCAAGCGTGCGGAAGTAATCCGGGGTCACGGCCGAAATCCACGCGACGGGGCGGTTGCCCTCCTCTGTTGCTCCGGCGGGATGTACCGGTCCGACAGCGTAGCCATTGAGCGGCATCCCGGTCCCTGCGGCGGCATCAGTCACACCCGGCAGCGCGCGGAGTCGATCGAGCGCCAAGCGGGCGAAGGTGACGATCTCAGCTGATGTCGCGTAGCGGCGTTCCGGCAACTGGAGATCGACGATCAGGAGGCGGTCTTGCTCGAAGCCCGGATCTGACCGGACAAGATGGACGAAACTCCTGACGAGCACTCCCGCTCCGGATAGGAGCATCAAGGTCAGGGCGACCTGCGCGACGATGAAGGTGTCACCCGCCCGATGCCGCCACAGCCGGCCCCCGCGGGGCGTGGTCATGGTTCTGAGGCCAGGCAGCCTGGTCTGCCGCGCCGCCCGCAATGCGGGGGCAATTCCAGCGAGTAGTCCGGCAACAACGCTGATGGCGAACGCCCCCGCGAGCACACGCCCATTCAGTCCGATCTCGGCGATACGGGGAAGTTCGCCACCCGCCAGGCGTACAAGAACCGGGACCGCAGCAATCGCGAGCAACACACCAAGCCCGCCCCCTGCGACCGCCAGAAGTACGGATTCCGTCAATGCGTCTCTAAGTAATCGGGCGCGGCTCGCTCCCAATGCGACACGCACCGACACGTCACGCTCTCGCGCCACGGCGCGGCACAGAAGAAGTGTGGCAACGTTGGCACATGCCACCAGCACCACGAGACCGACTGCGGCCAGCATGAGAAGGAGTGCGGTACGGACCTGGGCGACAAGCGACTCGTGAAGTGGAGTCACCAACGGCCGCTGTGCAGCGCGATCCGCGGCTGTTAGGCCTTGCTGTCCGGCTGCGAGATCGAGGGCCACCGCCGCCTGGGGCGGCGTAACGCCTTTTCTCAATCGACCGATAACCCAGAACCCAGGGCGACTCAGCCATTCGCTGGCATCCGATCGGGAACGGAAGGACCCAAGGCTCAGCCATACGTCAGGATCGCCGCGATGCTTGAAGCCGACTGGATTGACGATGTCTGCAGGGAGCACACCGACGATGGTATAGCTGACCGTGTCGAGCGTGAGCGATCGCCCGAGGACCCGCGGATCGCTCCCAAAATGGGACCGCCAGAATTCATTGCTCAGGATCGCGAGAGGCATGGTACCCGGACGATCGTCGTCGGCTCGGAAGCCGGGCCCCAAGAGAGGTCTGGCGCCAAGTAAAGGAAAGAAGTTGCCGGTGACGATCCACGTTGAGACTCGTTCTGGTCCCCGCTCGAGTTGGAGGACCGGCTGCTCGGCGATCGCCGCCGCTGCGTCCTCGAAGATGCCCGGCGTGCTCCGCCACGCCTCGTACAGTTGAAACGACGATGTGCCGCTGGCTGATTTGACGTCCACCAAGCGGTCCGCTGCTGGGTACGGCAGCGAGCGTAAGAGAATTCCCTCGACGACGCTGAACAGCGCGGTTGTGGCGCCAATGCCCAGCGCGAGCGCGACCAATGCGGCGATGGTGAAACCAGGCGTGCGCAGCAGCGTGCGGAACGCATAACGCAAATCCTGCAGCATGTGGCACCCAGCGCTAAGGGTTCATCGGTGTGACTGGAGCGTCACCTTGATCGGATGCGGGGGATCCAACCCCTCTTCCTCGACCACCCGCCCATCGAACAACCGGACAGTCCGGTCCGCATGCCCGGCATAGCGTTGGTCATGCGTGACCATACAGATCGTCGCGCCGCTTCGGTGTAGGCCTCGCAACAGGTCCATGACTGCTTCGCCGTTCTGCGAATCCAAGTTTCCGGTCGGCTCGTCAGCCAAGAGTATTGCTGGCTCACCTGCGACGGCACGCGCGACGGCAACTCGCTGTTGTTGCCCGCCCGAGAGCTGGGACGGATAATGCTTGGCGCGGTGGGACATTCCTACCTTCTCCAAGCCCTCTTGAACCCGCCGCCTTCGTTCTGGCTCGGGCATACCGCGGTATGTGAGCGGGAGCTCGACGTTTTCAGAAACCGTCAAGTCGCCGATCAGGTTAAAAGCTTGGAAGATGAAGCCGATCCGACGATTCCTGACCGCGGCCCGCTCGGCAGTCGAGAGGTTCGTGACAGCTGTCCCTTCCAGCAGATACGTCCCCTCCGATGGCGTGTCCAGCAAGCCAAGGAGCGACAATAGCGTCGTCTTGCCGCATCCCGACGGCCCGGCGATCGAGACGTATTCCCCCCGTGTGATCTGTAGATGCACATCCGAGAGGGCGTGGGTCTCCACCTCGTCCGTATAGAAGACCTTCTTGACGCCTTGCAACTGGATCAGCGAACCATTGCTGGACATTGCGTCTCCTATCTCTTGATTCGTATCCTTTGCACATCCCACCGCGACATATCCGACACGATGACAGAATCACGCGCGGCCAGACCTTCCAGGATCTCGACCGCATTTGCCGAGCTGCGGCCGATCCGAACCTGCACGCGCGTCGCGTAACGTCCCCCGTCGGAGAGCTTGAATACTTGGACGGTGCTGTTCGGCTGCCCGTACGCGAGCCGGCCCGTATAGAGCACACCCTGGAGACGCTCGATTTCTATGGTGCCGTCTACGCCCTGGTCGGGACGCAGGCCCGCAGCGGGTCCGTCCAGTCGCACGTCAACCGCGACGTTCCCATTGATTGCGTTCGGATCGATCCGGGTGACGTGACCGGTAATAACCCCGCTGCGGGTGTCAATCGACGCGTGCTGGCCGACGGCCAGGTCCTTCGCCTGCATCGTGGGTATCTGCAGCACCGCTTTGAGGGTGCCGGGCTGCACGACCTTGGCGAGAAGCGTGCCCGCGAGAACATATTGGCCGAGTTGCAGCGTGAGATCGGAAACGACACCCGAGTCGCCTGCACGAACCCGCAGCGACCGAACCACGTTTCCCTGGAACTCCGCAACGGCGCGTAGGCGATCAACTTGCGAACGTTGAACGGAGATCTGCGAGTCAATGGTCGCGGTCATCAAGGCCAGCCGGTCCTGTTCGACGCGATAGCGCGTCGCAAGTTCCTCCGCCTCATCGCGTGCCTGTTGCAGGCCGTTGCGCGATACGCCTCCGAGGGCTCCCAATGATTCGGCAGCGGCGACGTCACGTTGCGCTCTCAAGTACGCGGTCCGCGTCGTCGCCACGACACCCGTCTGGGTAAGGCGCTGATTCTCGAGGTTCGTTCGTTGATTGACGAGGTCCGCCCGAGCCGCCGTGAGCTGTTGGTCGGCCTGAAGCGCTTGTATTTGAACGTCCGGGTTGGAGAGCTCGAGAAGGGGCGTCGCGGCAGTCACGTGTTCACCTGGTTCCGCGAGGACGCGTTCCACTCGCCCCGCCGCTAAGGCAGTAATGAACCGGACGTGCTCTGGCACCAGGGTGCCGGGACCCCGCACTTCGCGGACCATCTCGCCCTGGCGGACAGAGTCGACCCAGAGGGCGTCACGATCCACGGCCGGTGCCGCGGGTTTAAGACTGGCCAGAGCGATCGTCGCAACAAGGAGCGCGACCGCGACGACTGCAGCTCGCAGGTAGCGGCGATAGCTGGAAACGGGCTCGCGGGGAATGTCCAACCGCTTTCCTCAATGACGGTGACGTGCAGCAACACTGCCGAGGAGCCAAGTAGCAGAGACCATGCCAGAAGGGAGCATCATGGTGGCTGATGTCGCGGTCCTCGAAGTGTGCGCTTATGGGGATTCTCAGTCCCAAAAGCGAACAGTCACTCCTGCGCGCGAGCAGACGCCAATTCAAGCCGCTGTCGCCAATGAGGGAATCACGTACACGAGACCTGCGATCAACCCGCGACGCCGCAAACGACGGACGGCGACCCGCGCCGCAAACGATCGAGTTGTCGGCGTTGATTCGACGCATCTGCGATGCCGGTGAGTTGCTGAGCGACCGGCATGCGCATGCCGCAATCGCTGACCAATTGCTCGCACGCGCTCCAGCGGACGTAAGTAATAAAGTGCTCCACGCGCGTAAACCCGAGCTCTCGCAGTGACCGTTTGAGGACAGTCAGACGCATGCCCGCCGCCGTCGCTAGCTGCGAAGGGTGCCGCACCTTCCAGGGACCACCGCAGACCACCTGCACCAACACCTCAACGCTACGCAGCCTTGGCTCTCGGCGCACAACGAGAGCCGCAATCGCGTCGCCAGGAGGTCCGACGAGCCGCTTCATCAACGAAGCGACCAGCGACTGTAGGCCGGCAGTCCGGTTCATGCCGTCGCAATACACGAAATGCAGATTCGGCCATTGCGCGGCCTCCAACCATTGGGCGGCAACACTGCCGTTCCCGTATGCCAGCCAGACTTCGTGATGATCGAGGAATGGAAGCAGGTGATCGGGCAGGGGGCTGGTGCTTGGATCATCCAGATCGACGACCAGGACGTCTGCTGATCCGATTGACCGAATGGATGGCAACGTTGTGTGCAGGCAGATGCGCGCACATCGACCAAGGTGTTCATGCAATAGCGCAACGAGGGTCGTTCGTTCTCGAGCAACGACGTGCAGCGACGGCGTACCGCTCACGGCACCCCCCGTCAAGAGGTGTGCAAAGGGAGTAGGCCCATAATTTACCCCAGAGAGCTCGAGCGTGCCGGAGGTACGAATTCGATTCTCACCGTACAAAACCAGAACGGATCCGTGCGCAGGCGGGCGCGGCGCTCGAATCCGCTCCAAGGATCGCGACCTGCTCAAAGTGCTACAACAATCGCGGTCTCACTCCGGTCTCATTATTTGGTCACCAAGAGGTCCAGGACACCCAACGCTCGCCTCCTGACCTCTTCTTCGGCTTCTCGAAACAACGCACTTTCGGTTCGCGGAAAACTCGGAAGAGGATCGTAGATCATGCGCTCTTTTTGAATGCGACTCAGAGCTGCTCGTAAGAGCGTGACTTCGGTGAATGTCGGCAACCCGAAGGAAATCGCCAGGCTCCGACCAGTCGAGCGGACACGATGATAGGTGTACGGCGGCACGTAGAGGCAGTCTCCGGGCTTGACGCTAAGCTTCATGTGCTCGTTGAGCGCCAGTCGGTCCCGCTGATAGTTGGTCCCCTCCGCGGCCAATCGATGCCCTTCTTCCGCGTCAGGAACCAATTCGACGGTCCATTCTTTCTCGCCGTCGAGCACGAAGTAGAACACATCCCCCGTGTCGTAGTGGCCTCCAATCGACGTTTCCGAGGCAGTGCAGAAGATGTCCAACGCCGCGACGGCTCCACCAGGTTCGACGCGCGAGGGTAAGCCTGGGAGCAGGTAATCGCAGAGGGCGTCGTAGAGATTCAAGAACAACTGCCAACGCGGGGGTAGCTCCAGCCCAGTCTGCGGCAACAAGAGGGCCTGTAATACCACCGACATACCCCGAGCCAGAGCCTCGTCAACCAGCCTCCCGTTATCTGGTCGCACCATGACGCGACAGCGCTGGTCATCAACTCCGGCTAGAAGCGTGGCGTCATGGAAGTCAAGGTGACGGTAGTCATCCAGAAAATGCGTATAGTCATACAGAGTGCGAAACTCAGGAACAGCTGCTTCGGTAAACAACGTGCGCTTCCGCCAGTGCTCGCGAAAGAAACGCGCCTCATCACCACCGACCAGCTGCTGGAATAGGTCTCTCGTGTCGCTGATCATCGTCGTTCCTCCAGTGCGAGCCTCCTACACGGTCATCCAGGTGAAACTGGCAAAATTGAGCGTGCTCAGGATCTCGCGCAGCACTTTCACCGGGAAGCCACCCGCTCGCACCTCGGTGTCCGCGCCGCAGCAGAATACAGCGCGTCTCGCAATGCGTGCGGTCTCACCGAGCACGAGGGTCAAGGTGTAGCGGTCAAGCCACATTACCACCTCGACCAGAATAACGACCTCATCGATCTCCTTGTCGGCGAAGGGTGTCCTGAATCCGAAGAGCGGCCACCAATGAGTCCGTCCGTCCAGTCGATGAGTCTCGGTGAGAGTCCCGAAGGGACTCAAGGCATCGGTGAGGTGAAGCGCCTGGGCCACGTAGGTATCCACGACAAAGTGACACAGGCGCCTACCGTGTGGCGGGCCCAGACGGGGCGCCGCTCTCGCGAGGGTCGCACTCGTGTCGATGAGCCTAAGCTCACCCAGGAATCCTTCGAGCCGCGCCATGCCGAGTGGCAACAGTGCGGACCCGTATACCGAGTAGCCCTCGATCTCGCGGGTCGTGAACTTCCGAAAGAACGTGTCGAAGTTCTGCCGCCATTCCGCAAGTTGATTCCAGCCATTGCCGTTGCCTGGCAAATGAAATGCCCACGCCGCGGGCGAGAACGCCATCCCGCGCCCGCCGACTCGAAACTGCTGCGCAAAGTCGTCGTCCTCCAACCCCCAGCCATCGTAGGCTTCGTCAAACCGGCCGCACGCATCGATATCGGACTGGTACGCCGACAGGTTGCCACCCCAGAAGAAGCGAAAGGGCGCGGGAGCCTGAAGCACGTCCACCGCGTCGATCCCCTCCGGCACGCTACCCGATCTCATGCGGGGATCTGAAAGCTCGTGGCTGCTCGCAAGCACGGAGTGGGACGCCGAAATGTGATCGAGCTGCAGCTGGCCGCTGAAACGCCCCAGGTCCCGATCGAGAACAATCCCAAAGATCGCGCCGGCCACGATGGACGAAGGAAACTGGTCGTGCGCTTCGACGTGCTTCCAGAGAAGCTGGTCGGATACCAACACGTCGTGATCGATGAAGACGAGAAGTTCTCCCTTGCTTTCCTCGATCATTTTATTGCGCACGCATGCCCTATTGGGCCCATGGAAGGGCACACGGATACTCCGAACACAGGGGAATCGCTCCTGAAAATCAGCGATGATAGTGGACGTCGCGTCAGTCGATTCATGGTCTCCGAGCAGCACTTCCCACCGATCTGGCGGGTATGTCGAATGGACTAGCAGGTTCACAAGCGTGTGACGGAGGTGGTCTTGGCCATTGCGGACCGGAATACAGACGGAAACGGAGGGCGGCCCGCAGCGAGTGCTCATTCCGTAACAACCCGCCGGATGGTCTCCACGATTATTGCCGCCGCCCGTTCAGCTCCTTTCGCATCAGACCGGGTCCAGGCGGGCGGCCGCGCGGCGGTCGCGGAGGTCACAGTGTCGATGTATTCAAGCAGCACGAGGCTGTCGACGGCGTTTGCCATCAATGCGACGTTGTTGTGTATTCGGGGAACGAGTGCGTCGTCGATCGGATTGAGACCGGCTGATAGGGAGATCGATGGGACGCCCAGCGTCGCGGCATCCAGCGTGATTTGATGTGTGCCCTTCGTAATCACGACGTCGCAAGGAACAATGAGACGCTCAACCGGGGTGCAGTACTCGATGACTTCGACACCGGGAACGCCGGCGGTCCGCTTCTGCAGGAAATCGAAGTCCTTCCCGGCCAACCAGTACAGGCGCTTCGACGGGCGCCGGACCGCAAGGAACGCGGAGAGCACGGTATCACAGATCGGAGCGCTCTCTTCAGTCCACCCACCTGCCTGCACAACGAGGATCGCGAGGGCGTCGTGCTCCATGCCAAGCTCGTTCCTCAGGCGGGGCCGGTCTTCCAGACTGTACTTCATCTTGCGCAGGATCGGTCCCACATACTCCGGGCGTGCGGTCAATCCGGGGAGCGACGGAAATATCCCGGGACGCTCGATCATGATGATCGCCTCGGCAGATGTCAACGATTCCGCGGCAACGCTGCCAGTGGGAGGCAACCAGGCGGCGATATAGATGGACGGGACATGCGCGAGCCTCGCTGCGACCAGCGCGCCAAATTCCTCGTGTGAGATGACGACCTTCGGCTGGAGATCACGGATGGCACGATAGGCGAGGATTATCGTGTCCACGAAGCTGTTGTCTTCCGGAAGCGCCAGATCGACGACGCTGTGACCTTCCGCCTTGAAGGTTGCCGCACCGGTTGCGTACGAGACGAATTGAACATCGACACCACTGTCGATTTGCTTCAATTCCCGGAGGATCTCGAGGTCGGGGATAGCATGCCCGCGCCCTTTCCCCCGGGAAAAGAAGAGTGCAGAGACGCTCTCGACCGTCGGCGCCGTGCTTGTCACTTCAGAGAGCCTTTGATCCGTCAACATGGTTCGGCTCCACTAGGATGCCCGAAACGTCCCCCACCTATTGGGACGCTGACAGTGCTTTCATGCTCGCGCCGTCGAGGCACCACTAAAAGAGTACGAACCAGCGCCGCCGGGTACGAAACGGGTACGAAGGCGGTTACTGTTGCCGCCGTGGTCGCTGTCCACTCGCCGGTGGGAACGCCCCGTGGCGGTGTCGCTCCGCCTCCACCACGTAGTGCTGCCACGTGCCCCGAATGCGCGCGCGCAACCCATCGTCCACGCTGCGCGCCACCCGGCCCGGGACTCCCATCACCAACGACCCGGGCGGGACCACCATCCCCTCGGGGAGCACGGCCCCGGCGGCCACGACGCTGCCGGTCCCGATCACCACCCCGTTGAGCAACACGCTCCCCATCCCGATCAGGCACTCGTCCTCCACGGTGCAGCCGTGCAGGATCACGCGGTGCCCGACGCCCACGCGGGCGCCGATCGAGGCGGGCTTGCCCTCGTCCACGTGCACGATCGTCCCGTCCTGGATGTTGGTGGCTTCACCGATCGTGATGGCCGCCATGTCGCCGCGGAGCACAGCCTGGTACCACACGCTCGAGCGGGGCCCGAGCGTCACGTCCCCGAGCACGACGGCCCCGGGGGCGATGAAGGCGGTGCGATGGATCCGGCCGATTTACTGTCTCACGGGCTGGAAGCGCCACTGGACCCACGCTTCCACCGGCTCGCCGTTCTTCTGGGCGGGGTTCCAGCGCAGCGTGCGCGCCATGTCCTGGGCTTCATTGTTGAAGGTCTCGACGTTGGAGGGGGCGTACACGCGCGACTCGAGCGTCGTCCCCTCGCGCGACACTTTGATCAGGAGGATCGACTGGCGGGGGAAGATGGGCGCATCGGCCGCCACGGGGATCAAGGTCGGTGACAGTGGGATCGGCCGGGTGTCGAAGCAGAGGTTGTCTTGATTGTAGGCCGGGCCGAACTGGTCGCAGGGGCCGACCTGGTCGTCCCCCGAGGCCTCGAGCAGCACCTTCACGGTGCTCGCTTCCCCGGGTGAGATGATGACCTGGCGGTCGAACGTCTGGTATCCGGCGACGCGCACGGCGACGCGGTGGACCCCGGGCGGCATGTCGAGCGCCGTGCCGCGGACCTGTTGGCCGTCGATGAGCACCCTGGCGCCTTGCGGCACGCCCTGCAGGACGAGTCGCCCGGGCGTGCCGGGGGGCGCGAGGGGGGTACGTGTGGTCGCCGTCCGCGCGCTGTCGCGACGCGCCGAGTCGGCGGCGACAGCCACGAGCGAGTCGTGGCGCGCGGTGCTGTCCCGCGCCACCGAGTCGCGCGCGGCGGTGCTGTCGACCGCCGGCTTGGCCGCGAAGATCAAGCCTTGCTTGTAGGCGTAAAACCCGCCGCCACCGAGCACGCCGCCGACGATCAAGAGCCACAGCACGAGGCCGCCGAGCACGGAGTGCTTCCGCTCGCCAGCGACCGTCGGGGGCGGGCGTGTACCGGTGACGCGCGGGAGCGGCGTCGTGGGCGCGGAGGCGAGTCGCACGCCGGCCATCGACGGGAGGGCCATCGTGGCGTCGGTCGTGAACGAGACGGAGCGCCCGCTTTCCAGCACGCCAATCAGCTCTTCGGCGTTCTGGAACCGCTGCTCGGGGAGCTTCGCCATCATCTTCTTGACGATCTCGAACAGCTGGCGCTTCTCGGGGTTCTCGAGCGGCGGCTGGGGGAGCTCCTCCATAATGTGCTTATAGCCGATGGAGAAGGAGTCCTCGCCGTCGAACGGGACGGCGCCGGTGAGGCACTGGTAGGCGACGACGCCGAGTGAATAGATGTCGCTGCGGCCGTCGAGGGCCTGCGCCTTGGCCTGCTCGGGGCTCATGTAGTGCGGCGTGCCGATCGACATGCCGGTCCCGGTGAGTTTGCCCCCCGAGGCCGCCTTGGCGATGCCGAAGTCGGTGACCACCGCGTGCCCGTGCTCGTCGAACATGATGTTGTCGGGCTTGATGTCGCGATGGACGATGCCGCTCTTGTGCGCGTACGCGAGCGCGCGGCATACGTCAACGAGCACGCTGCGGATCTGCGCGGGCGGCAGCCCGGCACCGCGCGCGGCGAGCACGCTCGAGAGCGGCTTGCCGCGCAGGAACTTCATGACGAAGTAGATGACCCGCCCCGATTTCCCGACGCGGTAGATCGGGATGATGTTCGGGTGCTCGAGCTTGGCGGAGGTGCGGGCCTCGCGCTGGAACCGCTCGACGAACTCCTTGTCGAACGCGAGGGAGAATGGCAGGACCTTGATGGCGACTTCGCGATCGAGCTCGGTTTCCTTGGCCTTGAAGACGATCGCCATCCCGCCGCGGCCCAGCTCGTCGAGGACTTCGTACTCCTTTTCGAGCTCCTTGCGCACCATCTCGATTTCCGTCAGCTCCTGCTGCTCTTTGATGGCGCCGACCGGAGTCGTCGCCGTCAGATCGAGGCCGCAGGAGTCGCAGAACTTCGCGCTGTCCTTATTCTGGGTGCCGCAACGGGAGCAATACAATCCGGTCTCCGAAGGAGCCGGCGTAACTTAGGTCTCCGTCGGA
>Ga0193713_1000202_pt1 | contig 19646 bp, 21 predicted proteins | sample H3a2metaG_FD_143054 | JGI IMG/M metagenome (GOLD analysis project Ga0193713, IMG submission 143054) | Soil microbial communities from a riparian zone of the East river system, Colorado, United States - H3a2 | ecosystem: Environmental > Terrestrial > Soil > Riparian zone | place: USA: East River... | reverse complement strand
TTCTTCCCAGCTGGGCCTGGCACGGCTTCAAATGGGTGGCGGTGTTTGTTGTGCCGTTAAGCGCGCTCTGGTTTTGGCAGAAGCACCTCAATGTGCCGGAAGTCCAACGGCGAGCATGGCTTGTCGAAGACGTGCCGAGCGGCGCCAAACAGCATTTTGACTACGGCGTAGCTCTGCAAAAAGAGGGCCGATGGGAGGAGGCGGAAGAACAATATAAAACTGCGCTGAGTTTCAAACCGGGTGACGCCAAATCGCATATGAACCTTGCAGTTGTTTTGATGGCGCAAGCTAAATATGACGCTGCCGCGTCGCACATGGAAGAGGCGTTGGGTCTTCAGCCAAATGACGGCGAGTTTCATTTCAGTTACGCCAGCTTGCTCCAGCGACTCGGACGCGGGGACGAAGCCGGACCTCAATACGAAGCGGCGGCGCGTCTCCTGCCGGATTTGCCCGAGGCGCATTACAATCATGCATTGTTCCTTGCCTCAGAAGGGAAAGGAAATGATGCCCTGAGGGAGTTGCAGCGAACCGTTCAGCTCAAACCCGATTATGTCGACGCTCAACTGAAATTGGCGGACGCGCTATTTGCAAAAGGCGATCTCGAGGAGGCCAAAGTGCATTATACCACGGCTCTAGGCGCGGATCCTAACCTGGCAGTCGCTCACAATAGTTTAGGCAGGCTTTACCTGACTCAGGGTCAAATCTCTCAGGCCATTGTTCAATTCGGCGAAGCGTTGCGCCTGAATCCCGGTTACAAAGAGGCCGAGGAAAATCTGCGCGTCGCCAAAGCAAGCGACGCTCAATTTCTTCAGCAAACGCACAATTGATTTTTGGCTGGCCGCGCTCTTCATCTTAATCTGGATGACGCGTGGCAGGACGAACCGTTGGGTCTTCCTGTGATTCACGCGCGCGCGTGGGGACCACGGCTGCGCTTCTCCGCGCCGCCATGGTTGGTTACCGAGTTTTATCGCGAGCACGAGGCGATTCTGGCATCGCCGTTTTTGCTCTATGGATCCGGTGATTTCCACTATTTGACGGCGCTGCGACTGCGTCGCATTGGCGGGCCGATCGTTCTCGTTTCATTTGATAATCATCCCGATTGGGATGTGCGCCCGCCGAAATGGGGATGCGGCGGCTGGGTCAATCGCGCATTGGAGCTATCAAACGTGCGCCGAGTGAGTGTCTGGGGTTGCGGAAACTTCGAGTGCTGGTGGCCGCACCAAATTTTCGGCAACCGTCGGGCCGAACGCGCGGGCGTTCTCGACGTTCATCCTTGGGCGGACGATCACCCCGCGAAAGATCGAGAACGCCGGGGCGCGATACTGCGTGATAATTGGCGCGATCATTTTGAGCGGCTTTTTGAGACGGCCGGCAGACAAAATGTTTACGTCACAATCGATCTTGATTGTCTCAATCCGAGCGAGGCGGTGACGAATTGGGAGGCGGGCCGCTTCACAATCGCAGATCTTGAATGGGCGGTTGGGAGATTGCGCGAGTCGTCGCAGATTATTGGAGGCGATATTTGTGGCGCCTATTCACCGCCAAATTACGCGCGTTTCAAACAGCGTTTCGCCGCGGAATTCGATCATCCCAAAATTGAGTTGCCGGCTGCCGGCCGGATTCACGGAATCAATCTGCTAGCTTTGGAAAAACTGTGGCCGGTGCTGGCCGGCGCGTGAATTCTTCTGCGCCTTACGTTCTTTTGCTAGCTGAGCGAAACGAGCACAATCCCGACGCTGATCAGCAACGCGCCAACTGCGAGTCGCATATTTAGCTTTTCCTTCAGGACGACTGCTGCGAACAAGGTGATGAAGATCACGCTCAAACCTTGGAATGGATAGAGATAACTCAGGTCAAATCGCTGCAGCAATCCGAGCGTGAGAAAGAACGAGATCGTCATCAGAAGAATGCCACCGGTAACCTTCGAGACAAACTGGGTGTTGCGGAAACCCTTCGTTGTCGTGGCCTCCATCGCTCGCTTCAGGATGAGCTGAGCCGCGACGAAGCTTAACAGAGAAACAACGATGAAAAAAAAGGCGAGAAAACTCATATGATACCGTTGAAATACTGGAATGGGCCGCGCGCAGAGGCAGAAAGGGCGGATGGCAAGGAGCGAGTGGGGCGCATCCCCGCAACGGGCTGCAACGAACGAGCGACGCGGCCAAACAGCCCTTCTGCCTCGCGCCCGCAGGGTTGCGTCGCTTTTGGCGCTGGCCGGCGTTGCTCGCTTGGCCGAGATCGCTGCGGATATCGGCGCTGCGCTCGCGCCTTGGCCAGCGCCAAAAATCGACAGCAACGCGTTCCATTCCAGTAACTCAACGGTTTCATAAGCGTTCCTCGAACTGTGCGATCGGTTTCGCGACCAGCGCTAGTCCAATAACGACCAACGCAATCCCGCACCAGCGTAGTGGCGAAATCAATTCGCCGAGAAAAATCCAACAGCCCAGCGGAACGAGGATATCGACCACACGCGACAGAGGAAAAGCGATGGTGATCGGAATATATCTCAGCACGTAAAGCCAACTGACGAAGCTCGCGATGATGAGAAGAATCGCCCACCACACCAGCGGCGAAGCCAAACCGTTAAGGCCGGTCCAAGACCATGCGCTGCCCGTGTCCGCTACCTCTGTTGCGCCACGCTTCAAAAGAAACTCGGACACGAGCACGCAGGCAACGCTCAGAGCAAGTTGCAGCCAGGGGTTGCCGAAACCGGTAGGTCGATTTTGCATCCGCTTTTCTAGCGCGCCATCATCTTCTCGCAAGCGGATTGATTCGCTGTAGCCGCCTCGCTGTGTCGAGGCGCTTTCCCCGCATTGTCAGTAGCACTGCGACATCCGCTACGGCGGGAACGCATTGCGATGGCTAAGGCTCAATCAGAGCTGATCAGCGTTGGCAAACCGCTGCAAAACAGGATCGTGACGCGTCGGGCCGAGATATTTGAGCAGATGGCGAAAGATCGGATTGAGCAGCGAATTTGTGTGCGTGACGTACAGATCGAGCGGTACGAGCTCGCAATCCAGATGCAGTTTGGGTTCGTAGTTGAGCGGATTGCTATAGTAGTACTTCAGGCCCTGTTCCAGCGCCCAGGAGATGATGTCGCGCAACGTGTAAAAATAAAGATGCAAGTCGAGCGCGACGCTGTAGTCCAGTCCAATGCATTCGTCATAAATTTTGTCGTCGCAGACGAGGCAAAAGCTGAATGCGACGATCTTGCCCAGCTGGCGCCAGATGAAGAAGCGTGCCCGATCCGGCATCCGCTGTCCGATTGTGCGAAAATAATCTTTCGTCAGGGTCTCGAATTTTAATGCCGAACGCTCGTGGACAGCGAGATACAGGGGATGGATTTCGTCAACGAGAGGCGCGATGTCGCTGACGACCTCCATCTCAATCTTGGGCGGACGCTCTGCTTTACGGAATTTTCGACGCAGATCTTTTCGAGTGGCTTTGCTGAGCGTGAGAAAATATTCGTCCCAGTTGTTGTAAGGGAGTGAAAGGCGCGTCATTGGCATGCTGGGAATCCGTGCGTAACCATGTATGGGGAACGTTTCCAGCTCCAAGCGATAGGTCGCAGGAAAATCCTTCAACACGACCAGCGAAGCCTTGTTTTGTCTTGCATAACTGGAAAGGCTCGCTTGCAGCGCGTTTGCCACCCACGTTTCGTCTCTCTCGGCGCATGCTGCCAAGTCGCCTGTACCTGCCGCGCAGCCGACCATCAAGACGCGCATCGTTAAAAAGCGTGGGAAAATCTTGCGAACACGATCCACAAATGAACTGATCTTACCCGGTACGCCTTCGACAAGATTTTGCCGCACAAAGAATACAGGCTGGATTGCCCGCGCATTGCCAGAATCATCCTCGAGCAGCAGATAGTGGTGCTCGAAACCATCCTGCAAAGTTTCTTCGACGATCTCGTAGTAACGGTGATCTTTGCACTTATTGCGAAAGGCGTGTTTCCACGCGTCGCAACTGCCGAGCTCAGCGTGCGTGAGGACCTTTGCCAAGCCTGGCGAAGTTACAATGCTGCTGCCGGGCGGCATGAAATCAGAGTTTCTCCAACTTGCCGCGACTTAAGTTAGATCGTCTGTTGTCTTGCATTCGGATGCTGAGGCACCGGCGCCAGCGCCGGTCTTCATCGGAAGGAAACGCAGTCTGAACAAACCTGCGAGCCGATTTGTCAAAATTCTTTAGCATTGGGGTTTCGATGTGAATTCTATTGAAGAACGTCCAATGGGGTCGAAGATCCTCGCCACGGTCGCAGCTATCGCGCTGGCAATTGTTCTTGGAGGCATAGATTATCTTACAGGTCGTGAGTGGGCAATATCAGCCTTTTACCTTTTGCCGACGTGCATCGCGGCATGGGTGGCTGGCCGATGGACGGGATTTGCCGTGGGCGCTTTGTGCGCAGCCGCATGGCTCATCAGTGATTTGCTCAATGGGGCAACATACCAGTCTCCCCTCATTCCCATTTGGAATGGGATCATGCTTTTTGCCTTTTTTTTGGTGGTCGTTTGGCTACTAACAGCGTTCCGCACTTCTCACTACTATCTTGAGCAAACGGTCGAGCGCCGAACTGCCGCGCTGCGCGCGGAGATCGAAGAGCGAAAGCGGCTGGAGCATGCCAAAATCCAAGCGGAACGTCTCGCTCTGGTTGGCTCGATGGCAGCGCAGGTTGCCCATGAAATTCGCAACCCTCTCGGGTCGATTTCCCTCAACCTTGATCTGATTGGAGGGGAACTTAATGATGCTGCAAACTCAGAAGCCCGCTCTTTCGAAGAATGCCGCGTACTATTGCGCGAAATGCGTTCTCAGGTGGTTCGTATCCATCAAGTTCTACAGGAGTACCTCCAATTCGGCCGAATGCCGAAGTCCGAGCGTGCTGCTCTTTCGCTAAAGGGTTTGTTCGAAGAGAAACTCAGTTTCCTGCAGCCGCTGCTCAATGACAAACATGTGCATTTACGGAAGGCATTTGATGCGGACTTGCCGCCGGTTGATGGCGATCCCGAGCAACTCTGGGAGGCCTTCTTAAATGTGATTCGCAATGCAGTCGACGCGATGCCCGATGGGGGCAATCTAACCGTCAACACAAAGAAAAATGGAACAACGGCCTTAGTATCCATCAGCGACGATGGTCGCGGTATGACCCACGAAGAGGCTCGGAATCTTTTTGTCCCATTTTTCACGACGAAGAGCGATGGAACCGGCCTCGGCCTCGCACATACCCAGCAAATCGTTAATGAGCATGGCGGGAAGATCGATTGCACAACCTCACTGGGGAAAGGCAGCACGTTTAGCATTGAACTTCCACTGGCTGTCGGTTGCGTGACATGACGATTGCTGGGGGCACTATTCTTTAAAACGATCATGAGCAACTTGCGGAACAAATCTGTTTTGGTTGTAGATGACGATCCGGGAATGCTACGGGCAATGACGCGGGTGCTTTCGAAGGAAGGCATGCGAGTCACCGGCGTTTCAGATCCAACCGTGGTTGTAGCGAAGCTTATGGAGTCTGAAAGCCGATTCGATCTTGTTATCACTGATCTGCGGATGCCGATGTTCAGCGGACGTGGGGTTTTAGCGCTTGCCAGCGCCTTACCGAAATTACCAGTGATCATCATCACAGCATTTGGCGGCCCCGACGCCGAAGCTCAGGCGATCCAGTTAGGCGCCTTCGCCTTTCTCGAGAAACCGGTTGCTGCTGCCGAATTGATCGACGTGGTAAAGCGTGCCCTGGCACCGCCGCCGCTGATTCCGGAAGGCTAGACTGGATACTGCCAGACCAGGATCAGATTACGGCGTGTGAACTAGAACTCCGATCGTTTCGATGTTCCAGTCTCAAGGCTTTCCACTTTGAGCACTCCGCTGCGAATATGAAGATCGCGCTGAGGAAAGGCGATTTCGATTCCGGCTTCGCGAAATCTTTGTTCGATGGCGAAGTTGAGATCGCTGCGATAGCGGCGCGGTCGGGCGCTCATTTCACTGCTCCAGACCACAAGCTCAAAATCAATCGAGTTCTCACCGAATTTCTCCAGAAAAACAGTTGGCGCCGGTTCCTGTAAAGTATTGGGATTTTCCCGCCCGGCGGACAGCAGCGCTTCGCGCACCTTGGAAATATCGCTACCATAGGCGACACCGACCGGGATGCGAAACCGCACACGTGGGTCTCCATAGGTCCAGTTGGTTACTGGTGAATCAATGAATTTCGTGTTTGGCACGATCATCGCGATATTGTCGTTGGTGCGAATGACAGTGCTGCGCGCGCGAATGTACTCCACTTGACCTGCAATCCCGGCCACTTCTACTCGGTCCCCAATGGTGATTGGTCTCTCTGCCAGAATCACCAGACCGCTGATGAAGTTACTGGCGATATTTTGTAGCCCGAAGCCGACGCCCACACCAACCGCACCGGCGAAAACCGTCAACGCGGCCAGATGAATCCCGGTATTCTCAAGGACAATGAAGATGCCGACAACCAACACAATGTTGCTTACGACTTGGGCAATGGCGTACTGGAGCGAACGATCGAGTCCACTTTGTGCAAGCAGCCGGTTAAAGAGAAAGCGCTTCGTTCTCGAGGAGATCCAAAAAACCGCAATCAGGAGCGCGACCAGCAGAAAAACCTGAAGCAGGCTCAGCTTGATCGCCGGAAGAGCTGCATTCCAAGCTAGGGGAATTCCAGCGGCATTGATCGCACTGACGGTGAAAAAGACGATCGACGCCAGACTCAAGGTGGTCGTGACGATAGCGATGAAATTGGTGTCAATCTTGAAACGGCTAAAAAACCGGCGAACCGCATCGCTCTGTAAGATTCTGGCGGTGAGAAGACCGGCTGCGAAAAGGCCGACGAATGCAATCAGGCCGAGGAATGTTACGTAGTGGTCGCCAACGTAAAAGAGCGGCCGCTCCAGAAGCGTTATCTCCACGTTTCCTAGTGTGAACGCGTTATGGAGGTTGGCAACCGCGAAGCGCCAAGGCCTTTGGCTGTAGCCGCCTCCCTGTGCGAAGCGAAGCGTTGATCTGGTTGAGACGCGGCTACAGCAAGTGCTACTACTGCTGCTTGGCGCGCTCTTCGATATACTTAATCACGTCGCCGACTGTCTGTAGCTTTTCGGCGTCTTCGTCTGGGACTTCCACGGAAAATTCCTCTTCAAATGCCATCACCAGTTCGACGATATCCAGCGAGTCCGCGCCCAAATCCTCAATGAAAGAGGCCTGTGGCGTGACCTGCTCCGGATTGACGCCAAGTTGCTCGACAATGATGTCCTTAACTTTCTCTTCGATCGATTTTTCCGCCATAAAATTTGTTCGGTTTATGTTAATAGCGCGTGGAAAGCCTAAAGCCGTCCCGAGCACAGCATGGCAAGTAAATGAATTAAAGAGGTTGTCAATCATTTTCGGGAACGTGCCGCATGTGCACTGAATGCAGTTCGTGTCATTCCGAGGGAAGTCGAGGAATCTCTAGCTGTTCTAGTGATTGCTTTCGTCCAACCCCCCTAACAGTCAGAGATGTCTCGACCCTGCTCGACATGACAAAATGCCGTAGCCGCGGACGCTAACGTGATAGTGGGTTCGGCACCTCCACCTTCACGTTTGCTTCCTTTTGTCATTCGAGTAGATGAAGCCGATGACATCTTCCCCTGTCGAGCCTGCCGACCTGCTCGATCTAAAGCTGCTGCCTGCCTGGGTGAAAGAACCAGTCGAGGCAAATCGTTACGCGGATGTCGAAGGCGAGCACGGTCTTGAGCGCCCAGCGCGCCACCATCGGGGCGCGCCGACGCACCGGGGAAGACGGTCAACGCTAGACTCCGGTAGATCGCGAGCGGGCGTTCAACGGCCAATAACGAAACCGGGCAAGCATGAGGCAAGGCGTCGCCGGTTCGAGCCGGACCGGCATTCGGCTCGGCGCGGAAGGGCGGAAGATCGCCCGAGGGGAGAGGAGCATCCTTCCGTAACACAAACGCCACTGCAGATCACAATCCGTTTTCTGCCATACTCCCCGGCGTTCGAAAATGTCGTTGCGCAAATCAAGTCCGGCTCAGTGGCATATTCGCTGTACGCCCTGGCGCGTCTGTTTCTTGAAAAGCCTGAACGGTACGACGTGCGGCTCACGGCAAAAGCGGAATCGCCGCTTTATCGCCTTGGCGATAATGGCGCCTTGTCTCTGAATCGAGAATTCCTCGAGCAAAATGCGTTCCGCCTGGCTCAGCCCGATTTCTACAGGATCGACGTTACCGAGTCCGAACCGATCAAGGGAAATTTCTCAAATATCGCGCGATGCCGGTTGAGTGGGACACTTCTTGGCCCGACGAACCATCATAATTATCAGTTGCAACTGCGTAACCTTTACGAGCAACGCTTTAGCCGCCGGATGAGCTTCGCGGATTACCAGCGACAGATCGAGATTGTGAATGATGCGGAGTTGATTGAGCGCTGGAAAGGAGAGGCTCGGAAGGTGACTACCTACACGACGAGCCGCGAAGAAGTCCCTTTAACGTTCTCTTCTCTGACAGAAGCAGAGCGGCATTTCCGATCGCATTATTTGGAGGGATTAGTCAAGGGACTGGAGGAAGCGACCATCGGCGGAGTCCCGAGTCGGCGTTTACCGGACAGGGTAATCAATCGGGCGGTCGAGGACGCTTGGGTGCGGGAAACGCGCTCGCCGTCAGGAATGATGCAGGAGTTGGCTGGACGATTTCGACAGAATGGGCTGCACGTTTTTCGCCATCGCCGCGGGATGTTGTTTGTCTCGCCGATCCGAACACGCGCCTTTGTTCACGAACAAGCTGGCGTATCGCCATCTGTGAATGCAATTCTCGAAGCGCTGGCAGGGACAGCGGTGATCAATCGCAAACAGCTTTTTGAGAAGTTGATTGGCAATGTTGCAACCGAAGGTGTAGAGCCGCGCAAACTCGCGCTTGTATCCGATTTGCGCTGGTTGATCAACGAAGGCTATGTGATCGAGTTCAATGATGGCTCGCTCGATCTTCCACGAGGAAAAGCCAAACCGCGCGAAGCTTTAGCGCCGGACGTGGCCGCAGAGGCAGTTGAACGCGGATCCGCTGAACCGGCGGAGCAAACTCTGGCGCTGGCGATTTGGCGTGGACCCTACTCGTTAACGATTCTTAGCGAAGGCGCCGGGTCGCCCCCTTCGTAACGAACGACTTCATTTTTTTCGTTCAAGAGCGCAATGCGCGGTGCATGTAATGCCGCTTCTTCGAGCGTGTAGCGCGCAAAACTCATGATTGTGAGGCGGTCGCCGATCTTGCCGAGATGCGCCGTGGCACCGTTTAGTTCGATGATTCCACGCCGAGCTTCGCCGAAAATGGCATAGGTCTCGAATCGTTCGCCATTGTTCAAATTGCTGACGAGGATTTTTTCATATGGGATCAGTCCAACGAGTTCAGCCAGATCGCCGGAAACCGTCAGGCTGCCTTCATAATCCAGGCTTGCTCCGGTTACGGTGGCGCGGTGAATTTTTGATTTGAGGAGAGTGAGTTGCATGTTCTTCGTCATTCCGAGCGAAGTGGAGGAATCCCGTGGCGTTACCCACCAGTACGTTTACGGGATGTCTCGACCGCGCTTGACTTGACGAACGTTTCAGATCGCGCCGGCTTTTCTGAGCGTTTTATAGGCACCGTTTTTGTTAATTGTCTTTAGACCACGCGCCGTAACGCGAACGCGTACAAACTTTTTCAGCTCAGGCACCCAAATACGCTGCCGCTGCAGGTTCGGCGCGAAAATACGCGGTACGTTTTTCGTGATATGCCGGCCTACACCGCCCTTCTTCTTAGCCAAGCCGCGCCGGTGAATGACGCTGCCGCGCATGGCTTTTGATCCCGTAATACTGCAAATTTTCGACATAACGTGAATGAAAAACGCCGCGTAAAGTGGCGCGCACCAGCCAGCGGGTCAAGTGGCTGTTAACTAAATGACGAAATCCGGAAGCACGAATGACGAAACCCGAGCGTGGGGACGTGATTCGTTGAATCGTTACAGCGTTACATGGGTTCGCGATTTCAACGGTTTCAACCGTTTAACGATTTAACGAGTCGAAGCCGTCATTCTTTCGGAATTCGACATTCGCCTGTCTCGCCGTAGCCAAGGCGAAGGTGAGTGCTTCGATATTGTCTTTATTCATGGTTGAACGCGCAACTGGCGGAGGCGGTCAAATTTAGCTCGCACAAGAGCCAGTCGAGTTTGCAAGATCGACATCGCACACAGCCAATGCACAAGAATAATCACAAACTGCGGATTGGGATTGTTGGAGCGGGCAACATCGTTCGCACTCGCCACTTGCCAGCTCTTAAGAAACATCCCGAGGTCGAGATTGTTGCGGTCTCCAATTCAACGTACGAAAGCTCAGAAAAATTTTGTCAGGAATATTGCCCGTCGGCTACGCCGATGCGGAATTGGCCCGAGCTACTTGCCCTGCCGGACATCGACATTATCTGGATCGGCACGCCCCCGGTAATGCATTCGGCCGTGACGGTCTCGGCGCTTGAGGCTGGCAAACACGTTTTTTGTCAGGCGCGTATGTCGATGGACCTGGCGGAAGCTGAGGAAATGCTCGGGGCATCAAAGCGTTATCCAGAATTAGTGACGATGCTTTGTCCGCCGCCGATGGGAATGCGGGCCGATCTGCTCGTGAAAAAACTCCTGGCTGAAGGTTACATCGGCCGTCCGCATCATGTGCGATTGCAAAGTTTTGCCGGCAATTATTTGGATCCGGCCACTTCTCCCCATTGGCGGCAGAGGATCGAAATCAGCGGGCTCCACGTGCTCACACTAGGGATTTACGTCGAAGTGCTGCAACGTTGGCTTGGCGAGATCAACGGTGTCTTCGCCCGCGGAAAAGTCATTCACCCAATCCGCGAGGGCTACGAAGTCATCGTTCCCGATTTGCTGACCGTCCTTTGCGCTTTCGATAACGGCGCCGAAGGAGTGCTGGAGTTTAGCGGTATCGATGCCCTGGCGCCGAGTGATCGAGTGGAAATTTACGGTAACGGCGGCACGCTCACTTACGATTTCGGTTCCGACGTGGTGCAAGTGGGAAAGGTCGGCGATCGCGGGCTGCATGTTGTCGATCTTCCTTCAGAATTGGAAACTGAATGGCGTGTAGAGGAAGATTTTCTCGCCGCGGTGAAATCCAAGGGCCGCGTGCGCCCCCATCCGAATTTTGACGAGGGCCTTGGCTACATGCGCGTCGTGCAAGCCGTCACCGATTCTCGGGCGCGCAATGAATGGGTGGCGATTAAACGTTGAGCACAGCGCTTCGCCCCTAGGAAGTCATCGCGTTTCCCACGAGAAATCGTCTCACCACGAGCGCCCAGACCAGCAGGGTGATCAGTTGGTACCACGCGAAAAACCGGTCGTAGCCCCGTCGATGGGCAATGAGCCCACCTGCCGCGAGCACCGCGTATTGACCGACAAACGGAACGTACCAGATCGGATGAAAGAGATCGCCGTGAACCGCGGTTTGCGCGATGTCGAGCAAACACATTGCGATGAAGGTGGAGTAATAGCCCGAACGGTTCCGTTCGAAGCGGCCCTGGTGCTCTTCCGCTTCCGATAAATCAGGCGGGTAAAGGAAAACGGTCAGCATATAGAGTGTGATAGTCCAAACGATCAGCAGGAGGAACTTGTCGAAGCTCCAGTTGACCTCAGTGTTCCACTTAAATGTGACCCACCACTGCAAAGCCAGCAGCAACAGCGTGGCGAGGGTTAGGACAAGGTGGACCTCATCGAGTGGATTCTCTTTGCGGCGGTAAAACGCGCGACCAGCGCCGGCGAGCAGATTGGTCACGCCCAAGCCGATGATGATCGACATGAGCGCGGCGATAAACTCGAAGCTGCTCATGAGATTTTGTGCGTTCTGCATGGCGCGCCGAGCTTAATGGGGATGGAGGCCGAAAATCGAGCGGCAAATGGCTGGATCTACCGTGGCACTCGCATCATTGCTGCGCCTGAGGCGAGGAGCTCGTCTTTGCCAACAACCAATCCACTGCGTTATTCAAATTGGCGAGCGCTGTGCTTTCGATCGGATCGTTGTGGTAGGCGCCAGGCAGTTGAATGACGCGCTTTTCTCCGGCGTAGGCGTCAACTACAAGTTTTTGATACTGCGGAGGAACGACTTCGTCTTTTTCCGCGAGTAGGAAGATTGCCGGAGCGCGAATCGCCTTCGCGTTTCTGATGCTGTCGAGGTCTTTCGGCATCTGTAATGCAACAGGACCAGCTAGCAGCCACAGATTCCACCAGCCAAACCGGCGCAGAATCATTTCGCGCAACGGCGGAGGATTCTGCAAAATCAATCCCACAACTGGACGTTGCGCAGCGATGTGTAGTGTCGCAGTTGCGCCGATGCTTGTTCCAAAAGGGACGATTGGTCGATCCGCTGCGTGACGTTTTAATTCATCAAACGCCGCCAGCGCAGCCGGCCCGATCCTGGAAAGCCGCGTCGGCCCAGTGCTGCCGCCGAATCCCGGATAATTCATTCCCCAGACTTCCACTGCGCGGTCATTCCACATCTCTGCCTCTTCAGCGGGCCAACGCTCAGCGCGGTCTGCGTTGCCATAGAACCGCAAAACATACATGTCCGCAGCGCCTTTGAATCGTGCCAGGCGGGATTGCGCGATCCATACTTCCAATTGCCCATTTTCGAACGGAATAGTTCTCCGAACTGCGCCGCCTGCATTGATCGGCGTTCTTGTTGGAAACAAAATCAGATGGTCCGGCAACTGACCGAAAAGCATCACAACGAAATATACGATCCCGATTGCGAGCAAGGGTCGGAACCAGTGTGTGACTGTACGCTCACGCCGCATTCATCCGACGCCGAGCCGATTCGTCATCCGGCGCTTACTAAGTCATAAAGACCTGCAAGGTTAATCGGCTTCGTCTTTGAGCATCGATTTGATTTGCTCGCGCAATTCCGGCGTCTCTTCGTGTCTGTCTGCTGAGACGGCATGCTGCATCGCTGCATCGAGCACTCCTTCTTCCGTGCCGGAAATTTTGAGCGAGCAATTTTTCTCACTCGGATAATCTCTGCAATCGATCGATTTTCTTTTAGCTGCCATTGTTAGCTGTGGATTATTTAACTCTTCTTCAATTCCGTCAGATCTTTTAGCACTTGCTCGCTGTGGTCGGCGGGCTTGACACCGGTGTATACCTTGGCGATTTCGCCTTTCGGATTAATGATAAAGGTGTTTCGCGCCGCGAGTTTGCTCCCTTTGTAATCCATCACCGAACCGTACTCGTTCGAGACCTTCCCGTCAGGGTCGGCGAGCAATTTGAAATTGAGTCCTTCCTTCGTGCAAAAATCCTTGTGCGATTGGGCCGTGTCTACGCTCACGCCGAGAATGACCGCTCCGGAGTCTTCATATTTTGCCAGGTCGCGCTGGAAATTGCGCGCCTCCATGGTGCAGCCGCTGGTAAAATCTTTCGGGTAAAAATAGAGCACGACCCATTTGCCGCGATAATCCTTCAGGCTTACCTGCGATCCGTCACCAGTCGTTAGGCTAAAATCCGGCGCGGGCTTTCCGACCTCCGGTTGCTGTTGAGTTTCCGCCGCTGCCATCACGCCCAAGGTGCCAAGCCCGATGATTACTGACAAGACCGTGTTTCGCATTTTCATTCCCCAGTCTTGGGGCGCATAGGCAGCTAGTCAAGGAATGCCGCCCAAGAGCTTCGGGGCCGACTTAAAATGGGACGGCTGACAAATCATTACTTCTTGAAAGGAAAGGCTTGCGCGAGATTGTGCGTTTGAGGCAAAACTGAGTTAAATGGCTCAAATGGTCGCATTGCCACACGCCGAAGTGAAACCTGCGCGGCTGATTCTTGGCTTGATCGCCTGTCTCGGGCTTGTCTTCACGCTCATCACGCTGTTGTTCGGTTTCATCTCAATCCCGGCAAACTCCGTAGGGGTGAAGACTCGCTTTGGCGCTTACCACGATGTCGTCAATCCCGGACTCGCTTATGCGATTCCATATATCGACGAGATACACATCGTGCCAACCCAGCGCCTGCTAAAACTGGAGTTTGGTTTTTCTACGCCGAACACCACGAATGCTTACCAGGGCGACATGGAACCAGAGGAAACCGAGACCATGATCACAGGCGATCTAAACACCGCCCTTGTCCCATGGGTCGTGCAGTATCGGATTACCGATCCAAAAACGTATCTGTTCGGCGCACGCGAACCGGAGAAGACGTTGCGGGACCTTTCCGAGAGCGTGATGCGCGAGGTGATTGGCGATCGCACCGTGGACGAAGTACTCACAATTGGGCGACACGACATTGAATCATCGACGTTGAAACGTTTGGCCGACCTTTCTTCGCAGTACGACCTGGGAATTCAGATTCAGCAAGTGCAACTCGCAACAGTGCGCCCTCCGCCAGCCGTGCAAGGTGCCTTTAACGAGGTCAACCAGGCGCAACAGGAAAAGCAGACGGCGATTAATCAAGCCTGGGCAGTGTATAACGATGCCGTGCCGAACGCTCGCGGCCAGGCGAAAGAGCGCGAGAAACAGGCCGAAGCGTATGCCTTCCGACGGGTTAACGAGGCAAAGGGCGAAGCGCAAAAATTTTCTCTGTTGCTGGCTGAGTATCGGAAAGCGCCGGAAGTAACACGCCGCCGTCTTTATCTAGAAGCGATGCAAGCGATCTTCCCCAACTTACAAAAGAAAATCATCGTCGACGACAGCTTGAAGAGCATTCTCCAGACGTTGCCGTTGTTGCCGGCCGATCAAACCAAGGCATCGCAATGAACGTTATCGATGTCACTCCACGACCCGCGGCTGTTTCGGCCATTGTGCGCTTTTTGCAGAGCCGATTGATGTCGATCCTGGGGATTCTTTTCATTCTGACCGCGCTCAAATGGGGAACGCTGCTTTTCGTTGTCCATCAATATGAAACTGTGATCATCACGCGCTTCGGCAAAATCGTTCGCACGGTCACAAACCCCGGATTGAAGATCAAACTGCCCGTGCTCGATAAAGTGCACCGTTTTGACAAGCGTATCCTCGCGTGGGACGGACCGCCGACTGAATGCCCGACCAAAGACAAGCTCTACATTATTGTCGATTGTTTTGCCCGATGGCGTATCAGCGATCCGTTCCTCTACTATAATCGGCTCAACGACGAACGCAGTGCGCTGTCGCGCCTGGATGACATTCTCGGAAGCGAAACGCGAACCGCTGTCGCCACGCACGACCTTGTAGAGATCATCCGCGTTACCAAAGGACGAAAACCGGTGCGCGACGAGGAGTTGGAGAAAAGCGGCACGGTTTTGCCCACGACGATTCCTGACATTGAATTTGGGCGTGGCGAAATCGAAAAACAAATTACCGAACGCACTCGACAGAAGATTTCCGATTTCGGAATTGAACTGCTCGACGAACGATTCAAGCGCAGCAAGTACAATCCCGCCGTCGCGGAGAAAATTATTGAGCGGATGTCGAGTGAACGGCATCAGATCGCTGCCCGATTTCGCTCCGAAGGGCGCGGTGAAGCGGCGAATATCAACGGCCAAAAGGAAAGCGACGTCGCATCAATCAGTTCCACCGCAACGAAGAATGCCCTTGAAACTGAAGGGAAGGCCGACGCCGAAGCAGCCTCCATCTATGCGGCTGCATTCAACACGCCTGATGCACAAGAGCTTTATTCGTTTCTTCGCAGCCTGGACGTGATGCGCGCCGCGTTTGCAAAAGATACCACCGCGGTCATCTCGACCAACAGCGATCTGGGCCGGATGCTCAAGTCGATGGCTGAGGCGGTCGCTCCACCAAAAGCGGCACATTAAAGAATTTTCGGACGAAGTCCCTTGGAGTGCAATGCGTCCTCGCATCGCTTTCTTACGACGCTATGGACGCAAAAGCGACGCGAGGACGCGTGCGCACTCCCAAAGCTTGCGCGAAACAAGATAACGCCGCCCGGCCATCAGAGTTGCTTGGAGAGTAATGTAATCTCTTGTTTTTAAGCCATGAAAATCTGGACGATTGGTCATTCGACGCGAACGATTGACGAATTCATTTCGTTGCTTCAGGCGAATCAAATCAGATTGCTCGTCGATGTTCGAAGCTCGCCGGGATCGAAGCGCGATCCACAATTTAACAAGGAGGCGCTGGCGGACTCGTTAGGCAAAACAGGGATTCGGTACGAGCATTTTCCTAAGCTTGGCGGGCGACGAAAGGCAAAGCCGGAATCAAAAAATACCGCATGGCGAAATGCGTCATTTCGTGGTTATGCCGATTACATGGAAGCAGAGGAGTTCCGCAAAGGTGTTGAGCGCCTTCTCGATCTTGCTGCCGGCGCCGGACCCACTGCGATCATGTGTGCAGAAGCCGTGTGGTGGCGTTGTCATCGGTCGCTGATTTCTGATTACCTTAAAGCGCGCGGCATCGAGGTGATACACATCCTAGATGCGAACAAAACCGAGCCGCATCCATATACGTCTGCCGCGCGGATCGCGAATGGGAAATTAAGTTACGCAGCAGAAAATACATTGCTGTAACGGCGATCTGTGACCGCTGATTCAGCAACCGCAAAATTGCACCACTTCATTCGGCGCTCATAGAGCTGCGGTACAGATTAGCGTGGATCCGTTACGCGCCCTAGAAAAAGACAGACTCCGCTGGGAACATGCTGAATCGCATAAACGAACGGGCGATCGACTTTCACTTCAATCGGCGGCGGGGGAGGCGATCTCAGAGCTGTCCCTGCCATCATCGCCACGGCGGTTGCTGCAGCCGCCTCCGTTCCTTTTTCATCCACAGCGATAAAAGTTTTGTGAAAGATTTGCGAGATATAGAGGTAATCCTTCGGTGTTCGCTGCGCCATCTTGTCAAAATTTGCGCTGCCCTGTGGCTTGTCGAACGCCGTCTTCATCCCAAGCGCTTCGAACTTTTCCGCCAAGGCCATGGTGGGCGGCTCGAGTTTGAACTTTGGCAAATGAAGATCGACGTCGCGCGTCTGAAGCTTTGCGCATCCAGCCAGCACGTCGCCGGACAGCTTTGATTCGAGCGCGTGCAGACCGTTTACGTCATCGGGAAGAAGAACGAGGAATTGGAGATCGTTTCCCGCGTAAGGCAAGCTTACGGCCGCGTATCCCTCGCGCTTGGCGTAACCGAAATGCTCACTCCTTTTCTGCATCGTGGGAACATCGATTCCACTCCCGCCGCGAACGTGGAACGGTTCCGGCTGCGTTGCGTTCTCCGAAAATTCATGTGCCCACGGCGCCTTTAGATAGAGCGCGTTTGCCAGCACCAGGCGGGTCGTCTCATCAAGTGCGCCTCCGGGGATAAGATCGCGAATCCGGTCATGTGTCTGGTCCGCCACCCATTTGTTGATGTGTTGGGTAGCCGCTGACGCATTGGTGACGAAATCGAGAGGTTCAAAGGCCGCTCCGAAATTTTGTTTGACCAATGATAGGAAAGCCGGGCGAAACGCGTAGCCCTTTTGCGCAAAGAGCTTGTTTGCAATGCTTAGGGCAATCGGCTCGCTCGGGCCGCCGAATTCCTTGGATTTCTTCACCAGTTCGGCTGTCTTCACACTTATTTCTTCCAGCGAATGCTGAAGCGAGGCGAACGAGGCGGCCACCGTGCTGGCGTCCCTTGGAAAATGCAGCACGCGCGCCATCTCCGTGCGCGTGTCGCCATCCGCGCCCGCGAACGTCATGGCGAGGGCGCTTTCGATGGAAAAGGGTGAAACGCAAAGGTTCTCGTTGCCTGTGGCGAGTTGACGGTGAAGATCGACCGCGAGTTCGTTTGTCGCCTTGGCTGCCAGATCGAAGTTTGTCGTGGCGTGCGCCATTGCAACGACTAATGCGCCAAATAACTGGAAGATCAAAAGCCGTTTCATGCCAGACATCAAACACGGGAATTGTGAAGGTTGCGACGCCAATCTGAGCGTCCACTCCGGCGCTGATAACAGCGCCTCCCAGGCTTCGCATCCAAAGGCGGTGGAGGCGGAAATCTCGCGTGCCAAGAGCCGCTTTTTCGCCTCGTTGAAGAGAACGCGTTCCGTGTGACTATTTCCTTATGGACGAAGCGAAAACTCCGACTCGCGCTGATATTTCCGACACTGATAAGTGGGACCTGACACATCTTTTTGCCGATGTCGGCAAATGGGAGGAAGATTTTGCCTGGCTTAAGCGGACTTATCCAAAACTTCAGGACTGGAAGGGCAGAGTAGGGGATTCGGTACAGACGCTGGCAGAGGTGCTTGAGTTCGAAAAGTCGCTCGATTTGAAGATCGAGCGCGTCTATCACTACGCGTCGCTGCAAGTGGCAGAAGACAGCACCAATAACGAATATCTTGCGCGGATAGGGCAAATGCAAAATCTGCTGACGAAAATCGGCGAAGCGGCGGCGTTTCTCATTCCAGAAATCCTGGCGATCGACGACGAAAGATTAGCCAAGTTCGTTGTCGATCCCGCGCTCGCCGAGTGGCGAACCAAGCTGCGCAAAATTCGCCGGATGAAACCGCATGTGCTCTCCGTGCCTGAGGAACGTCTTCTTGCGCTGGGGAGTGTCGCGCTCAGTGGTTACGACGACACGTTTTCACAATTGACGGATGTGGACATGAAGTTCGGCGTCCTGATCGATGAGACAGGACACAAAAGGCCGCTCACCCAAAGCTCGTTCAGCTCGTTTCTGGTCAAGCGCGATCACCAGCTGCGCAACCGAGCTTTCCATCAATTCTATGCAGAATTTCGCGACCATCAGTACACACTTGCCGCGTCACTTGCTTACTCCGTCAAGGCGGATGTCTTCCACGCGCGAGCAAGACATTACTCGTCTGCTCTCGAGGCAGCGCTGTTTCCAGACGATGTGCCCGTTGCGGTTTACGACGGATTGATTCAATCGGTTCGGGCAAATTTGAAGCCGCTCTTTCGCTATTTCGATTTGCGCCGCCGCGCGCTTGGATTGCGCGAATTGCATCACTACGACACGTACGTCCCGCTCGTTCCGGAAATCGAGACGCGTTTCACGTTTGATCAGGCCGTGGAAATGGTCTTAGGCGCGCTTGAACCGCTGGGAAGGGAGTATGTTGATGTGCTGGCGGACGGCCTGCGCACTAGTCGCTGGTGCGATCGCTACGAAACGAAAGGCAAACGCAGTGGCGCGTTTTCATCCGGAAGCTACGAGGCGCCGCCCTACATCCTTCTGAATTACAAGGAGGATGTCTTCGCCGATGTCTATACGCTTGCACATGAAGCTGGTCACTCCATGCACAGCTGGTTCGCGCAGAATTCGCAGCGGTTCCAGGATTACGAGTATCCGATATTTCTGGCCGAGGTCGCCTCAACATTTAACGAGGAACTGCTCACCCATTACCTGCTCAAAACAACGAACGACCCGAAGATGCGCGCCTACATCATCAACCGGCAAATCGACGACCTGCGAGGCACACTTTTCCGGCAGACCATGTTTGCTGAGTTCGAGAAAATTATTCACGCCGTTGAGGAAAGCGGCGACGCGCTGACGCTTGATCTTTTTAAATCTGAATATCACAAGCTTCTCGAAACGTATTTTGCTGAAAACTTCGTGCTCGATCCCGAACTCGATCTGGAATGCCTGCGTATTCCGCATTTCTATCATGCATTTTACGTTTATAAATATGCGACAGGGATTTCCGCTGCGGTTGCGCTTTCG
>Ga0193713_1000201_pt1 | contig 19676 bp, 20 predicted proteins | sample H3a2metaG_FD_143054 | JGI IMG/M metagenome (GOLD analysis project Ga0193713, IMG submission 143054) | Soil microbial communities from a riparian zone of the East river system, Colorado, United States - H3a2 | ecosystem: Environmental > Terrestrial > Soil > Riparian zone | place: USA: East River... | reverse complement strand
TGCGATTTTTTCGCAGCGGAAGAGGGGCCCCGCGGAGTCTACAATAGAGAGAACCACGAAGGAGGTCCCGATGTCACGAAGCGTACTCGCGCTGCTGGCTGGAGCGGCCGCCCTTCTCCAGGCCGGCTGCATTGACACCCTCGTCATTCCGCCGCGTCCGACGGCCCCCGAGATCGTGCGGAACCACGCCGCGGACGTCTTCGCGACGGCGTTCGAGGGGGAGGCCGACGCGAAAGAGAAGATGGGCAAGTTCCTCGAGAAGCTCGGGGATGCCAGGACCACGGCTAAGCTGAGGGCCGCGTGGAAGGATACCTTCCCCGCGAAGGAACGCGTGCTCCAGTCGGCCATCTCGAAGTCGATCCATGACCCCGACTGGCCCGTCTGCGGCGTGAAGGACCAGAACGTCTACGTCGAGGGCGTCCGCGCGGCCGTCGACGAGTTCGTCGGCTCGTAGCGCGTCGCCGCGCTCCCGGATAGAATCTGGGACTCTTCCTGGAGGAGGGGTCCCGTGCAATATCGCGTCCTCGGCCGCACCGGCGTGAAGATCAGCGCCGTTTCGCTCGGCGGCTGGCTCACCTACGGCAACACCCTCGACGCCGCCGCCACCGCGACCATCGTGCGGCGCGCGCTCGACCTCGGCGTCAATCACCTCGACACGGCCGACGTGTACGCCCAGGGGGAGTGCGAGTCGATGCTCGGCCGCGCGCTCGAAGGGGTGCGGCGTCCCTCGATCGTCCTCGCGTCGAAAGTCTTCTGGCCCGCCGGGCCCGGGCCGAACGACCAGGGGCTGTCGCGCAAGCACATCCACGAGGCGTGCGCGGCGTCGCTGCGGCGGCTCAAGACGGACTACCTCGACATCTTCTACTGCCACCGCTGGGACCCGGAGATTCCGATCGACGAGGTGGTCCGCGCGATGGAGGACCTGGTCACGCAGGGGAAGATCCTTTACTGGGGCGTCTCCTGCTGGACGAGCGGCCAGATCCGCGATGCGATCCGCATGGCCCGCTCCCACCGGCCGGCGGTCGACCAGCCGCCCTACAATTTCTTCGACCGGAACGTGGAGAAGGACATTCTCACGAGCTGCGCAAAGGAGGGGGTGGGGGTGATCGTCTGGAGCCCGCTCGCGCAGGGGGTCCTGTCAGGCAAGTACCTCGACGGAAAGCCCGCGGGATCGCGCGGCGCGAACGAGAAGGTGAACAAGTTCATGGAGCGCTACCTGCGGCCCGAGGTCACCGACGCGGTGCGGAAGTTCGTGGCGATCGCGAAGCAGGCGGGCCTGACGCCCGCGCAACTCGCGCTCGGCTGGTGCCTGCGCCGGCCGGAGGTCACGAGCACCATCGTCGGAGCGACAAACATAGTCCAGATCGAGGAGAACGCCGTCGCCGGGCCGCTGCCGAAGGAGATCATGCCCCTGCTCGACCGCCTCGTCCGCGAGGCCCCGCTCGTCGACGCGCTCTAGACGGCCGGAGCCGGCCTCCGGATCGCGCGGACCGCTTCGAGAACGATGACCCCCGTCAGCGAGATCAGGGCCAGGGCGACCACGCCGTTCAGTAGGATTGTCGAGTGGATCGTGCCGTCGGGCGCGCGGAATGCCGTCAGCCCCGTCCAGGACTGCCGCCCCAGCGCCCATAGCGTGATGATCATCACGAAGGCCATCGGCGCCGCCGTGTACCACCACGCGCGGCCGGACCGGTGGAGCCACACCGTGATCCCGAGCAGCGAGAGCGCCGCGAGCAGCTGATTCGACGACCCGAAGAGCACCCAGAAATTCAGCCACGAGTCCTTCCGCGCCGCCAGCACGAAGAGGAGCGGGACCCCGACCGTCGCCAGCGTCGCCAGCGCCGCGGCCGCCATCGAGTGGGCGTCGAAGAGCTCCTGCAGGATGTAGCGCCCGAGCCGGGTCGCGACGTCGAGCGTGTCGAACACGAATGTCGAGAACGCCATCGACCCGAAGACGATCGCGAAGAGCAGGTGCTTCTCGCCGATGATCACCGTGAGGAACCGCCCGATCCCCTCGCCGTACACCGCTCCCGCCGGCGTGCCCGCCTTCGGCAGGGCGATCATGATCGTCGCCAGCGCGACAAGGGCCACGAACGCCTCGAGGACCATCGCTCCGTACCCGACGGGACGGCAGTCGGTCTCCTTCGCGATCTGCTTCGAGGTCGTGCCGCCGCAGACGAGCCCGTGAAAGCCGCTGCAGGCGCCGCAGGCGATCGTGACAAAGAGGAAAGGGAAGAGCATCCCGGTCGGGGTCGGCGCCCCGGTCGCCGGATCGGTCTGCACCCAGCCCAGGAACGCCGGCTGCTGGACGGCGAAGCCGCCCAGGAAAATCCCGATCACGCCCACCGCGAGAACGATGTAGAGGATGAATCCGCCGAGGTAGCCGCGCGGCTGGAGGAGCGTCCAGACGGGAAGGAGCGACGCCAGGAAGCAGTACCCCAGGATGATCGCCCCCCATAGGCGGTGCGCGTTCGGTCCGGGGATCACGAAGATCGTCGAGCACTTCGTGCCCAGCCACACCACGCCGAGCGTCGCCGGCACGAAAACGATCGTCATGAGCCACAGGGGCGGGCTCCACTTCCGCTGGATCAGGCCCATCACGATCGCGAGCGCCAGGTACGCGATGCTGGAGAACGCCACCGCGCCGCCGCGCTCGAATCCCACCTTCACGCCCTGCAGCTCCTCGATCCGTCCGAGAAAGGTCCCGGCCGTGACCTCGGTGAAGGCGACGATGACATAGACGAGCGCGATCCAGATGAAGGCCAGCAGGCAAAGCCACGCCCGGCGGCTCACGTTCTGCCGGACGATTTCCGCGATCGAGCGCGCCTTGTGACGGACGCTGGCCACGAGCGCCGAAAAGTCGTGGACGGCGCCGATGAAGACGGCGCCCAGGGCGATCCACAGGATGCAGGGCAGCCAGCCGAAGGCCTGGCAGGCCGCGATGGGCCCCACGATCGGGCCCGCCGCCGCGATGGCGCTGAAGTGCTGGCCGAGCAGGTAGAAGGGCTTCGCGGGGACGAAGTCGACGCCGTCGTTGACCTGTTGCGCGGGAGTGGGGGTCGCGTCGTCCAGCCGGAACTGCCGCGCGATGAATCGCCCGTAGAAGTGGTACCCCAGCGCCAGCCCGCCCAGGACCAGGAGGGCGAGTAAGGGAAGACTCATCGCTGTTGATTGTGGCCAACCGGGAAGTCATGAGTCCATAGTGGCTGAATTGAAACCCCTTCCTTCACCACCAAGGCACGAGGACACCAAGCGGACACCGATCGGTCGAGCGCCCGCCGGAAGGGACGGCTGGGAGAGCCGCGAGAGAAGCCGCCTTCTCTCCGCGGCTCTTCCCACCGTCCCAGGCCCCTCCGGGGCCGGTTCGTGGCCCTTTGGGCCACGAACGCCGGCGGGCGCATTCGAGGAGTCCCTCCTCTTAGTGACTTTGTGGCTTCGTGGTGAGGAAACGGTTTCAACAGAGCCACTCTTGGCTCACGACTCGGCTTCCGGATTCCACCGAACCGGAAGCCGGTCAGCGATACCAATCGCTATGATAGCCGGGGATATCTTGATTCAGGCCGCCCGCATGGCAACGATGCCGTCGGACGAGGCGCGACTGGTCGCGGATCTCAAGGCGGGTCGGAAGGAAGCTTTCGACCGGCTGGTCGAGCTCCATTACAACCGCCTCCACCGCCTCGCCTTCACGATGACCGGCTCCGACGAGGACGCCGCGGATCTCGTCCAGGAGACCTTCCTGGCCGCCATGAAATCGGCCGGGAACTTTCGCGGCGATTCCCGGCTCACCACCTGGCTCATCGCGATCCTCCGCAACCAGTTCACCCTCCACCTCCGGAGCCGGCGCAAATGGCGCCACGCCCCGATGGAGGCCGCCGGCGCCGTCCGCGCCCCCGAACCCCAGCCCTCGGTGCGCCCGGCCGTGACGGCCATCCTCGAGCGGGTGCGCCTCCTGCCCGAGGAGTTGCGGACCGCGCTGGTCCTCTTCTACCTGGAGGGGATGAGGTACGCGGAGATCGCCGAGGCGATGGAATGCCCCGTGGGAACCGTCCGTTCGCGCCTCTTCGAGGCCCGCGAGCGGCTCAAGAAGATGCTGGAAGGAGCGATGCCGTGACCTGCGACGAAGCCATTCGAGCCATCGAGGCGATGCTCGACGGCGAGATCCAAAGCGACGAGCGCTTCGAGCTCGAGGCGCACCTCGCCGGGTGCGAGGGATGCCGGCGCGAAGTGGAGGAGCGTCGCGCTTTCTCGGACCGGCTCGGCCGGTCCCTGCACGAGGCGCTGGGTTCCGCGACCCCGAAGGCGCGGCCCGTCGTCCGGCCCCCGACCCGCGTCCCGTGGATGCGCGTCGCCGCGGTACTCCTCGTCGGCGTCCTCGTCGGGTACGTCGGAACGACCAGCCGCCTCTTCCAGGCCACGCCCGCCGAGGCGCGCGAAGTGGCGAACCTGCTCGCCCTGAAGGACGGGTACGAATCCAAGGAGCGTGACCTGGCCTCGAACCTGAAAGCGGCGGCCGGAGACCTCGACCGCCGCGTCGCCCGCGCTCCCGAAGGCGCGGTTCGATCGGTCTGCGCGATGAGGCTCGCCAATGTCGCGAACGGGCTGGCGGCAACGACGCCGATGGTCCTGCCGGCCGAATCGGACCAGCGCACGCAGTACGTCCTCCGGATGCTCTCTTCCCAGGATTGGTCCGAGCGCGGCCAGGCCGTGAAGGCCCTGCAGAAGCTCTCGCCCGACGACGTCAAGCACCTGAAGGAGCGCGCCGTCCTCCTGAACAGCGCGAACCGGGACCTCGTCGAGCTCATGGCCCTTTCGGCCGACCCGCCCTCGGAACACGCCATCGACCTGAGCGTCGAGGACCAGAACCGCATCGTCCGATTCATCCAGTTCCTCGACGGTCGCGTCCGGGTCGAGCGGGCGGGCGCTTCCCCCGAAGCTCCGGAGGTCTACCAGGCGGCGAACGTCATCGAGTTCCGGGCCCTGCATCCCGTGGTCGCGACCAACCTCCGCCTGCGCGGAGTGGACGGCGACGTCATGGTCGGTGGCGTGCGCCAGAAGAATTCCGCGGTCGCGCCGCGGCCCTCCGCGGATCTGCAGGTTGTGGTCTGGGGCGCCTCCGACGCCATGTCCGGGGACGCCATGAAGGCCATGTCCTACCAGGCGCTCGTGACCGATCTCGCGCACTCCGGCCTGAAGTCGGAGGATGCCGAGAAGCGGGCCTGGCAGATCGTGGACCGGAACCCCATCGTGGAGTGGGCCTCCAGGTCCGCGGTGCGCGTCGACCCCGCTCAAGTGGAAATCCATTTCACCATCGTCCGCCGCTGGAATCCGGACCGGCTCCAGGTGGAACGGAAGCTGCTCCAGGAACAGGTGGCCCTGCTGGAACAGCGGCTGGCCGAAGGCGACCGTCGCCTGGCGTACATTCGGCAGGCGCAGGCCATCCTCGTCGAGTCCGCGAAGCGCTGAGGACCCGGAACAATTTGATTTCCGGACGCGGGGACGCTAGCCTTCCGTGAAGCCATGAAGATCCGCTTCGGACGGGCCGCGGCCGTCGCGCTCCTCTTCTTCGGAGCGCAATTCGCCGCCGGCCTGCACGTCGCCCTCGAAGCCGGTCACGACCTCCACTCCTGTTGCACCGACGGGAGCACGGCGGCCCACTTCGATCACTGCACCGTCGACCACAACGCGCCGCCCTGCCCGGTCTGCGCCGCCGTCCACACGCCCGCGACGGCGGTCCCGGTGGCGACGATCCAGCACTTGGAAGCAACCGCCCTGCCTGAGCCCGCGCCCTTCGCCGAGATCCTCGTCGATCCCATCCTCTCCTCCGTCCACGACACGCGCGGGCCTCCCGCGTAGCCGTCCTCCCGGACGGTTCCTGGCCGATTTTTCGATTTCCTGCTGGAGAGGTGTTTCATGTTTCGCATTTCATGGGCCGTGCTCGCCCTGCTCGCGGCTCCGGCCGCGGCGATGGCGCAGGATCAGCAGACGCTCGAAGAACGGGTGAAAGAGCTCGAGAGAAAACTGGCTCAGCAGCCGGCGTCGAACCCCGCGACGGCCTTCAATCCCACCATAACGGTTGTCGGGAACATGCTGTGGCGTATCGACGACCGCAACGTCCACGTCGGCGGAGATCCAACCGCGCCGCGGATCGACGACACCTTCAACGTGCGCGAGGTCGAGCTCGACCTGCGCTCCTCGGTCGACCCCTACGTCGATGCCGTCGCCATCCTTTCCGTCGAGTCCGAAGTCGCCGGTGAATTCGGGATCGGGGTCGAGGAGTTCTACGCGACGATCAAATCCCTGCCCTTCGGATTCTGGGAGTCGCCGCCCCTCGCCACGAAAATCAAGGTGGGGAGGTGGCGCGCCGACTTCGGACGGATCAACCGTCTTCACCTCCATGACCTTCCGCAGTCGACCCTCGGCATGACGGTCCAGGATTTCTTCGGCGAAGAGGGCTACATCGGCACCGGTATCGGCACCTCGTCGATCCTCACGTCGGTCGGCGATTCCGGCATCCTCCAGCTCAACTTGAATCTTTTCCAGGGCGGGGGCACCGATCTCGCTCCCGACACCCATGTGCCGGCGTACCTCGCGAGCCTCAACTACTTCATGGAGATCGCGGAAGGCCACTCGATCGACGTGAGCCTGTACGGCCACTACGGGGGCACGGACAAGATCGGCCACCAGCGCCACGCGAAGACGGTCTCGCTCGACGCGCTCTACAAGTGGAAGCCCGCGAAAGAGGGCGAGTGGAATTCGTTCCTCGTCGGAGCGCAGGTCATCAAGACCGACCGGGATTTTGTCGACTCCGTGGATACGGACGCCGACGGCATCCCCGACACGTTCAATGCCCGCAACTCGGACGCGATGGGCTTCCTCGCGTGGACGCAGTACCAGCTCGACCGGCGGTGGTACGTCGGCGTCCGGTACGACCAGTCGGAGCTGATCACCGACGATTCGCTGGATCACAGCCGCATCACGCCCTACGTGTCGTGCTATCTCAGTGAATTCTTCCGGATCCGGGCGTCGGTGGAGCGGACCTTAAGCAGCGATATCAAGGCGGAGGACGATCGAACGACGTTCATGTTCGAGATCAATGTTATTTTCGGGGCGCATCCGCCCCATCCCTTCTGGGTCAACCGATAGAGAGAACCAAATGAATATCTTTCAACGCAGTTTGACGGTGCTGACGGTCGCGGCCGCCCTCTTGGGCGGCGTTTGGCCTGAAGGGAGCGCGTCGCTCTCCTTCGGGGCGGCCGGGCAGGATTCGGGAAAAATCAAGGTGGCGTGCTCGATCCCGGCGCTCCGGTCGATCGCCGCGGAGGTCGCCGGCGATGGCTTCGAGGTCTTCGCCCTTTCCAAGCCGGACCAGGACGTGCACCACATTTCTCCGACGCCCCTCCTGGTGAACAGGGTCCGCGCGGCCTCCGTATTCATCGAGATCGGACTCCAGCTCGAGATCTGGGTGCCCGAGATTCTCAACAACGCGGCCAATCCGAGGATCGTCCTCGGAGCCGAGGGGCACGTGGTCGCTTCAGCCGGCATCCCCCGGGAGGACATGCCTGAGTTTCTCGACCGCAAGCAGGGGGACATCCACCCCGAGGGGAATCCCCACATCTGGCTCGATCCGCTGAGGGCCAAGGGGATCGCCGAGAATATCGCCACGGGGCTCAAGAAGGTCGCCCCCGCCCGGGCGGAGGAGATCGACCGCCGCCTCGAGAATTTCAAGGCCCGCATCGACGAAGCCGTCTTCGGGGCCGACCTCGTGAAGCTCGTCGGATCGAAGAAGCTCGCGCGGCTGACCCAGGACGGCGAGCTGTGGAAGTGGCTCCAGGAAAACGAGGCCGACGGCGCCAAGCTCTCGACGAAGCTCGGCGGATGGCTGAAGAAGGGCGAGCCCCTGCGGGGAGTCGCGGTGATCGAGTTCCACCGGACCTGGGTCTACCTCGTGAAACTGCTTGGGTTCGAGATCGTCGGGGCGATCGAGCCCAAGCCCGGCATCGAAATCACCGCCAAGCACTACTCCTGGCTGGTGGAGACGGTGAAGGCCCGGAACGCGCGGCTCACCCTCGTGGACAACTTCTACAACCCCGCCGCGCCCCGGAGGCTGGCGGAGGAGACGGGCGCCAAGGTGGTGATCCTGCCAGGCCAGCCGGGAGGCGAGCCCGGGACCGACGAGTACATCGCCTTCGTCGATCGCGTGGTCACCAAGATGGTCGACGGGCTCAAGGGGGAGGGGAAATAACCGTTGGAACACGTGGCGTGGTGGGTCTGGCCGCTGGCGATCTGCCTGGTGTACGTGGGCATCCACGGCTATCTCGGCATCCATGTCCTGTCGCGCAAGGTCATCTTCGTCGACCTCGCGATGGCGCAGGTCGCGGCGCTCGGGGCGACGTACGCGTACGTCCTGGGCTATGACCCGTCGCATCCGGAGGACACGACCGCGGTCTTCCTCTTCTCGCTTTCCTTCACGATCCTCGCGGCGGCCGTATTCGCCGTCACCCGGATGCGACACGAGAAGGTCCCGCAAGAAGCGTTCATCGGCATCGTCTACGCGACCGCCACGGCGATCGCGGTGCTCGTGCTGGCGAAGGCGCCCCACGGCGGCGAACAGCTCCAGCACATGCTCGCGGGCAACATCATCCTGGTCACGCAGGACAAAGTGATCCGCACGGCGGTGATGTACTCGTGCGTGGGGCTCTTCCACTGGATCTTCCGCCGCCGGTTCTTCCTCATCTCGCTCGATCCGGAGCGGGCCGTCGCGGAAGGCGTGGCGGTCCGCTGGTGGGATTTCCTTTTCTACGCGTCCTTCGGCGTGGTGATCACGAGTTCCGTGGCGGTGGCGGGGGTGCTCCTCGTCTTCACCTATCTCGTCGTCCCCTCCACCATCGCCGTCCTCTTCGCCCAGAGCGTCCGCGCCCGGATCACCGTGGGATGGATCCTCGGCGTGATCGTCTCGATCCTGGGCCTGGTCGTTTCGTACTACGCGGATTTTCCGCCGGGGCCCTCCGTCGTCTCCGCGTTCGCGGTGGCGCTCGCCGTCGCGGGAATCGCCCACTACCTGTTCCATTCGCCGCGCCCCGGCGTATCGCTGCTCAAGCTGGCGGGCGGGGTCGGAGGAGCCGCCCTGCTCGTATTCGGGTCGACCTTCCTGGCGAAGTCCGAGGAGCATCACGCGCACCAGGGCGACGAATTCCAGCGGCTCGTGACGGTCCTGCATGAGGGAGATGAGGCGCAGAAGATCGAGGCCATCCGCCACCTCGAGAGGATGAACGATCCCCACGCGGTCGCGGAATTCCTCCGCCTGCTCCAGGCGAAGCCGTCCGACCGGATTACCGAGCGACTCGCCGAAGCCCTGGCGAGGCTGGGGAATCCCTCGGCGGTTTCCGCGTTGATCGCGGCCGCGCAGGCGGACATCGACGGCTTTCTGAAAATCACGATCGCGCAGGCGCTCCTCGACCTGCGCAGCCCCGAGGGCTTCCGTATCCTGATCGAAGTCCTGGCGTCGGAGGAGTCGGAAGTGCCTCGAGCGAAGGCGGCGAAGATCCTGCGTGAATCGACCGGCGTGGGCCAGGATTACGATCCGAAGAAGGGCGCGGCGGAAAACCGGGAGGCGATCGCGAAGCTCAAGTCCTGGTGGGAGACGCGCGGCCGGTCGCTCCGCTGGCACGAGGCGACGCGCCGGTTCGAATAGCGGTTCAAGGAATCCGGTTGAGCCGGAACTCCAGCGCGCGCCGGGCCCGGTCCGCGGGCACCTTGCGGAACCGGAACGCCGGCGTCAACCCGTCGAGCCGCGACCGGTCGAGCACCTCGAGGCGGCGCCCCGCCGCCTTCTCGAACGCCGCCACGGCCTCCGCCGCGGTGGACCCGGCCGGGTCGAGATCGACCGGGGGCCCCTCGTCGCCCGCGGCCGCGTCGACGAAGAAGAACCGCTGCTCGAGACGGCTGCGCATCCGCGCGGCGCGTTCGGCGAGGGCGCGGCTTCCCGAGCGCGCGGCCTTCCGCAGGGCGTGGTAGACGCTCACCCCGGCGAGTCCTTCGATCGGTCTGTCGATTCCCTTCGCGAGCGCGTCGAGGGCCGCCTCGATCCGGGGCGCAAGATCCGTCGGGGCCCACACCACGTCGGCGGCTTCCGCGGTCGCGACGCGGTCCGGCGGGATCAGGACCAGGAGGTTGCCGACCGGGACCGCGGAGAGCTTGGGCGCGGCGAGCCGGAGGAAATCGCGAAGCGTCACGCCGCGCATGCGAAACGTGACCGGCGGGTCGCGCGGAATCATCAGGATCCAGCTGAAGGTCTCCTCTTTCAGGATCTGCGCCAGGGTGCGGTCCGCGATGTCGAAATCGCGCCGCCGGTCGAGCTCGACCTTCAGGTCGTCGGACGGGAACCCCGGCGAGGCTTCGTCGGGAGGGGTGTACAGCTTTCGAAGGAGTCCCGCGGCGCGCGCCGATACTCCGGCTTCCCGCGCGTCGAGCGCCTCCCAGAGCACGGTCTCGGCGGAAGTGCCGAGCTCGCCCAGGATCTTTTCGGCGGCTTGCGCCTCGGTGTTGCCCCGGGCGAGCGCCGCGATCGCAGCCCGCCCCTTGCCCTCATCTCCGGGAGCGGCGGAAACGCGCACGATGGCGACCCCAAGAGGAGGGGCGTCGGGCGAAGGAAGCTTGTCGGCGAGATCAGGGTGGGCCTTGAGAAGCCGGCGGAGGGCCTCGTGGCCCGAGGGGCCGAGGGAACGGAGCGCCCGCGCGGCCAGGTCACGCTTGGGTTCGGGTCCCTCTTCCGCCAGGCGGGAGAATCGGGCGGCCAGGTCGGGGCGTGCAGGTTCCTGGGCGGCGCCGGGAAGGAGCAGGAAGAGGAGGAGGCCGCCGCGCCGGGCCAGGTTCATCAAGATTGGTCCCCGCGAGGGGCCCCGCCGTCCGCACGTCTCAAACCCTCTCTCCAGGGCCAGGACGCGCCGGGCGGCACGCGGCGGCTAGACGCGGTGCCGGGATTGGGTTCGATCCGATGGGGGGCGGGGGGCGCGGTGCCGGTGCCGGTGCCTGGGTTCCGCGAGGTGGTCCATTCCTCCGCCCCTCAATCAAGCGCCGACTCGATGAGAATTATATTCCGGTCGCTCGAGCGAGCAATCAAAATCTGATCGAACGGGAAAAATTTCCCGGACGCTCCGGGAGCAATCCGTCACGCCGGGAAACGCCCGGGGCGCGCCGCGTGACGCTTTTTCGCGCCGTTTCCGGGCGCCGCGCAACCGCCGCGCCGCCATCGCGTTCCGCGAACCTCCTCTGGCACGCCTCGTGCGCTTGAAAACGGCGTCAGGACGGCGCGATCGGTGGCGATGGAGGGCAAGGTCATGAACGATTACAGCCTGGCGATCCTCGTGGGACGGCTCACGCGCGATCCGGAGCTCAAGTACACGAACCCGGGCGGCATCCCGTACCTGCGGATGTCGATCGCGGTGAACCGGCAGGTGAAAACGGAGAACGCGGAGCCCCGGAAGACCGTCAGCTTCGTCGACGTGACGGCCTGGCGGCGGCTCGCGGAGCTGTGCGCGCAATTCCTGAAGAAGGGGCGCACGGTCATGGTCGTGGGGAGCCTCCGGCAGTCGCGTTGGAACGCGAAGGACGGGACGCCGCGGGCGCGCATCGAGGTGATGGCCGAACGGGTCCAGTTCCTCGGGCCCCGCGAAGGGGCCGGAGTCCCGGCCGGCGGGGGCGAGAACGGCTCCGACGAGGAACGGCGGGAGCCGGGGACGGACGGCGAAGCCGAATAGAAATTCTGAAGCGTCCACGGGGGCTCGGAGCTGGTCGATTCGCTGACCGGGGTCGCCCCGGCGGGACCGGGTCAGCGCGTCCGCCGGCTCCGTGACGGGGGTCCGCCCCGGGCAGAGGCGGCGGCGGGCCTCCGTCCGTCCGGCGGCGGGATGCGACTCAGCGAGTCGCGTCCCGAGCTTCCAGCGCCCAGTGTCCAGTTCCCAGTTTGGCTTCGAGCTCGGAGCGGAGGCGGAGCGGCCTCCCGCCCCGACGGTACGAGGTTGCATGATGAGCAACGAGGATGACGACATCCGGTTGGGGCGCTGCCCCAGGTGCGGTCACGTCGATCCCCGCCAATTCAGGGAGGTCCCCGAGTTCGGCGGGGACGTGGAGTGGGAGCCTTACGAAGAGGAGTCGGAGATCTTCGGAAGATGCTTCAAGCTCAAGGAATGCAGCGTCTGCGGATTGGGAGGAGCTCCCAGGAGCCACCTGAAGGGCGGGTACTTCAAGCGGGATCTCCTCGAAGTCGTTGACGAGCTTCCGATGATGGGGCGCCCGTGTTACCACTGCGGCGTTCGAATCCCGCGGTTCCTGGATCTGGGATGCGAGGACGCCTCCCGGATCCGCAGTCTCGTCCGATCTGGACAGGAGGACGCCGCCGTCGAAGAGCTCGTGAAGTCCATTGGGTGTCCGCTCGAATGGGCGAGAATCTGGGTGACGCATCCGATTGGACCCCGCCGGCCCGCGCGGGTGTGGAACGGTCCCCCGTGTGCCAGCTGCGGCCGCCCCCTGCGCACCCGCATGGCCCGCCAGTGCTGCGAATGCGGCTTCGACTGGCACGATCCGAAGAACATCCGCAAGTTGGGATAGGGGTGGCTTGCGGCCTGCGGCAAGCTTCCAGTCCCCAAACCCCAAGTCCCAGTTTGGCTTCAAGAACGAAGCTGGGAGCTTCTAAAACTGGGATCTGGGCGCTGGGATCTCGGAGCTTTGATGTTGAAGCCGTAGGTCGCGGTTGGATCGTCACTTCCCCTTGACTCCGTGAACCCCCTTCAATAACATTCCCCTTCGCCTCCGGTCGGAACGGGAGCGGGCCGAGAAGGTCCCGTCGGGCGGGCGCGGATCCGTGTGGTAGCGGAGCCGTGCGGGGTGCCGCCGCGGGATGCCCCCCTGTGTATGCTCACCTCGAAAAACCCAGGGGACATGGTGTCGCTCAACAACGTCCGGGCCGTCGTCCTCGCCGCGGGCCGCGGCGTGAGGATGAAATCGGAGAAGGCCAAGGTGCTCCACGAGCTCCTCGGCCGGCCGCTGATCCAGTACGTCCTGCGCGCCCTCGGTTCCGCGGGCGTGAAGGACGTGGTGGTCGTCGTCGGCCACCAGGAGGGGGAAGTCAAGAAGGCCGCCGGCTCGGGCGTCGCCTTCGTCCGGCAAACCGAACAGAAGGGGACCGGCCACGCCGTCCTGTGCGCCGCCCCGGCCCTCAAGGGCGCCTCGGGCGAGATCCTCGTCCTCGCGGGAGACGCGCCCCTCGTCACGCCCGCCACGATCGAGGCGATGGTCGCGGCTCACCGCGAGGCGGACGCCGCCGCCACGGTCCTCACCTCCTGCATCGACGACTCGACCGGCTACGGACGCATCGTCCGCGACGAGGCCGGGAAGTTCCTGAGGATCGTCGAAGAGGGCGACGCGACCGACGAGGAGAAACGCATCCAGGAAGTCAACTCGGGCGCCTACGTCTTCGCGGCCCGCGACCTCTTCCGCGCGCTCCGCGAAGTCGCCCCGAATCCGAAGAAGGGCGAAATCTACCTGACGGACGTCCTCCCGATCCTGATGAAGCACCAGCGCGCGGTCGCGACCCACCGCGCCTCCGATCCCACGGAAGTCTACGGCATCAATACGCGGCGCGACCTCGTGGCGGCCACGAACTTCCTCCGCTGGCACATCCTCGAGCGCCACATGGACGCCGGCGTCACCATCGTCGATCCCTCCACGACCTACATCGAAGAGGACACGGTCATCGGCCAGGACAGCGTGATCCTCCCGTACACGGTGATCGAGGGCGGGGTCACCATCGGCCGCGGATGCGAGGTCGGGCCCTTCTCGCATCTCCGGCCGGGGACCGTGCTCGAGGACGGCGCGGAGGTGGGCAACTTCGTCGAGGTGAAAAAGTCGCGCATCGGCCCGGGATCCAAGGCGAAGCATCTAACTTATCTCGGCGACGCGACCCTGGGCGCGGGGGTGAACATCGGCGCCGGGACGATCACGGCGAACTACGACGGCAAGAAGAAACACGCGACCATCATCGAGGACGGCGTCCACATCGGGTCGAACACCGTCCTGGTGGCGCCGGTGCGCGTCGGCAAGAACGCTACGACCGGGGCGGGCGCGGTCGTGCTCGCCGGCCACGACGTCGCGGAGGACGACGTGGTCGCGGGAGTTCCGGCGCGGAGCCTGAGAACGCCCGTCGCCGCCGCGCGCGGAAACGCGAAACCGGTGAAGCGGGGGCGCCGATGAAGAACGCGCTCGTGGTCTTCTCGGGCAGCGCGAATCGCCCGCTGGCGAAGCGCGTGTGCGACTACCTGCACATCCCGCTCGGGTCGTCGGAGCTGGGCCGGTTCCCCGACGGCGAGATCGACTGTAAGATCCTCCAGGACGTGCGCGGCGCGGACGTGTACGTGCTCCAGCCGACCTGCCCCCCGGTGAACGAGCACATCCTGGAGCTCCTGATCCTCATCGACTGCCTCCGGAGGGCGAGCGCGGAGCGGATCACCGCCGTCGTCCCCTATTTCGGGTACGCCCGGCAGGACCGCAAGGCCGAGGGGCGCGTCCCGATCACGGCGAAACTCGTCGCGAACCTGATCACGGCCGCGGGGGCGACCCGCGCGCTGGCCGTCGACCTGCACGCCCACCAGATCCAGGGCTTCTTCGACATCCCGATGGACCACCTGTACGCCGCCCCGGTCCTCATCAAGCATTTCCGGTCGCTCCAGGTTCCGGATCCCGTCGTGGTGAGTCCCGACGTCGGCGGCATCAAGATGGCGCGCGCCTACGCGAAGCGCCTCAACGCGGGCCTCGCCATCTGCGACAAGCGCCGGAGCGGCCCGACCGAGACGGAGGTCATGCACGTCATCGGCGAGGTCAAGAACCGGACCGTCATCCTCGTGGACGACATGATCTCGACGGGCACCTCGATCACCGAGGCGGCGCGGACCTGCCGGGCGCACGGGGCGAACGACATCTACCTGTGCGCCACCCATCCGGTCTTCTCGGCCAGCGCCGCCGAGAAGGTCAAGAAGGCGCAGGTCCGCGAGACGGTCGTCACCGACACGATTCCACTCGACGGCAAGGACCCGGGCAACTTGAAGATCCTCTCGATCGCGGACCTCCTGGGCGAGGCGATCCAGAGGATCCACCGGGCCGAATCCGTGAGTTCGCTCTTCGAATGACAGGGAGACTCCCATGGCCGAGACGGTGACCTTGAAGGCCGAAAGCCGCTCCGATCTGGGGACGCGACAGGCGCGTCGACTCCGCAGCCGCGGGCTGGTGCCCGTCGTCATGCTCCGGAAGAAGGAGGCGCCCCTCCACCTGCTCGTGCCCATGCGCGAGCTCGAGCTGATCCTCAAGAAAGGGGCCCGCATCGTCGACCTGGCGCACCCCTCGGGCCAGGACCGGGTCTTCATCAAGGAAGTCCAGTACGACCATTTCGGGGACAAGATCTACCACGTCGACTTCGCCAAGGTCGCGATGGACGAGCTGATCACGCTCGAGGTCCCGCTGGAGCTCAAGGGCAAGCCCGTCGGCGTCACGGACGAGGGCGGCGTCCTCGACCAGTACGTCAAGGTGCTCCGGATCTCGTGCCTGCCGACGGCGATCCCGGAGAAGATCGAGCTCGACGTCGCCAAGCTGAAGAAGGACGAGCACCTCGCGGTGAAGGACATCCATCCGCCGCCGGGGGTGAAGATCCTGAACGAGCTCGAGGTCGTGGTCGCGGCCGTGACGGAGCACAAGATCGAGGAGATCGCGCCGGCCGTCGCGGCGACGCCGGGCCCCGCGGAGCCCGAGGTCATCAAGAAGGAGAAGGCCGAGGACGCGGCCGCCGAGGGCGAGAAGGGCGAAAAGGGCGAGAAGAAGGAGCCCGCCCCCAAGAAAGAAAAGGAAGAGAAGGACAAGAAATAGCGGCCTGAATGAAGACCGTCCTGGCGATCGGAAACCCGGAGGAGAAGTACGCCCGCACGCGCCACAACATCGGGTGGATGGTGGCGGACGCCCTGGCGGCCGGTTGGGGGGAGAAGTTCAAGCGGGACGGCTTCGAATACTGGTCGGCGAAGGGGCGGCTCGGCCGGGCGACCGTGGTCGCCGTGAAGACCTGGACGTACGTGAACGAAACGGGACGGGTGATGCCGCAGCTGAAGTCGCGCGGCGCGGAATTCGGGCCGGACGATTTCATCGTGGTGTGCGACGACATCGCGCTGCCGCTCGGCGCGATCCGGATCCGGGCGAAGGGGTCGAGCGGCGGCCACAACGGGCTGAAGTCGGTCGAGGCGGCGCTGGGAAGCGCGGATTACGCGCGGATGCGGCTGGGCGTCGGCGGCCCGGGCGCCGCGGCGAATCCGGATTACGTGCTCGGGAAGTTCGGGACGCAGGACATGAAGGTTGTCGACGAGACGGTGACGAAGGCCGTGGAGGCCCTGAAATGCTGGGCCGCCGACGGCGTCGAGAAGGCCATGACCCGGTTCAACCGGGTCGATCCCAGGGAGGAATGAGTGCAGACGTACGAAGCCATGCTGCTCGTGGAACCGACGATCGCGGCGCGCGAATGGCCGCGGGTCCTCGAGGAGGTCGACCGCCTCGCGAAGAAGAACGGCGCGACGGTCCTCCAGATCGCGAAGTGGGGCGAGCGGAAGCTGGCGTTCCCGGTGCGCAAGTGCGCCCGCGGGACCTACGTGCTCGCCTACTTCGGGGCGCCGGAGAAGGCCGTGACGAAGCTCCGCGCGGACATCGCGCTGTCGGAGGTGATCCTGCGCAGCCTGGTCCTCCACCACGAGGGCGAGATGCGCAAGGAGCCCTCGAGGGACTTCGAGATCGCCGGCCCCATCCCGCCGAAGCGCGAGCTGGGCGGCGGTTTCGCGCCGCCGCGCGAGGCGTCCCTCATGGGCGGCCCTCCCCCCCGGCGGTGATCGCGGAAACTGAAGAGGTGCGTGCATGTCCAGCCTGAGCCTGAACAAGGTGTTCCTGATGGGGAACCTGACCCGCGATCCCGAGCTGAAGTACACGCCGCAGGGGATGGCGGTATGCGAGTTCGCGATCGCCGTGAACGAGAAGTTCAAAGGCAAGGACGGAAACTGGCAGGATAAGGTCCACTTCATCGACATCGTCGTGTGGGCGCGGCAGGCCGAGACCTGCGCCGAGTACCTGAAGAAGGGCCGCCCGGTCTTCGTCGAGGGGCGCCTCCAGCAGGACCGGTGGGAGCAGCCCGACGGGCAGAAGAGAAGCAAGATCCGCGTGACCGCGATGCGCGTGCAGTTCCTGGGAGGCCCGCCGGGAGGCGGCGGGCCGGGCGGCCCCGCTCCCGAGGCGGCCGAGGCGCCGTCCGAGGCGGCCGGCGATCTTCCGCCCGGCGAGGACCAGGTCCCGTTTTGAAGGCCGATGACGGCTGACTGTTGACTGATGACTGCGAGCCGACAGCTACTGAAGTCTGATGTCCGAGGTCTGAAGTCCATGAGGGTTGAGGAATGAAATCTGATCGAGATCGGGACCGACGCGAGCCGGATGATCGCAAGAAGAAGTACACCAAGTTCCGCAAGGACAACCGGTGCCGGTTCTGCCGCGACAAGGTCGGCGACGTGGACTACAAGGAGATCATGACCCTGTTCAAGCTCTGCACGGGACAGGGCAAGCTCTACTCGCGCAAGCGCTCGGGGAACTGCGCCTACCACCAGCGGTCGGCGACGTGCGCCATCAAGCGCGCGCGTTTCCTGGCACTCGTGCCGTACGTCGGTACCGGGGCTCTCTAGGTCGGCGGCCGCTTTCCGCCATTCGCTTTCCGCTGGCCGCGCGGATGACGGACGGCGGAGAGCGGAAGGCTTGGGATATACTCAGAGAGAAAGGCAAACATGAAGATCCTCCTCTGGAACGACGTCGAGAAGCTCGGCCGCCGCGGCGAGATCGTCGAGGTCAAGGACGGGTACGCCCGCAACTACCTCTTCCCGCGCCGCCTCGCCTCGAAGCCGACGAAGCCCATGTACAAGGAGTTCGAGCTCGAGAAGCGCCGCCAGAACAAGCTCGAGGCGAAGCTCATCGCCGGCGCCACCCAGATCGCCGAGCGCCTGGCGCAGATCCCGAGCGTCTCCATCGAGGTGAACACGAACGAGGAAGGCCACCTCTACGGCTCGGTCACCCCGACGATGATCGCCGAGGCGCTCAAGGACCACCAGCTGAAGGTGGAGCCCAAGACGATCGAGGTCGCGGAACCGATCAAGCAGGTCGGCACCTTCGAGGTGACGATCCATCTGCACCGCGAGGTGAAGCCCAAGGTGAAGGTCTGGGTGCTCTCGTCGAAGCCGCCCGCCGCCGCCGCGAAGGCGGAGCCGCCCAAGGCCTGAAGACGTTGACGGTTGACAATCGACTGTCAACGGATAGGTTCGTGCGAGAGAGGTGGACGATGACCTCGAACGCCCCGGTGTCCCCCGCCGACGTCCTCCTGGGCCGGATGCCCCCGCACAGCCTCGAGGCCGAGATGGCCGTCCTCGGCTCGATGATGCTCGACGCCGACGCCGCCGGCGAAGTCATCGAGCTCATCGACGCGGAGGCCTTCTACCGGCCCCCGCACCGCCTCATCTTCGAGGCCCTCATCGATCTCTTCCTGACGCGGCGCAAGCTCGACCTCGTGACGCTCAAGGCGGAGCTGGAGCGGCGGGGCACGGTCGACGACGTCGGAGGCATCGAGTACTGCGAATCTCTCGTCGTCCAGGTCCCCACCGCGGCGCACGCCGCGGAGTACGCGCGCATCGTCCGCGAGAAGGCGATCCTCCGCCAGCTCATCGGGACCTGCACCGCGATCGTCCGCGAGGCGGGCGAAAGCGGCGAGGATCCGGACAAGCTCCTCGACAAGGCGCAGGCGCTGATTTTCGACGTCGCCGCCAAGCGGGGCGCCCAGCCGGTCGAGAGCCTGTCCGAGATCCTGAAGCGGACCTTCCAGCAGATCGCCGACATCCACGACCGGAAGGCGCGCCTGCTGGGGCTGGCGACCGGGTTCTACGAGCTCGACGACCTCCTCTCCGGCCTGCAGGGCTCGCACCTGTACATCGTCGCGGGGCGGCCCTCGATGGGAAAGACAAGCCTCGCGATGAAGATCGCGGAGAACGTCGCGGTCGAACTCAAGAAACCCGCCCTCTTCTTCAGCCTCGAAATGGCCGCGTCACAGATCGCCCAGCAGATGCTTTGCTCCCACTGCCGGGTGGACTCCCACCGGCTCCGGAGCGGCATGCTCTCGGAGTCGGAGTACCAGAAACTCGTCCTCGGGTCGGGCGCGCTCAGCGAGGCGCAGATCCTCATCGACGACAGCGCGGAGCTCTCGATCCTGGAGCTGAGGGCGCGCTCGCGGCGGCAGAAAGCGGAGCATCCGGAGCTCGGCCTGATCGTCGTCGACTACCTGCAGAAGGTGCATGCGAAGGCGGAGAGCCGGGAGCGCGAGATCGCGATGATCTCCAGCCAGCTGAAGTCGCTCGCGAAGGAGCTCGAGGTCCCCGTCGTCTGCCTCGCCCAGCTCAACCGCCGCCCGGAGGGGCGCGAGGGGAACCGGCCGCAGCTCTCGGACCTGCGCGAGTCGGGCGCCATCGAGCAGGACGCCGACGTCGTCATGCTTCTTTACCGCGAGGACTACTACAATCCCGAGACCGAGCACAAGAACACGTGCGAGGTTGTCGTGGCCAAGAACCGCACGG
>Ga0193713_1000200_pt1 | contig 19702 bp, 20 predicted proteins | sample H3a2metaG_FD_143054 | JGI IMG/M metagenome (GOLD analysis project Ga0193713, IMG submission 143054) | Soil microbial communities from a riparian zone of the East river system, Colorado, United States - H3a2 | ecosystem: Environmental > Terrestrial > Soil > Riparian zone | place: USA: East River... | reverse complement strand
AACTTCATCCGCCGGCGCTCGTGTTGATTTGGCGGAAGCAGCCGCGGGAAGCCGCTCGGCTTGCCGGGCGCTGACGGTGTCGGGCGCGGCCAGAACGGCGCGCGGGGAATATGTCCAGAACCATACGGCAACGATAACAAAAACCGAAACAGCACTCGCCAACATCACGCCTAACGCACTACGCATTTTTTGCCTCTCAAGAAATCCAGATGTCGTTCGGCCCCAGGGGCATTAATGCGAACCAGGTCTTAACGCCGTAACAACGCAGCCCGGATCGGCGAATAAATTTAAATGTTGCCGGAAGCGCCTCGCCGAAAATGCACCAACAAGCTGAAAATGATTCCGCTCGTTCGTCATGGCCCGGCTTCGTTGCGGCCATCCTGGTCTATCCTGCTCAAGTGAAGAGAAGACGTGGATGCCGGGCCCAACGCGCGGAAGGCAGCATTTCGACCTCGGTTCCACCGGCTGATCGCGGTTTTCTGCGGCCGAGGAAAAAAAGATGGGCCGATCCTTGCCTAGTGATGGACGTCACAGTCAGCGCGGAGGGTTAGGGGCAAGGTGGGGGCATCAGAAACGGCCCGCCGAACTGGGCCAACAGGAGCCGACCATGACCGCTTTGATCACCCGGACCATTCGCCAGGCCGCTTTCGTGGTGGCTTTCGCAGCTTCTATTTCCGCACTGTCGTCGACCTCGAGCTTTGCCTACTCGGCTGAAGCGCAGCAGATGTGCACCGGCGATGCGTTCCGCCTGTGCAGCTCGGAAATCCCCAACATTCCGGCCATCACCGCCTGCATGAAGAAGAACAGGGCCAATCTGAGCACCGGATGCCGGGCCGTGATGGACAAGGAAGCGGCGGCAGAGGCGGGCAAGGTCGCCGCCAAGTAATTCGGGTAAGTAATTCGGGCAAGTAATTCGGGCAAGCCATCCAAGCCTGCCTCTGCCTTCGGATTCGCCGCAACGTCGCTCAAAAGCCGTTGCGGCGCCGGCCTGAGCACATTAGCTAAAGTGTGTTCAGCTCATGACCGGGCAGGCGCCGCCACATGGCCAGATTTCTTTTCCTTGTTCCGTTTATCTTGATGGTTTCAACCGCGTCGGCGCAGCAGGGACACGATGCCTGCGCGCGGGACGTCTCGCGCTTTTGCCGCGCCCAGATCAATGACGGCGACCAAATTGTGCTGGCGTGTCTCAAGCAAAACCGCGCCAAGCTCAGCAAAGCCTGCGCGAAGGTCTTGACCGATCACGGTCAATAGAGCGCTGCTCGGTCAAATTAAATGGCTCCGGTCAAGCACTTACGTGCTGCCGCCCGCCGCGGTGGCGACCGGCAAGACCTCGCTGGCGGCGCGGTCGGGGGTGTCTTCTTTCCAGCGCACCGATCCGAACGGCCGTTCCAGCATGCGGCGCACACGCACCGGATCGGGCCCGAGATGAAAATCCATCGCGCGCTGATGCAGCGCGCGCTCGGACTGCGTCGAACGATTGCGCTGGCGCAGATAGTCGAGCCAGGTCGGGCAATGATAGCGCTCGGTCCACAGTTCGGGATCGGCGATGTCGCGCGCGATCGACCAGCCATAGGCGCCGTTGCGCTGGCGGCTGAGCTGCACTTCCTGCATCACGTTGTGGAAGGCGCGGGCGTTGTCCTGATCGACGCGATATTCGATCTCGACCACCAGCGGTCCACTGCGCCCGGTCAGCAACAGCCGTACCTCGGGATCGGCCAGCACCTCGGCGTCTTCATTGCGGGCGCCGACCGGCGGCATGCGCAGCCACAGGCCGAGCAGCGGCGAGACGAACATCAGGCCTGCGGAAACCAGCAGCGCCGTTTCCACGCCGGCGGCGTCGGTGAGACGCCCCCAGCCCCAGCTCCCCATCGCGATGCCGCCGGCAATGGAGGCCTGAAATGCCGCCAGCGATCGGCCCGCGACCCAGCGCGGCGCCGAGAGCTGCACGCCGATGTTGAACAGCGCGACCGCGAGCATCCACACCGCACCGGCGACCACCAGCGCCGCCGCGGTCAGCACCGGCTCCCGGCTCAGCGCCACCGCCGCGATGGCGCCGCCCATGCACAATGCGCAGGCGCGCACCGCAGCCTCGCCGCTCATTCGCTTGCGCACTTCGGCGATGTTCAGCGCGCCGATCACCGCGCCCATGCCGAATGCACCGAGCATGATGCCGTAAGTTTGCGCCCCGCCATGCAGCAGGTCGCGCGCAACCAGCGGCATCAGCGCCGACACCGAGCCGCCGACCACGCCGGTCACCAGCGTGCGGCCGAGCACGATGCGGATCGATGGCGAGTTGGCGATGTAGCGCACGCCCGACACGATGGCGCGGTTGAGCCGCTCGCGCGGCAGGCGCGATGGCTCGCTGCTGCGCCGCCAGAGAACCAGCACGATCAGCAGCGGAATATAGAGCACCGCATTGGTGGCGAAGGCCGCGACTGCGCCGGCGGTGGCGACCACGATGCCGCCGATGGCGGGACCGAAACTCCGCGCGATGTTGTAGCTGATGCCGTTCAGCGCCACCGCGGCCGGCAATGTTTCGGCCGGCACCTGCTCGCTGACGGAGGATTGCCAGGCCGGTCCGAACAGCGCCATGCCGCAGCCGACCACGAAGCAGAACGCCAGCAGGATTTCCGGCGTGACCAGGCCGAGCCACGCCATGACCGACAGTGCCGTCGCGCCCGACAGCGCGATCGACAGCGAGGCCAGCGCCACGATGCGCCGGTCATACATGTCGGCGATGGCGCCGGCCGGCATCGAGATCAGCATGATCGGCAGCATCAGTGCGGTCTGCACCAGCGCGACCTTGTCGGCCGATGACGTCATCTGCGTCATGGCCCAGGCGGCGCCGACGCCCTGGATCAGCAGCCCGAAATTGGAAAGCAGGCTGGCGAGCCAGATGCGCCGGAACACCGCATGCCGCAGCGGCGCCGCGACGCTGTCGGCGGCAAACATTCTGCGTTTCGGCTGGTCAGTCATCGTCGGTTCCGTTAGGCGCCGGTCATGGCCGGCCTTGATTCCCTGCGATCTGAAGTGATGCCTGCGAAAGTCCTTGGCTGTCCAGTGGTTAGGCCGCTATCAGCAGTCATAAAGGGCGGCTAAAATACCGAAAATACCGGGAGGTCACTAAATGAGCATATCGCGGCGGACAATATTGAAAGGCGCGGGCGCCCTGCCGCTGGCAGCCGGCAGCTTCGGATTCGCAGCCTTTGCGCAAACACCTCCTGCTGCCTCGGGTGCTGCGCAGGTTCCGCCCATTTTGTTCGTGCATGGCAACGGCGACCACGCCGCCCTGTGGATCACCACATGGTGGCGGATGGAATCGAACGGGGTTCCGCGCGACCGGATGTTTGCGATCAATTTCACCGATCCGCTGGCGCGAACCGACGATACAGTGCCGCAACCAAACCGATCCTCGACCGAGGATCAGCGCCGCGAACTTGGCGACGCCATCAAGGAGTTGAAGCGCCGCACCGGGGCGTCGCGCGTGGCTCTGGTCGGCAATTCCCGCGGCGGTAATCCTATCCGCAGCTACATCAAGAACGGCGGCGCTGGGGATGTCAGTCATGCCGTGCTGTGCGGAGTTCCCAACCACGGCGTTTATGATTGGGACGATGGTCTCGGCGGCGAGTTCAACGGCCGCGGTCCCTTCCTGCGCGGGCTCAACGAGGGCGAGAGCGAGGTGACGCCGGGCACGTCGTTCCTGACGTTGCGGAGCGACGGCATCGACAAATATGCGCAAGAAGATGGCCGCTTCGTCGCCAAGCCGGGCAGGCCAACCGGGATTACGTCGGAGGGCCCGGCTCTAAAGGGCGCAACCAATCTCGTGCTCGGCGCGGTCGATCATCGCGAGACCGCTTTTTCTCCACGCGCATTCCGCGAGATCTATAAATTCATCGCTGGCCGCGAACCTGACCGGATCGCGATTACCCAGGAAGCGCAGGTCAAACTCAGCGGCCTCGTGACGGGTACGCCAGGCGGGGTTCAAACCAATCGTCCGGTGGCGGGCGCGGCGGTGGAAATCTACCGCGTATCTCCGGATACCGGCGAGCGCATCGGCGGCGCGATCCATGCCTCGCAATCCGCCGAGGATGGACGCTGGGGTCCGGCTGAGGTCGATCCATCCTGGTATCTTGAGATCGTACTCACGTCAGCCGGTTCGACCACCACGCATTTCTACCGTTCGCCATTTCCGCGCTCGTCGGACATTGTGCATCTTCGCGCCGCGCGTCCCCTGGGGCCAACGGACGCCGGGGCCGGCGCGATCATCTTGATGTCGCGGCCGCGGGGATATTTCGGCTTGCCGCGCGATGTGCTGCTGCTCGACGGCAAGGAGCCGGCGGATGTGAAGTCCGGCGTGCCGACCGACTCGGTCACCACCTTGCGGCTTTCAACCGCAGAGACCGGACGCGCCGTTGTGGCGCTGTTCAATCAGGAACGGATCGTGGCGCGGGCGTGGCCGGCTTCGGAAAACAGAATTGCGGTCGCAGAGCTGACGTACTAGAGCCCTTTTCCGTTCCCGGGCGCCTTCATGGCGCCTGGATCCGGGGCCTGATGTGATTGCGAAGCGCCGCCCGTATCATATCTACGTTTTCAACGTCTGAGATCGGGAGGCCGTCAGTGAGCATAGCCGAAGCCTGGGACATGCCCGTCACGCGTCAGCCGCTGGTACCTCCCAGCGCGCCGCGCGCGCCCGAAACCATGACCTTCTTCGGGCGGCTGACGGCAATGCGCGAGAGCGTGATCGGCACCTGGGGACAGCGCGCTTACGAAGAGGATATCCTCCAGGGCCGCTTCTTCGGGCACAGCAGTTTTATTCTCAACACGCCGGATGCGATCCGGCATGTGCTGGTCGACAATTACGAGAACTACACGCGAACTCCGGTCGGCTTCCGGGTGTTGCGTCCGGTGCTCGGCGAAGGCCTGCTGATCGCCGAGGGTCGCGCGTGGAAGCACCAGCGAAGGACGCTGGCGCCGGCCTTTACGCCGCGCGCCGTCACAACGCTTGTTCCGCACATGATCGCGGTGACCGATGAGACGATTGCCAAACTCCGGGCAACCTGCGGCCAGCCGGTCGATCTCCGCGAAGCGATGCAGCGGATGGCGCTCGAGATCGCCGGACGCACCATGTTTTCGTTCGAGATGAGCCGCCATGGTCCAACGTTGCGCGATTTCGTCATGGAATATGGCGCGCGCCTGGCGCGGCCGCATCTGCTCGACCTGATGCTGCCACTGGGCTGGCCGAGCCCGCAGGATTTTTCCCGCGCCCGCTTCCGCAAGCGCTGGACGAGTTTCGTGGCCATGCTGATGGCGGAACGCCGCGCCGCCGGCAAGAACGAAGGCGCGCCGCCGTGCGATCTGTTCGATTTGATGGTGGCCGCGCGCGATCCCGAGACCGGCGATGCCTTCACTGACGAACAGCTCGGCGATCAGGTCGCCACCATGATTCTCGCCGGTCATGAGACGACCGCGACCACGCTGTTCTGGTCGCTCTATCTGCTCGCGCTGGATCCGGCGAGCCAGGACCAATTGGCGGCCGAGGTGCAGGCTGCAATCGTGAACGGCGCGCTCGATCTCGAGCGGCTGAAATTTACCCGTGCGGTGGTCGATGAGACGATGCGGCTCTATCCGCCGGTGTTCCTGATTGCGCGTGCCGCCGCCGGCCCGGATACGGTCGCAGGCAGGCCGGTCAAGAACAAGGATGTGATCCTGATCGCGCCGTGGCTATTGCACCGGCATGAAAAACTCTGGCGTGATCCGAACGCGTTCATCCCGTCGCGTTTCATGCCGGGCGCGCCGCCACCCGATCGTTTTGCCTATCTGCCGTTCGGCGTCGGCGCGCGGGTCTGCATCGGTGCGCATTTCGCGCTGGTGGAAGCCACATTGGCGCTCGCCAAGATCATCGGCGCGTTCCGGATCGAACTTCTCGACCGGGAGCCGGTGATTCCCGTCGGCGTGGTGACGACACAACCCGATCGCTCGCCGATGTTCCGCATCACGCCCCGTTGAGAACACATCACTTGGACGTGCGCGTAATCTGCTCTAAACTCGCGTCATGAGCGATACCCAGGCCCAGTTTTCGGTGCTGAAACAGACCGCCGATCCTGCGGTGGCCGATGCAATCCAGCGGCTGATCGAACACGGCGAGGACCACGAACTCAACCGGATCAATCTGCTGGATTTTTCGGCACGGACCGGACTCGATGAAGAGCGGGCAATTTCCGGCTTCCTCCATGCATCCCGGCTGGGGCTGTTCGATCTGACCTGGAACGTGCTGTGCCCCGGCTGCGGTGGCGTGCTCGACGCCCACTCTACGCTGAAGTCGCTGCGTCACGACGATTATCACTGCGGATTATGCGCCTGCGGGTATGAGGCCTCGGTCGACGAGCAGGTCGAAGTCGCCTTCACCGTCAGTCCCCGGGTCAGGCGGATCGCGGCGCATGACCCCAACGCGCTGCCGATCTGGGAATATTTCAAGCAGATTTTCTGGAGTTCCGGCGTCGATCTCAACAAGGAGTCGTTCGCGTCGCTCTCCAATGACGTGGTGCTGGATGCGCTTGAACTGCCGCCCCACGAGAAGGCGGTATTGTCTCTGCAATTGCCGGCGCAATTCATCATCGTGTTCGAGCCGGTGACGCACGCCGCGCAATTCATTGATGTTCAGGGTGAGCCGACCAGGGAGCGCCAGCAACTATCGCTGATCTACAACAAGATTCAGGCGCCGGTCGGGACCATGACATTGCGTCCCGGACCATTGCGGCTGTCGCTCGACAATCAGACCGACGTGCGGGTGCTGCCGTCGGTTTTCATCGCGGCCGATGCGCTTCATCATTTGATCGGCAAGCGCAAGCCGTTCCTGACCGCCAAGCGGATGCTGACCAACCAGACCTTCCGCGACGTTTACAAGGCCGACAACCTCAACATCGATCAACGCCTCAAGATTACCTCGCTGACGTTCCTGTTCACCGACCTCAAGGGCTCCACCGCGCTATATGAGCGGGTCGGCGATCTCGTCGCGTTCGATCTGGTTCGCGCGCATTTCCATGCATTGCTGGAAATCATTTCGTCGGAGAAAGGCGCCGTCGTGAAGACGATCGGCGACGCCGTGATGGCAACCTTCGTCAGGCCTGAACATGCGCTTGCTGCCGGCTTGCGAATGCGCGCCGCGATGGACGCGCTCAATGCCGAACGAGGAACCGACGATCTGGTGGTCAAGATCGGCATCCATGAAGGTCCGTGCCTCGCGGTGATGCTCAACGAGCGGCAGGATTATTTCGGCCAGACCGTCAACATCGCCGCAAGGGTCCAGGGCTTGGCGACCTCGCAGGCCATCCACATCACGGGGCCGGTGATCGACGCGCCGGCGGTGGCTGCAATCCTGGACAAGGCGGCGATTAAGCCCATTCAAAAGCACGCGGCGCTGCGCGGCATCGCCGACAAGATCATCGTTTATGAAATTCCGTGATGAATTTCGCGCCAGCGACGACAGATTGCCGAATCGTAATGCGCGTGCGGAACCATGATGGATTGCGCGCGTTTGATTCTCGACCCATATTTCAGCGATGGATGCCATCGCGAAGCCAAGTACCTCGAACATTTTGGTTGAAGATTGATGCTGGACGGACTGCGCCATTTCATCGCCGACGTAATTTCCCCTACCGCGCAAGAAACTCGATCGTTCGACGATACCGGGTATCGGCTGGCGGCGACGGCGTTGCTGATTCACGTCATTTCGCTCGACGGCGAACCCTCCGAAGTTGAGAAGCGCAAGCTTCATAGCCTGCTCGAAAGCCGCTTTGAGCTTGATCCCGGCACCGCGGATCAATTGATCGCCGCCGCGACGCTGGTCGAGGGTGAGGCGGTCGATCTCTATCATTTCACCAGCGTCATCATGCGCTCGGTCGATGAGGAAGGCAGACTCCGCATCGTTGAAATGATGTGGGAGCTGGTTTATGTCGACGGCGAAGTCAGCGAGTTCGAGGACAACGTCGTCTGGCGCGCGGCGGACCTGCTCGGAGTGTCTTCGCGCGATCGGATCGAACTCAAGCGTCGTATCGCGGGCCGGCAATCCACCGTCGTCTCAGACGGCCCGGATATCGCGGACGCGACAAGCTGACGCGCTGCGGTCGAACCGCCTGGAGCCCTGGATTGCGCGGTACCGGACATGGCGAAATTTTAATGTGCGGGGCAGCCGGCGGTCGCGAGGCGCGATAAACCTCATAATGTCACGATTTAGTTCGGTAGTACTGTGCGTTTGAATACGCCGGTATGCTTGCAGATGACTTGCATCTCGCCTAAGGCGTATGCTCTCGTCCAATGTTGGCCGAATAATGTGCAATTGATTTAAGAGCATTGAATCGTGACTGAACGTGTGACGCTGATAACCGGTGCCTCGGCGGGCATAGGCACCGAACTGGCGCGCGTGTTCGCATCGAACGGCCATCGCGTAGCTCTGGTGGCGCGACGCGCGGATCGCCTGAAGACACTGTCCGGCGAAATCACCGCCGCTGGCGGTGCTGCTTCGGCTTGTTCGGTAATGCGATTGAAATGGACCGCGTCGAACAGCTTGGCATTATCGCGCTCAACATCCGCGCGGTGACCGATTTGTCGCTGCGGTTTTCCGATCAATTGATCCGGCACCGCGGCGGCATCCTCAATGTCGGTTCGATTGCCGGCTTTCTGCCCGGGCCGGGAATGGCGGTGTACTACGCCTCCAAGGCCTATGTGCTATCGTTTTCAGAGGCGTTGCGTCGGGAACTCGCGCCTCGCGGTGTCCGCGTGACCGTGCTTTGTCCCGGCCCGGTGCCGTCGGAATTTCAGGCGCGGGCGGGATTTGCACCCGGATTTGATTCGGCGGTCCTCAATGTGTCCGCATCGGACGTCGCGCAGGCCGGGTATCGCGGGCTGATGGCCAACAAGCGCGCCGTGCTGCCCGGCCTCGGCATCAAGATCGTGCCGTTTCTGCTGCGGCTGTTCCCCCGCGGGTTCATCTTGGGGGCGGTCGGGCGCTTTCAGCTGCGCAAGCGCTGAAACGCGGGCTTTCGGAGCCTGTTTTGGCCCGCGATTTGCTTTGAACTCGTTCGGGTCGAACTCACACCAAATTAACGACTACTTAGGTATGATTCCGGCTCGGTAGCCGCCAAGAAGAAATCGATGTCGTTTCAGTCGAGCAAAATCAACGCCGAAACCGTGCTGCACTTTCCCGGCGGAGTTGCCACGGCCCAGATCCTGCGTTCAGAGGTCTTGTCTTCGCAACAAGTCTTGTCTTCACAAGCAGCGCCTGCAACCGCCGAACCTTTGCTACCGGTGCTGATCGTCCTGCACCAGGAAACCTCCACGCCCGGTCGGGTCGGCAATGCGTTGCGGGCGCTTGGACACAGGCTGGATATCAGGCGTCCGCGGTTTGGCGACCCGCTTCCCAAAACGCTGGATGGCCATGCCGGCGCGGTCATATTCGGCGGCCCGATGAGCGCCAACGACCCCGATGATTTCGTTCGCCAGGAGATCGACTGGATCGCCGTACCGCTGCGGGAGCAGCGGCCGTTCCTGGGAATTTGCCTGGGCGCGCAGATGCTCGCCATGCAGCTCGGCGCCAAGGTTGCTCCTCATCCGGAAGGCCGCGTGCAGATCGGTTATTACCCGATCCGCCCGACGCCTGCGGGGCTCGCGATCTGCCCGGGCTGGCCGGACCATGTCTATCACTGGCACCGCGAGGGATTTGAACTTCCCGTCGGCGCCGAACTGCTGGCCGAGGGCAGCGACTTTCCGGTGGAGGCGTTCCGGACAGAGCATTGCTTTGGCTTCCAGTTTCATCCCGACGTGACCTACGCGATGATGCATTGCTGGACCACGCGGGGCCATGCACGCTTCGAATTGCCGGGCGCGCGGGAGCGCCATCACCACTTCGCCGATCGCGCGGTCCATGACGTGACCGAGCGCGCCTGGTTGAAGGCATTTCTCGACGGCTGGCTTGCACGAGCGCCGTTGTCGGTGATGTCGGAGGCCGCGGAATAGCAGGCGCAACGCCGCGTCGTCTTCCACCTCGGCTCTGAAAACCTTTTCAAATTCACAAATGTGATAATGTCGACCTGAACAAGCTTGCCGCCATCCGTCGGCGGGCAGGGGAGGCGACATGACCGGCGATGAATTCGCGGGCCTGCTGAACGAGTTCACGCTGTCGGCTGAGTCAGGCGATGGCGCGCGCTTTGCCAGTCATTTCACCGAGGACGCGATTTATGACGACTACATCTATGGCGCACATAGCGGCCGGGCCGGTTGTCTGAAGGCAGAAATCAACGATAACGCGCTGTCGCAACGACGACGGCGAACACAGGGAGATCGCCGGTGACTTATCAGCACATTCTCTACGACGTGAGCGAGAAGATCGCGACCATCACGCTGCATCGGCCCGAGCGCATGAACGCGTGGACGCCGATCATGGAGCGCGATGTGCGCCACGCCATGGAAGCCGCGGCCGCGGATGACAATGTGCGGGTCATCGTGCTCACCGGTTCGGGACGCGCGTTCTGCGCCGGCGCCGATATGGAGGGGCTGAAGGGGCTCGATCCCAGCGACATCAGGCGCGGCGAGAGCGTGCCGCCGTTCGATATGAACCGCAGGGCCGACTGGCAGACGCGCTACGCGTATTATCCGTCGATTCCCAAACCCGTCATCGGCATGCTGAACGGCGCCGCCGCCGGCATTGGGCTGGTGCACGCGCTGTATTGCGATTTGCGTTTTGCCGCCGACAACACGGTCTTTACGACGGCGTTTTCACGCCGCGGGCTGATTGCCGAGCATGGCATCAGCTGGATGCTGCCGCGCATTGTCGGTCATGCCAACGCGCTCGATCTCCTGATGTCCGCGCGGCGGGTCTCGAGCGACGAAGCGCTGCGCATCGGTCTCGTCAACCGGCTGTATCCGCCCGACCAACTGCGCGAGCAGACTTATGCTTACGCGCGCGATCTTGCCGACTTCGTGTCGCCGAGCGCGATCGCCGTGATCAAGCGGCAGCTCTACGATGTGCCGTTCCAGACCCTGGCCGAAGCCACCATCGACGCCAACCGGGAGATGGCAATCGCACTGCACGGCAGCGATTTCCGCGAAGGCGTCGCCAGCTTCATGGAAAAGCGGCCGCCGCGGTTTACGGGGAAATAGCTCGGAAAAAGAGTGGTGGCTTCTACAGCCCGTCGTCGCCCTGCGGGCTATGCCGGGCACGCTTCGCCTTTCGGCTTTTGCGTGGCTGCGCCACGCGTAGCCCGAAGAAAACAGGCGCGGGAATAGTGGATGACATCAGCCCGTCGTCGCCCTTCGGGCTATGCCGGGCACGCTTCGCCCTTCGGGTCTTTGCGTGGCTGCGCCACGCGTAGCCCGAAGAAAACAGTCGCGGTAATAGTGGATAACATCAGCCCGTCGTCGCCCTTCGGGCTATGCCGGGCACGCTTCGCCCTTCGGCTTTTGCGTGGCTGCGCCACGCGTAGCCCGAAGAAAACAGTCGCGGTAATAGCGGATGACATCAGCCCGTCGTCGCCCTTCGGGCTATGCCGGGCACGCTTCGCCCTTCGGGTCTTTGCGTGGCTGCGCCACGCGTAGCCCGAAGGGCGAAGCGTGGTGGAGCCAGGCGGGATCGAACCGCCGACCTCGTCATTGCGAACGACGCGCTCTCCCAGCTGAGCTATGGCCCCATCGCGACCGCCTTTAACGTGACGGCGGACAATCCGCGTCATTTACAATCCGCACCTGGGCCAAGTCAAGAACGGCGAAATCGCTGTTTTGCGAGGCATTTGCCGGGAAGTTCCCTTGTTTGGGAGGGGGGGAACCGATATTTAGCAGGAAGTCGAATCCGCGACCAAACCCGCGAGTAAGCCCACCCATGCGTGCCGTTCTCGACATCATTCTCATCGTTCTCGATCTTTATGTCTGGCTGCTGATCGCTTCAGCCATCCTGTCCTGGCTGATCGCCTTCAATGTCGTGAACACGCGCAACGGGTTCGTGGCGGCGGTGGCGGAATTCCTGTACCGGATCACCGAACCGGTGCTGGCGCCGATCCGCGCGTTCATGCCGAGTCTCGGCGGGCTCGATATCTCGCCGATCATCCTGATCCTGATCATCATGTTCATCCAGCGGGTGATCACCTATTACATCTATCCCAGCGTATTCTGATCGCGGGCTGGATGCCTGATGGATGCTCGATGGATCCTTGGCGCTACTCCACCCAGGGCATCAGTGTCGCGCTGCGGGTCACGCCGCGCGGCGGCCGCGACGACATCGACGGACTGGAGACGCTCGCCAATGGCCGTACCGTGGTGAAAGTGCGCGTCCGCGCCATCGCCGATGGCGGCGAGGCCAACCGCGCGGTCACGGAATTGCTTGCGAAAGCGCTCGGCGTACCCAAGGCCAAAGTGCGGATTCTCTCCGGCACCACATCGCGCCTCAAGCAAATTGCCGTCGACGGCGATCCCGCCAAGCTTGGCGAAGCGTTGCGAAAGCTGACTGCGGCCAAGTCGGACTAGCGCGTATTCCGCAAAAGTGGGCACCGGTTTTGCGAATAGGATACGCGCAAACGTTACAGCAGCTAGAGGAATGAGATGACGGCCCGGATCATCGATGGAAAAATCATTGCCGCTGAACTTCGTGCCCGCGTTGCCGGCGAGGTTGCGCGGGTGGTGCGCGAGCACGGGATCACGCCCGGCCTTGCGGTGGTGCTGGTGGGCAGCGACCCTGCCAGCGAGATCTATGTCCGCAGCAAGCACAAGCAGACGCAAGCCGCCGGCATGGCGTCGTTCGAGCACGTGTTGCCGGCGGACGTCGCGCAGAATGATCTGCTGGCGCTGATCGCCAAACTCAATCACGATCCCGCCGTGCACGGCATTCTGGTGCAGCTGCCGCTGCCGAAATCGGTTGATACCGAAACCATCATCAACGCCATCGATCCCGCCAAGGATGTCGACGGGCTGCATCCCAACAACGCCGGACGCCTTGCCGGTGGATTTGCCGCGCTGTCGCCGTGCACGCCGCTCGGGTGCATCATCCTCACCAAGAGCGTGCATGCATCGCTGCAAGGCATGAACGCCATTGTGATCGGCCGCTCCAATCTGGTCGGCCGTCCGCTGGTGCAATTGCTGCTCAACGAGAACGCCACGGTGACGATCGCGCATTCGCGCTCGCGCGAGCTGGCGCAGTTATGCGCCCGCGCCGATCTGGTTTACGCCGCCGTCGGCAAACCGGAAATGGTGCGCGGCGATTGGATCAAGCCAGGCGCCACGGTGATCGATGTCGGCATCACCCGGCTGCCCGGCGCTGACGGCAAAACCCGGCTGGCCGGCGATGTCGCCTTCCAGGAGGTTTCGAACGTTGCCGGCGCGATCACGCCGGTGCCCGGCGGCGTCGGTCAAATGACGGTGGCGTGCCTGCTGGTCAATACATTACGCGCCGCCTGCGCCATTCACGGATTGCCCAAGCCGGGGGTGTAGTCCCTTCCCTCTCCCGCTTGCGGGGGAGGGTGCCCGAGCGCAGCGAGGGCGGGTGGGGGTCCGTCTTCAACATCGCAAATCATTACGGCTCAAGAGCCCCCACCCCAGCCCTCCCCCGCAAGCGGGAGAGGGGGAAGAACAGCGCACCCTTATCCCGCAGTCCGTCCATCGGACGGCGATAGAAACTGTTGCAGATCTTCCGAGTTCGCGCGCGAGGCCTTAATCGCTACTTCGCGTTGGCGCGCGCGATACCTTCCAGGATCAATTGGTGCGCATCCTCAGCGCCACCCCATCGCAGCACTTTCACCCATTTGCCGGGTTCAAGATCCTTGTAGTGCTCGAAGAAGTGCTGGATCTGCTGCAGCGTGATCTCGGGCAGATCGCTATAGGTTTTCACCTTGTCATAGCGCTGGGTCAGCTTCGACGACGGCACGGCGATGATTTTTTCGTCGCCGCCGGCTTCGTCTTCCATCAGCAGCACCCCGACCGGCCGCACGCTCATCACGGCGCCCGGGACGATCGCGCGGGTGTTCGCGACCAGCACGTCGCAAGGGTCGCCGTCGCCCGACAGCGTGTGCGGAATGAACCCGTAATTCCCCGGATAGCGCATGGCGGTATAGAGAAACCGGTCGACCACCAGCGTACCGGCGTCCTTGTCCATCTCGTACTTGATCGGCTCGCCGCCAACAGGCACTTCGATGATGACGTTGACCTCACGCGGCGGATCTAGTCCGATCGAGATGGCCTCAATGCGCATGGGTGCTCCGCGTAGCTTTGAGATCAGGCTTCAGATCGGCTGGCGGCAGCTCGGTCCAAGACGGAGTAGCGCGCCCCCCGACGGTCGGCGAACTCAATTGGTCCAGGCGAAGGCGACCTTGTCGAGCGACTTGGGCCCGAATTTCTCCGACGAGCGCGCGACCATGCGGCCACCGAGGGCGCGGTAAAACTCCGTCGCGGTATCGTTGTCGGAGAGCGCCCAGATCACCATGCTCTTCAGGCCGCTCTGCAGCAGGTCGCGTCGCGCGGAAGTGAACAGCCGGCGGCCGAAGCCGAGACCCTGAAATTCCGGCCGCAGATAAAGCTCGTAGATCTCGCCTTCGAAGTGCAGGCTGCGCGCACGATTGCGGCCATAATTGGCATAACCCGCGACCTTGTCGCCGAACACCAGCACGCTGACGCGGCTGCCCTTGCGGATCGCGCTGTCCCACCATTGCGGGCCGCGACGGTTGATCAGCTTCTCGAGTTCGGCACCGGGAATGATACCCTGATAGGCCGAGCGCCAGGCTTCGTCATGGGTGGACGCCACCGCAGCTGCGTCCGCAGCTCTGGCCGGCCGAACCTCGATCAGGGTTGTGCTCATGGTTCTAATCAAAGCAAGTCAGCGCGTCCGCATCAAGGTCCATCGTTAATTATCGGTTAACCTGTGGATTTTTGGCATCAGTTTTACGGTCTGGTTGTGCCGAAAGAGGACAGAGGTGTGCTTTAAGCGACATTTATATGAACGCCGGCTGTGCAAAACGATACGGACCAACGGTTTTGGGCCGGCCGCGTTCACGGAAAAATGCACTGGATTTGATTCGCCGTGGGTATTCTGCCCCAGCGAATCCGAGTCCGCCTCTTCGGTTGGTGCCAGGGAAATTCATGCCATCGCGCAAAACGTTTTCCGTTCTGGTTGTGCTCGGAATCATCTGTGCGCAGACCGCGACGGCGCAGCCGCGGTTCGGCGCGCAAGGCGCCGAAGCCGAGCCTGGTCGCATGCAGCAATGGCTGGTGCCATCGCCTGACCGTGACACCGCGGCGCATGCACTGCTGTTCCGCCCGCCCGGCGATGGGCCGTTTCGGCTGGCGCTGATTGCCCACGCCTCGACTCAAAACGTGCTGCGACGCGCGCAAATGCCGCAGCCGGAATACCGCGCGCTGGCGGTTTGGCTGGTCGCGCGCGGTTTTGCGGTGCTGGTGCCGGAGCGTTCGGGCCATGGCGCGACCGGCGGAAAATATCTCGAGGACCAGGGCGGCTGCGACGAAGCCAACTATTCGCGCTCCGGATATGCGACGGCGGACTCGATCAAGGCCGCGCTCAGCTATCTTCGCGAACAACCTTTCATCCGGCAGGACGGCACGGTCATCGTCGGGCACTCGGCCGGCGCCTGGGGCGCGCTGGCGCTGGCCGGCGAGAACCCGCAAGGCGTGGCGGCCATCATTGCCTTCGCGCCGGGGCGCGGCGGCCACGCCAACGACCTTCCCAACCAGGTCTGCGCGCCGCACACGCTGATCCAGTCCGCGGCTGAATTCGGCGAGGATACGCACGTGCCGGTGACATGGCTGGTGGCGGCCAATGACAGCTATTTCTCGCCCGATCTGTCGCGGCAGATGGCCGAGGCATTCCGTGGCGGCGGTGGCAAAGTGGACTTTCGCGTGCTGCCGGCATCCGGCAGCGAAGGCCACTGGCTGGCGGAGACGGAGGCCGTCGTAAAAACGGCCGGGCCGGAACTGGATCGCGCGCTGAAGGCGCTCGCGCCGAACGCGGCGAAAAAGCGATGACGGTGGGCGCGATGAACCCCTGGCCGGACGACGACGTGATCCTCTATGACGGCGTCTGCGTGTTCTGCTCGCGCTGGATCCGCTTCGTCGTGGCGCGCGATGTGGAGCGGCGGTTTCGCTTCACCGCGATCCAGTCCGCTTACGGCACGCGGCTGGCGCAGGCGTTCGGCATTAACCCTGACGATCCCGACACCAACGCCGTGGTCCATGGCGGCGTCGCATATTTCAAATCCGACGGTGCGCTGACGGTGCTGTCGAATTTGCCGGGCTGGGGCTGGGTGCGCGCCTTGCGCTTCGTGCCGAAGCCGCTTCGCGACGCGGTTTACAATCTCGTCGCCGGTAACCGCTACCGGATTTTCGGGAAGTACGAGGAGTGTTTTATGCCTGATGCATCGCTGCGGGCGCGGGTGCTGGAATAGCTTTCGTTATCACTGCTTTTTTCCTAACACCTCCCCCGCCGCCCGTTCCCCCGAATCCCGCGCCCCGTGCGCGGTGGAGAAAAAGTTTGGCGAGGTGGCCTCTCCGGCAAAGAACAATCTGTTATCGACGGGCGCTGCGAGCAGCGCGCGATCACCGGCGTGGCCGGGCAGCGCGTGCGAATAGGAGCCGCGGGCGAACGGGTCGTGCGCCCAGCGCGATTCCGACAGCGGTTTTAGTTTGCGGCGGAAATCATTACCGAGCAGGGCCACGATCTCGTTGATGCTTTGCGCCGCCAGCGCGCCGTCGCCGGCGTCTTCCAGCTCCTGCGCAAAGCGTCCGCCGAAAAAGCCTTCGATACAGGGCTGGCCGAAGGGGCGCAGATGAAAGCCGCCCATCGCCGTGCGCATGGTGGCGCCGCGCAGATTGCCGTCCTTCGGCAGCGCGTCGGGCTGATCCAGCGCCAGCATCACCTTGTCGGCGAGGCCGAGCGGCAGGCCGCGCGCGGCGGCGACCTTGCCAGGCAGCGCGGGATGAAAACGAATCGATTCGTCGGCGATCAGATTGGTCGGCACGGTGACGATCACCTTGCCGGCCGTCAGCGTGCCCTGTGACGTTTCCACTCGCACGCGCTTGCCCGAATGATCGATCAGCGTCACGTTGCAGTTGAGCGCGAGCGGGATCGGCGCGGCATAGGCGGTCATCAGCGCGCCGTAGCCGCGCCGCACCCGCCAGTTGATCTCGGTGTCTTCGTACTCGTCCATATCGAGGATCGAGACCCGGTCGAGTTCGCAGCCGTTGACGTAAGTCGAGATCGCATCGATCATTGGGTTCCAGCGATTGCCGGGTTCGAGATAGCTGCTTGCGGCGCTATCGCGGCCGCTTTTCGCGGCCTCCTCGGCGCGGTCATAGAACGCGTCCATCGCTTCGATGAAGTCGGCGCGCTCTTTCAAAGGAAATCCGGCGTCATGACTCTGCTCGCGCCAAGGCGGGCGGGTCTTGTCGATTTCGAAATTCAGCCGTTCGGCGATCTTGACGAAGGAATTCTTGTCCGCTGAATGCAGCCAGCCGCAGCCGAGGTCGAAGGTGATATCGGGCGCGGCCATGATGGTGTGGGCGCGGCCGCCGACGCGGTCGCGCGCTTCCAGCACGATGGCCGAGAGACCGGAATTTTCCAGCGTCCGCGCGGCGCCGAGGCCGGCGGCGCCCGCACCGATGATGGCGACATCGACTTCGGAGGGGAGGGACATGCGGTATCGGCGAATGGTGAGTGGCGAATAGAACGTCGCTTATATGGTTCTTCTACTCGCTATTCGCTACTCCCTACTCGCCCGCTTACGCCACCGCTTACGCTACGGCTTCCTTGGCCTTTTCCGCGCGCTTGCGGTCGTTGGCGTCGAGGAACTTCTTGCGCAGCCGGATCGACTTCGGGGTCACCTCGACCAGTTCGTCGTCCTCGATATAGGCCAGCGCCTTTTCCAGCGTCATCTGGATCGGCGGGGTCAGGCGCACCGCCTCGTCCTTCGAGGTGGTGCGGATGTTGGTGAGCTGCTTGCCCTTGAGGATGTTGATCTCGAGGTCGTTGTCGCGGGTGTGCTCGCCGACGATCATGCCCTTGTAGACCTTGGCTCCCGGCGTGATCATCATCGGGCCGCGGTCTTCCAGCTTGAACATCGCATAGGCCACGGCCTCGCCCTGATCGTTGGAGATCAGGACGCCGTTGCGGCGGCCCTGGATGTCGCCCTTGTAGGGCGCGTAATTGTGGAACAGGCGGTTCATGATCGCGGTGCCGCGGGTATCGGTGAGCAGTTCGCCCTGATAACCGATCAGGCCGCGGGTCGGCGCGTAGAACACCAGCCGCAGCCGGTGGCCGCCGGAGGGGCGCATCTCGATCATCTCGGCCTTGCGTTCGCTCATCTTCTGCACGACCACGCCGGAGTGCTCCTCGTCGACGTCGATCACGACCTCTTCGATCGGCTCCTTCCACTCGCCGGTGGCCTCGTCCTTCTGCAGCACGACGCGCGGGCGCGACACCGACAGTTCAAAGCCTTCGCGGCGCATGGTCTCGATCAGGATCGCAAGCTGCAATTCGCCGCGGCCCGAGACTTCCATGGAGTCCTTGTCGGCGGCCTCGGTCACGCGCAGCGCGACATTGCCTTCGGCCTCGCGCAGCAGGCGGTCGCGGATCATGCGGCTCGTGACCTTGTCGCCTTCGGTGCCGGCCAGCGGCGAGTTGTTGACGATGAACGACATCGACACCGTCGGCGGATCGATCGGCTGCGCCTGCAGCGGCGTATCGACGGAAGGGTCGCAGAAGGTATCGGCCACGGTACCCTTGGTGAGGCCGGCGATGGCGACGATGTCGCCGGCTTCGGCCTCTTCCAGCGGCATGCGTTCGATGCCGCGGAACGCGATGATCTTGGTGATCCGACCGGTCTCGATCAGCTTGCCGTCGCCGCCCAGCACCTTGACGGCCTGGTTGGGCTTGATGGTGCCGGAGGTGATGCGGCCGGTGATGATGCGGCCGAGATAGGGATTGGCCTCCAGAATGGTGCCGATCATGCGGAACGGGCCGTCTTCGACGGTCGGCGGCGCGACGTGGCGCAGGATCAGGTCGAACAGCGGCTGCATGCCGGCGTCCTTCGGACCGTCCGGGCTTTCCGCCATCCAGCCCTGCTTGGCCGATCCGTACAGAATTGGGAAGTCGAGCTGCTCCTCGGTGGCGTCCAGTGCCGCGAACAGATCGAACACTTCGTTGATGACCTCGGTCGGCCGGGCGTCGGGACGGTCCACCTTGTTGATGACGACGATCGGCTTCAGCCCGACCTTCAGCGCCTTCGACACCACGAATTTTGTCTGGGGCAACGGACCCTCGGCGGCGTCCACCAGCACCAAGGCGCCGTCCACCATGTTGAGAATGCGCTCGACCTCGCCGCCGAAATCGGCGTGGCCCGGGGTGTCGACGATGTTGATGCGGGTGTCCTTCCACTGCACCGACGCCGCCTTGGCGAGAATGGTGATGCCGCGCTCGCGCTCCAGGTCGTTGGAATCCATCGCGCGCTCGACCACGCGCTGGTTGTCGCGGTAGGTGCCGGATTGCTGCAGCAGGCGATCGACCAGCGTGGTCTTGCCGTGGTCGACGTGGGCGATGATGGCGACGTTGCGAAGTTTCATAGCTCTTCTTCTGAATCAGACAAAGGCTGGAGCGCGATCTCGCCGGAAAACCGGGACCCACTTTTCCGGATCACGCTCAAAAACCTGGAATTCTAAAGGG
>Ga0193713_1000199_pt1 | contig 19829 bp, 15 predicted proteins | sample H3a2metaG_FD_143054 | JGI IMG/M metagenome (GOLD analysis project Ga0193713, IMG submission 143054) | Soil microbial communities from a riparian zone of the East river system, Colorado, United States - H3a2 | ecosystem: Environmental > Terrestrial > Soil > Riparian zone | place: USA: East River... | reverse complement strand
TCTGCAGCGCCGCATCAGTGCCCGCTACGTAGTAAACCAATTCTCCCTTTTCCGCCGCAGTCTTGCTGCCAGTAAATGGGGCCTCGACGAAATGCGCACCGCGAGATTCGACAATTTTCGCAGCGCCACGCATAGAATTTGGAGCGACGGTGGAATGCGCGATGACGACATGGCGCGGTGCAAGCGTTCCGCTGAGTTGATGAACGGTTTTCACCAACGCGTCATCATCGGAAACAAAAATCTGGAGGTAATCGCACATTTCCGCCAGCTCCGCGGGCGAACCGACGAAGTTTGGAACAGGACGCGGGGTACGGTTCCAAACGAAGACATGAAATCCTTTCTGCCGCAGATTGGCGGTCACGCCACGGCCGATAATTCCGAGGCCGATGATTCCAATATATTTTCGCATTGGACCGGACATGTGACGTTGGGCTCCGCTGGACGAGCTATTCGGTCACGATCAAAGTGCGGGCAAAAGCGCGGGCAGGCAACGCAGAAGTTTGCAAGTCTCCGGAGTACCTAGAAGCGCTTGCTAATAGACTTGGTCCAGTTCAAAAATCGTCCTAATCGACACCGCATAGCGGATCTCTCCAAGGTGCGCTGCAAATCCACTTCATAGATTCCTTGACCGTACGCAGGAGATCGCGTCCATATAAGATCCCGATTGCATGCGAGAGATCAGCAAACAAAGGATCAATTTACCGCAGGCGACACCGACGACGCACACTCCGGCAAGCGCCAATGAAAATAAAGAGTTTGCGTCTCACTTTAAGGCGAATTCAGACAAGTAGTAGACAGCAACCGAACCGACGATCTGGAGGCTTTGGGCGCTGAGCTTGTCTATGGTGTCGTCGGCCGTGTGCCACCAGGCAAAATCAAAGTCGATCATGTCGACAGTTGGAATTCCGATTGCGTTCAAGGGCGTATGGTCGTCGGTCATTTCGCGATCGAAGTAGCTGAAATAACTTCGGAATTTCAGCGCATCGGCCGACGCAAAAATATCTCGCGCCATTTTCACAGGTGAATCCGTTGGCAAAGTGACATCCAAAGAACGGTCGCCTACCATGTCGAACAGGATGCCACCGCGAAATTGTTTCCCCGTTCTGGCATCTGCAAGCTGCCGGGCGAAATAGCGGCTTCCGTACAAACCATCGGTCTCAGAAAAATTCTCGTAGGCCTCTTCGCCATCAAAGAACACCAGTTCAACCTTGGTTGCCAGATTCGGGTGCAGTCCAAGGACTCTAGCCAATTCCAAGAGCAACCCAGTACTCGAACCACCGTCGTTGGCCCCGACAAATCGGATGGTGTCGAACGTCTTTGTGTCATAATGGGAACACAACAAGAAAGACGGTGCCGTGCTTCCCTGCGCGCGAAAACGCGCAATAAGATTGACGAATCGTACGTTGCCTCGCGGCGTGTCACCGGTGAATGCCTGCCGGATTACCTGCCAACCGAAGAGTCGAAGGTCGCGCTCGATGTAATCCCTGGATTTTTCGATGGCATCAGATCCGGGCGGACGCGGGCCGAAGTCAACGAGTCGTTGGACATGAGCCAAGGCGTTCCCGCCGGAAAATTCTTCCCAAATTCTGGCTTGAGAGGGGCGCGGCGCCTCGCCACGAATAATTGAAAGGAATAGGACGAACGGAAAAAGAAATAGCGAGGTCGGATGCGGTCGCCTAACGAAAGAAAACGCGCGTTGTGCCATGCGTTTCGGCTTGGACCTGCGATCAACTCTCGCTTGGCGTTAGTCCGAGAGCGGTAACGATCCGCTGAAGATCGTCAGTTCCGTAATATTCGATCTCGATTCGTCCGCGTTTCTCTCCGTGGTGAACGGTCACGTGGGTAGCAAGATGCTGTTGCAGGCGACTCTGTAAGTCCTCGATTGCCGCTGGGGCGACGGTTTGCCCGGTCCCGACTTGTCGGGACCTGCGCCGCGACCGACCGATTCCAAGTTGCCGTGCCACCAGCCGTTCTGTCGCACGAACGGTGGCACTGCGTCGCAAGACTGTTTCCGCCGCGAGCAACTGTTCCGCTTGCGCTTTTAATGCGAGCAAAACTTTTGCATGACCTACCGAAAGCAAATTCTGAGCGAGCCAGATCTGGACCTGTGGATGCAGATCCAATAGGCGCATGGCATTGGCCACTGCGGCCCGGCTGCGACCAACCTTTAGGGCGATATCCTCCTGTCGCATCCCAAATTCGCCCGCTAATCTGGCGTAACCCTGCGCCTCTTCGATCGGGTTTAGGTCGGCGCGCTGCAGGTTTTCGATCAAAGAAATCTCGAGAACCTCCAGGTCGCTAGCGCTCCGAATAATGACCGGCGCTTGGGTAAGACCGACCTCCTGGGCCGCGCGCCACCGCCGCTCGCCAGCGATCAACTCAAATCGAACGCCGACCTGCCGGACGATGAGTGGTTGAATGATTCCATGCTGTCGAATTGAATTGATCAGTTCCTGTAACGCTTCCCGCGCAAAATCTTTGCGCGGCTGCAAAGCGCTCGGGACAATGCTTGCGAGAGCAACCTGATAAACTCTTTCTCCCGATTCGGCATCCGCTCGGGGAGCGACTACGGGAGTCCCAATGAGTGCGCCAAGACCTTTGCCAAGACCGGATCTCGCCATGTCCGCTGAGGCTACCGGAACGGCCCGAGGAACGCAAACAGCAACCATTATCTCCTCCCCTTAACTTGGCCAGATTGTTGCGCGGGTTATGGTGGCGGATAGCATTGCGCTCATGTCGTCGAACCGCGGAGTCTTCACGCTCGGTCATTCACCCGATCCCGATGACGCGTTCATGTTCTATGCGATCGCACAAAACAAAATCGATCTCCGTGGTTACCGTTTCGAACATCGACTGGAAGATATTCAGACGCTCAATGAACGCGCGCTCCGGGGTGAACTGCATGTCTCGGCGATATCGATTCACGCTTATGCACACGTAAGTAAGCACTATGCGCTCCTACCCTGCGGCGCGAGCATGGGCGATGGGTATGGCCCGCTTGTAATCACGCAGACAGGGCGCATATCCAGCATCCCCGCATCAGATGTCGATCGTCGCAATTGGCTGCGCGAACGGGTGATCGCGATACCGGGCCGGATGACTAGCGCTTATCTCGCATTGAAAATTTATCTCGGCGATTTCAGGGACGTCGTCGTGCCGTTTGATCAAATTTTCGAGGCGGTAAAAAACGGGAGCGCCGACGCTGGTCTGATTATTCACGAAGGCCAACTTACTTACGCTCGCTCCGGTTTTCAGAAACTGACCGATCTTGGCGAATGGTGGAAGCACGAAACAAATTTGCCGCTCCCGCTCGGCGGCAATGTGCTGCGCAAAGACATCCCGCACCCCGTGCAGCGCGATCTTTATGAAATCATCCGCGAAAGCATCGACTTCGGCCTGGCTCATTGGGATGAGGCAGTACGGCATTCGATGCCCTACGCGCGCGACATGGACCCGCACCTCGCCGGCAAATTCATCGGCATGTATGTGAACGAATTTACTCGCGATTATGGTGAAACCGGACGCGCAGCCATCCGAAAGTTTCTACACGCCGCACACCACGCAGGTTACATCGACACTCCAGTGGACGTTGAGTTCGTGCAATAGCGAGGCACTACTTCTTCGGTTTCTGTGACTGGCCCGTTTCCTTCATGACGAACGACTTTACGCGCGCAAACTCCTTCTGGAAGCCGTTCGCAAAATCATGTGGTCCGTACTCGAAAAGCACAACGAAGCAAAAAGCTAATACGATGAAGAGGACGAACCAAAAGAGCCCGCGGAATAACGCCATCGCAAAATCGTAACTCGCTTGAAGTGGGTGGTCAACGCTGCGCATTCCAGGCGCAATTCGGAGTGAAACGAGGACGAGAACTGGAATTCTTTTCGCGCGATGCGTGTCCGGCTGCTCGATCTCCGTGAGCAGTATCTTACTTTAGCTAAGTCAATCGGGAGACAATCGTGCCTGGGCTGTGGAAAAGGCGATTTTCTGGAGACGCAACATGCCCGGCGCGAGAGTTCCCGCTACCGATGTGTCCTGAAATTACTCGGGAAGCATAGCGTTCTGTGGTTGATGTAATCGACAAATGTTTCGGATGAAGGATCGACAAATTCCATCTGGCTGCCTTGTGTCTTGCGCGGGGTAAAATTACTTTGCGAGGCGCAGATCGCGGGTTATATCGACGCTCGCGTTGACGGGTAGGTTCCGGAGTGGCCAAACGGGGCAGACTGTAAATCTGCTGGCTTTACGCCTTCGCTGGTTCGAATCCAGCCCTGCCCAATTCAACTGTCGATTCGCTTTTCGCGAACCTTAATGGCCTCGTCGCTGGCCACCGTCGCGGCGGCCACCACCGTATCCACCGCCTCCACCGTAGCCTCCCCCGCCCCCACCGTAACCGCGTCCGCCACCACCGGGCGGGCGCGCCTCTCGCGGTCGAGCCTCATTGACCGTCAGTGGCCGACCTTCAATGGTTTGGCCGTTGAATTTTGAAATGGCGTTTTGAGCGTCCTGCTCCGAACCCATCGTCACAAAAGCAAAGCCACGTGACTTGCCGGTGAATTTATCTTGCATGAGAGTAACTTCCTGCACAGGGCCAGCCTGTGCGAAAAGCTCTTGCAGTTCGTTTTCCGTCGTGTTGAAGGAAAGATTGCCTACGTATAATTTAGTTCCCATTGAGTTTATTCTGGAAAACGCAGCCAGGTCACCGTTCCCGCTTATCGGATTTCAAATCGCCACTGAATAAACTCAACTGACAATCCACCAACTTCCAAGCTTCCGTTTCCGTTTCGGCCTCATTACTAAAATGCTTCTTTTAATAAAGCAATAGGAAATCGCGAAGCCTTTTTTTGCCCAAAATGCGCGAAAATACCGCTGGGAACGGAAAAAATGCTCCTGCCCGTGTCGGCGTTGTAGCCGCGGGCGTCGTTAGCCCGATGGGCTTCGGACTGGGTGAGACACTCGATTCGCTCCTGGAGGCCAGGGACTGCATCACTCGAGTGACGCGATTTTCGGTGACTGAATGCCGATGCAGGACTGCCGGTCAAGTGCCTGACGAGCGTTTGCTCGAGCAGGGGCGCGTTGCCGAACGCAGCACGCAACGGCTGCATCGCACATCGCACATGATGATCCACGCCCTGGGAGAAGCGGCGACACAAAGGCCTGAATTCAAACCTGAATTGACGATAATTGGAACAACCAGTGGTGGCATGTCTAATGGTGAGGATTACTACCGATCGTTACATCGACATGGCAACCTGAGACATTCACCGACCTGGATCGCGAATTATCCGGCGCAAAAGCCAGTGATTGATGCGCAGGAAGCTTTCGGAATTTCTGCACCCTGCCAGGTGATTGCCAATGCATGCGCGTCAGGAACCAACGCCATCGGCCACGCGTTCGAGTGTGTACGCTCGGGTCGCTACCAATGCGTATTAACGGGCGGATACGACGCACTCTCGGAACTTGTTTTCGTCGGCTTTGACTCCCTTCAAGCCTCGACGCCAGAAAAGTGCCGCCCATTTGACCGGCATCGCACCGGCATGGTCCTCGGCGAAGGCGCTGCGATTCTTGTATTGGAAAATTTGGATGCGGCGTGCGCACGCGGTGTGCCCATTCTCGCAGAAATAGTGGGCTACGGCATGTCCACTGACAATTTTCATCTCACTCAACCGGATCCCTGCGGCATTGGACCGCGGCGGGCGATGGAGCGAGCCCTCCAGAGCGCGCAGATTTCGGCAAATGCAATCGATTACGTTAATGCGCATGGAACGGCGACCCTCTTTAACGACGCGGCGGAGGGCAAAGCAATCGCTGAGTTGTTTGGCCGCGTGCCGGTAAGCTCGACGAAAAGCATGATGGGGCACTCGTTAGGCGCGGCGGGTGCGGTCGAGGCTATTGTCTGTCTGCTGGCGCTCCAGCATCAATTTCTTCCGCCCAACATCAATTTTCACGCTTCAGATGATGATATCGAGCTAGATGTTGTGTCGAACGAAGCGCGGCCGGCTGCTCTACGCACAGCTCTTTCGAACTCCTTCGGATTCGGTGGGACGAACGCTTCCATTGTGATGCGGAAGTTCGAGGCATGAGTCTGGCAATCGCCGGGATGGGGTGGATTACACCCCTCGGAAACGGCGTTGATCCGGTGTGGAAACGTTTGCTCCAAGGGGCGGAGGCCTTCGCTGGAAAAATTGCGGAGCAATTCGGTGATCAATCCTATAGCGCTTTCCGAGTACCCGATGCGGCGTTGGCCAGCCTGGCGCCTCATCCACGCCTGCGCCGCGCCAGTGCGATTTCGCGCTTCGCCGCAGCCGCAGGCTTGGAGGCATTGCAGGATGCGGGAGTGAAGGTCGGTTCCCAGAATAGCGACCGAATCGCGCTCGTCTTCGCAATCTCAAACGGCGGCGTGATTTACACGAAGCGCTTTTACCGCGATATCGTCGAGACGGGCGCGCAATCAGCCAGTCCATTGCTGTTCCCGGAAACCGTCTTCAACGCCGCCGCGAGCCATCTTGCGGCGATTTTGGGAGTCACGGGAGCCACCTACACCCTCGTGGGAGATAGCGCTGTAGGGCTTCTGGCGATAAGAATGGCGGAGGATTTGATGACGAACGACTCCCTGGATTACTGCCTTGTGGTTGGGACTGAAGAAGTGGATTGGCTATTGTGCGATGCGTATCGGCGGTGGCGGCTTCTTCGTCTGGAACCGCCGGTGGAACCATTCAGTGAAATCGAGCGAGGAATGATTTTGAGTGAGGGGGCGGGAGCAATTGTGCTCGCGCGACACGGTTCATTAATGATCGAGCGCACTCATACCGGCGGGTATTTCCGAAAACGCACGGAAGCAAAAGAAATCCTAAAGGGAATTGTTTCCGACCTCGCGGAAAGCAAAATCGATTTTGTGATCTCGAGCGCAAACGGCACATTTATCGATCAAGCGGAATGTAGAGCATTGCAACACATAATCCCGGATACGATGATCTACACAGCGAAGCCAGCACTCGGCGAAAGCGTTGGTGCTGCGGGAGTGTGGCAGGTGATTTTGGGAGCGCAGGCCTTGGATCGTCGCGAGCTTCCGCCGCTGCTCCACGCTCCGTCAACGATTCCATTGCGGGTTCCGACTGCACGCACGGCGCTTACCAAGGCGCGTCACGCAATCGTGTTAAGCTGCGGAGTCAATCAGCAAGTCGCGGGCCTGCGGTTATCAATCCCATGATCTTGAAGGCAATTCTGTACAGTTCGCAGTTCCTTTTGCCTCGGCACAGACCGCTTTTAGCTTTGCAGGAAGGCCTTGCTGCGGTACGTTCAGCGTCCGCGATGCGAAAGCCGATTTTGCTGCTCTCCGCCCTCCTTGCGAGCACCGGTTTCCTCCGGGGAGAGGTCAAAACCCCGGAGAATGCTCCGATTGAAATTACCTCCACTGGACAAACGACCTATGAAAACGGACTGGCAACAGCGCGGGACAACGTCGCCATTCATGTGGGCGACACGGATATTTATGCCGATTACGCGCAGTACAATTCGAGCACACATGAGGTCGAACTGAGAGGCCACGTGCGGATCTACCGCGATACACCGACAGCAACGGTGCCCAACCCCAATAAGCGCCCCAATAAGTACAATAATGAAGAGCCTGGCCACGACACTTCGTTCTACCATGCCGAGAGCGGCATTTATAACATCGACACGAAACAGATTCGCGCGACAAACATGCGAACAGTGTCGCAGCCTTATTTCCTGAGTGGTCAAAATGTGAGCGAAATCGCCGAGAACGCTTACCTGATACAGAACGGGACGTTTACGACACATGATGCGCCAAATCCCGATTTTCATCTGCAGGCGCGAACGATTCGCGTATACGAGAAAGACCGGGTGATTTTCCGAAACGTCACCTTGTATGTCGGGAAGGTGCCTGTTTTCTGGTGGCCTTACTTGTATCAATCGCTCAATGACGCGTTTAGTTTTACGGTCACACCAGCGTTTTTGAGCTCATGGGGACCATCGCTTCTCACCCAGGTCACGTTCCCTATCACCGACGATATCAAAGGCCGGATCCGGCTCGATTATCGGGGGCGGCGTGGTGTGGCCGTTGGCTTTGATCCCACTATCGAATATGGAAAGGACAAGGACAGCTGGGCCAGGATCAAGACTTACTACATCCAGGACCAGAATCCGAACATAAATGACACGGCTGTGCCACGAAAGGACGTTCCTACCGGGCGTTATCGGCTCAGCCTGCAGGATCGGACGAATTTTTCCGATGATATCTACGGTATCGCGAATCTAACAAAACTGAGTGATCAGTTCGTTATGCAGGATTTTTATCAAGGAGAATTTACTATCGATCCTAATCCGGACAACGTCGTCGCACTAACAAAAACCAACCCATTTTACACGTTGACGGGCATCGCGCGTTTTCAGGCGAACGAGTTTTTCACGACAACACAGCGCTTGCCGGAAGTAGTATTGGACATTAAGCGTCACGCGCTTTTCGGCGGGCCAATTTTCTATGAAAGCGAGACCGGCTTCGCTGATCTTCGACTGCAATTCCCTGAAGGTTCCGGCTTTGAAAATTATGGCAGCACTCGCCTCGATACTTTCCATCAGTTTCTCTATCCGAACACATACTTTGGCTGGCTTTCTATCGTGCCACGGGTTGGCTTTCGCGGAACGTACTATGGAGACACCCGCGATCTCGGGAACACCATCTTCACATCAAATCCTAATCCCCTGGTGCCTGATTTCCTCCTTCCCAACCCGACCCTGGCCAACCCGATCGACTTCGGTGGCGACACATTCCGGACGGTCTTTAATACGGGGGTGGAAGCTTCTTTCAAGGTCTCGCGCACGTGGGAGAATGTCCAAAGCCGTGCATTCGGACTGGATGGCCTTCTCCACGTCATCCAACCGTTCACAAATTTCTCGTACGTTTCCGAAAACGGGCCGAACCCGACCTCGATTTTGCAGTTCGATCGATTTGAACCCTCGACCCAACTTCGGGCAATTGATTTTCCACAATTCACCCCAATCGATTCGATCGCTAGTTGGACAGTCTGGCGACTCGGTGTCCGCAATCGTCTTGAGACTCGGCGCGACGACCAGACGGTCACCTGGTTTGAACTCGATAGCTTCGTCGACGTGAACTTTGACAATCCGTACGATCGTACCCCGTATTCAAACCTTTTTAACAATATCAGCTTTACGCCGCTGCCCTGGGTACGTTTCACGGTCAACTCCCAAGTGCCGGCTTTCGACAAAGGTTTTACGGAAATCGATACTCTCGCGACTGTTCAACCGATAGCGAATTTACAAACGACCGTTGGGCATCGGTATCTGAATGGTAATCCTTTCTTCGTCGACAGCAGCTTATTCGTTGTCGGTGGATATTATCGCGTCAACGACAATTGGGGCGTCGGCGTCCAAGAACAATACGAAGCGACGACCGGCCTTCTCGAGGAGCAGCGCTATGCTATTTATCGCGATCTGACGAGCTGGGTTGCCTCATTCGGCGGCGTAATCCGCGACAACAAGGGTGTAAAGGAATATGGTGTCCTATTCTCGGTGACGCTGAAAGCATTTCCGAAGTTCGGAGTCGATCTGAATTTCGATCCCTCCTCCGAAGGGCAATGAACGAGATCCCGCGAACAATGTTGACCTTCTTAAGTTCGACCGGACGTTCATGCCGCCGCGACTGAGTCGCTGCGTTTTTCTGTTTATGGACCTCGCAATCATCGGTTCGGGTTATGTCGGTCTCGTTACCGGCGCATGTTTTGCGGACGTCGGGCATAACGTTATTTGCGTCGATAACGACTTGCAGAAAATCGAAGCATTGCAGGCAGGCAAGGTGCCGATATATGAGCCTGGTCTGGAGGAGGTAATTCACCGCAATGTCTCAGCGCATCGGCTGCGCTTTACCAGCAGCATTCGAGAAGGGGTCGAGAAAGCCCAGATCATCTTTATTGCCGTTCCCACTCCGCAGCAACCAAATGGCGATGTCGATCTTAGGTTCTTGGAGAAAGTGGCGCGCGAGATTGCGGGAGTACTGACCGACTATCGGGTGATTGTCGACAAGAGCACGGTACCGGTGAAAACAGGCGAAAAAGTCGCGGAATCCATCAAACGCTACAATCGTCACGGCGCGAGCTTCGACATCGTGAGCAATCCTGAATTTTTGCGTGAAGGATGTGCGGTCGACGATTTAATGCACCCGGACCGGATCGTAATTGGCGCGCAAAGCGAGCACGCCATCGACCTGATGAAGAAAGTCTACGAACCCTTCATGGCTCCAATTCTCGTCACCGATATTACCAGCGCCGAACTCATCAAACATTGCGCAAACTCGTTTCTCGCTTTGAAAATTTCATACATCAATGCGGTTTCGGTGATTTGCGAGGCGAGCGGCGCTGATGTCGAAAAAGTCGCGGACGGAATTGGGATGGACCATCGCATCGGTCGTGATTTTTTGAATGCTGGGATCGGATACGGCGGTTCCTGTTTCCCCAAAGACATTGCGGCATTCATCACGATTAGCGAACGGCTTGGGGTTCCATTTGATCTACTGAAGGAGGTGCAGCGAATAAACAGGATGCAAAAGGAGCGCTTTCTAAAAACCATTCGAGAGACGCTCTGGGTTTTGCGCGAAAAACGTATTGCCGTCTGGGGCCTCACATTCAAACCAGACACTGACGATATTCGTTCCTCTGTCGCGATCGAGCTCGTTGCGGATCTGTTGCGCGAAGGAGCACATGTCGTCGCCTACGATCCGAAGGGAATGGAAAAGGCTCGGGCCGTGAAGACGATAGGCGCTGCCGAATTTGCTCCCTCCGCTCTCGAGGCTGTGCACACTGCCGAAGCGCTGATTATCGCCACGGAGTGGAGCGAATTTGCAAATGTCGATCTTGCTATTGTGAAGGAAAAGATGACCACGCCAATCGTCTTTGACGGGCGAAACTTATTGGACCCGGAAACGATGATCCATCTCGGCTTTCATTATCATTCGATTGGCCGCGCCAGCGTTACATCGACCTAAGCATTTAGAGAAAAATGTATGGCGCTGCTCGCCAAATTGCGGAGGCAGCGTTACGCGAGTGGCGAAGGCGAAGATGGCGAGAATCGCGTGCTCGGCGATCCGTTCATCGAAACTCAGCGGTGCTTTTGTTTACAGCATCGCGGTCTCGAACCGGAAGAAAATGAACAGTTGGTCGAGCCTTTACTGAACGAATGCGGATGCGCAAAAGAAATCTTACCTTCGCCCGAGACCATTATGCCGGTGCTTTTGCGGCATGCCTATTAGCATCGGCTAGCTCGAGCGCTGGTCGATCAGCTGAGTTGCATCTGCCGCGCTCGGTGGAATCGTAACCCTCTTATGCACGACGCCCGATTCGACAATCTCGCCAAACTTCTTGTGGGATATTCTATTCGACTCAAGCGCAATGAAACGGTTCTGATCGAAGCATTCGACGTTCCGGACGAAATGACAATCGCGCTGATCCTAGCGGCGCGAAACGCTGGAGGTATTCCTTTTGTGCAGAATTACCACGCTCGGGTAAGCCGCTCGCTCGCCCTTGAAGCATCGGATCGACAATTGAGCCTAATGGCGGGCTATGAACTGGCACGGATGAAAAAAATGGACGCATATATCGCCGTCCGCGGCAGCAACAACGTCACGGAGCTATCCGATGTGCCGGCGGAGAAGATGAAATTGGTGGCGAAGAGGATGCGTGCTGTGCAGGACCACCGAGTTAAGAAAACGAAATGGGTGGTCTTACGTTGGCCTACTCCGTCGATGGCACAGCTTGCCGGGATGAGCACTGAGGCTTTTGAAGATTTTTACTTCACTGTGTGCGGACTGGATTACCGCAAACTTCAGCCCGGGATGAAGGCGCTCAAGCGGTTGATGAAAAAAACAAATCGTGTCGAAATCAAGGGGCCAGGCACAGACCTTCGCTTCAGTATGAAAGGGATTCCTGCCGTGATCTGCGGTGGCGATCGCAATATCCCCGATGGCGAGGTTTTCAGTTGCCCGGTAAGAGATTCCGTTGAGGGTCATGTTACGTTCAACGCTCCAAGCATTTACCAGGGGATTGGTTTCGATGGAATCCGTCTTGAGTTTAAGAATGGAAAGGTCGTGGATGCGACGAGTAATGAAACGAAAAAGCTTAACAGGATCCTCAATTCAGATGCGGGCGCCCGTTATATAGGCGAATTTTCGCTTGGGTTTAATCCTCACGTCTTGCAACCGATGCGAGATATATTATTCGATGAAAAAATCGCCGGCTCCTTTCATCTGACTCCGGGACAAGCATACGAAGAAGCGGACAATGGGAATCGAAGCCAGGTTCACTGGGATATGGTAAGCATCCAGCGCCCAGAATACGGTGGCGGCGAGATCTATTTCGACGGCAAATTGATTCGACGAGACGGAGAATTTCTTCCGAAGCTGCTGCAATCACTCAATCGCGGCCATTTCGTTAAGCGGCGCTGAGATCGATACCCACCTGCTTCGGACAGCGGCCTGGGCCCAAACGGCACCGACGTCAAGGGCGCCAAGCGCTTTTGGGATCGCTCTTACGATTATTGCGGCACGGTGTCAACGGCATCGAGCTCCAGTATCTCGCTATCGCCGCTGCCGGTAAGTCGCACGTTCGCAATATCAAAGACGGGTGCTTGTTCGATGGCACTCGGACCAGCGGCAGCCAACTGCGCGGAAACGTGCCTAGCAGTCGAATTGAGAACGACCCCCGTTATTTCAAAGCACGATGAAAATTCCACCTTTGCCATTTGGAAGTCTGCGGTAACCTGCACATGGGCCTGTCCTTGCTCGGACGGAGCAAGCTGGATGGCGGCGGCGGCAGCGTCTGAACTCGAAACCGGCTGCAAGGCTGTAACCTCGAATGAAGGCGAAGCGATGGCGACTGGTTGCTGCACTGATTGCTGCCGCTGATGCGGCGATTTGATAAGCCGAACTGTTCCGAGACCAGAGCCTGTAGGCTCAATTTTCGCGATTTCGAATGTCACCTGCGGCTGGATCTCGGGTTGCGGACGTTGCGATGGGGCAAGGCGCATCGTTACGATTTTTGACGCGGGCCGCACTTGCAAGGCACGCACCTTGAAAGTCGGCGTCAGTTGTACGGAGATGATCTCGAAGGAGAAAGTCAGCTGCACGGCTGTGTGTGCGGCAGGAGCAAAACGAGGCGTGTTCGCGGCGGCTGGGACTTCGGTCGGTTCAGGCATAGTTTCAAGGGCAGTTGATTGCGGCAGTACGGACTCGGACGAAAGGGCATTTGGGAAATTAGATACAGCCTCATCAATCGTTTCAGCCTCGGAAGGTTGCATCGCAGAAGCGGCCAGTCGGTAGGGAACAGCCCGCTCTTTTTCGACAGGTTCGACTTCGGGCTCTACCTTAGGTTCAAATTCAAGCTCTTTTGCTGACCCTACGGCGGACATTGCCACTTCCTCAGCGACCACAGGAGTTTCAACTGGCTCTTCTGCTCGCGGTGACACTTGAGGAATCGGCTGCCCTTGTGCGATCGGCTCGATCTCAGGGGCTACTACTGGCTCCATAACTGGCGTTGTAGCTGCCTCAGCAACCACCGGAATTTCAATTGGCTCTTCCGCTGGCATGGCGGACGTCGTCCTTAACTCAGTAATGGCTGGAACTTCAGCGAGCTCCGGCGCTTTCCGGATACCCGGCAATGAGACCTCGGCGGTTTGTTCGACAATTGGACTCACTGAGGACTCAAAGATTGGCTTGGCAATCGGAGGCAATTCGCGCTCCTGCTCCATCGTGTGATAAGCGGGAACTCCTGAATCTTCTCCCAAATCCGCTAATCGACCAAGAGCACCGCTCGATTTGGTTGATGGCAACGCGCTGCTTCGTGACGAAGGTTTCGACGCCGTCAATCGCAGCGAAACTTGGCGCGGTCCACCGAAAAAACCATTGCCTAGCGCAATCGCCTTTTCCGCCGGAGCAATCCTTGGCTCGAAAATGTGCGATCTTGCAACAGATCGGGCCCGCCAGTAACTTAAGACACTAAACGGGTAGCGGCGAAGCTCGGGAACAACCACCCAGGCCAAAAGAAAGATGCCGGCTAATAGCAACCCACCGACAAACAACGTTCGCCGGCTCACTATTCCCCCAATAGGGGGCTGAGAAGCCTCCGGGAGCCCACCCCGAGCGAGCGTGGTAGGCGTTGTGGCAACGACAGGCGGGCCGGCCTTTGTTTGGCCGAGACCTGGCTTTTCATTTTGTCCTGCGGGACCAGATGAAGCGATCACAGTCCCAGAGGGCGAAGCTGCCGCCGCCGCGGATTTTACAGTGGAAGGGGATCCCGAAACTGGAGCTGCAAGCACTTCTTCTGGCTTACCGCTTGTTCTCACCGCAGCCGATTCATTGGAGGCTGGAACGGCAGGAGGTTCAGTCCTTGCTCGGGGACTCGTGGCTTCCATCCCAGGAATCCGCGGGTTCGCCGCTGGGGCTGAAGAACCAAGAGATTCGTCCCTCGATCTTTCTGCCTGTTTGTTTGCGGCAACAATAGTGTCAGGGATAGGACTCGGCTCAATTGCGGGGCTCCCCTCGGTTTGTGATGCAATGACACTGCCAGTGTCAAATGCAGGCGCAGGCGCCGCGGCAATTTCTGGACTCTGAATCCAGCCGACGTCGTAAAAAGTGTCCGCAAAAACGCTATTGAGCGCTGGCGAATAAATCTTTTTCGCTGATGCCGTCCAGTCGGCCGCCTTTTCTGGATTACTATGTTTGAATTCCCATGCGGCCTGAGCGTAATAAAGAGCTGGGGTATCTCCCGTAAACTGGAACTGCTCCATAAGGGCCTGCGCCCGACTCTCTTTGCCTTCGAGCAAAAGCGTCATGTAAATCTTGAATTTGATCAGCTGTGCTGCCTGATTCTTGTCGCCACCGGGAGTCTGTTTAAACAGTGCTTCAAAACGCTCCCGCGCTTTAGCGTAGTCTTTTTTCTTAAATGGAATTTGCGCGAGATTGTATTGCGCCTCGCGGAATTTCGGATCGAGTTTGGCTGCCCGTTTGAAGGCGGCTTCGGCTTCATCGAATTGCTTCTGCTCCATCAAGATCTCACCGCGTAAATTGAGAGTCGTCGGCTGATTCGGATCCGCCTGATCGGCTTCGTCCACTAGTTTGCCAGCAGTCCCGAAGTCACGCTGCCTTAGCGCCTGCTGCGCCTGCTCGAATTTTGAACGCGCCACGGCCTTTGTTTTTTCCGAGCGCTCGGCGGCAGTCATCAAGGGCAACGAGGCCCGGGTCTGTCCGGCTGGCTTTTCAAACCAGCCGACTTCGTACAGTGATTCCGCAAAGAGTTTGTTCAGTTGCGGCGAAAAATTCTTCTCCGCTGCGGCCACCCAATCCTTCGCTTCTTTGTCATTCTTGTGTTGGAGCGCGACAGCCGCTTTTACATAATCTACTGCCGGCGTATCGGGAGAAAGCTCCAACTTGGCCAGAATGGAATCAACCATGTTCTCTTTTCCTTCGAGCAGGTAAGTCAGGAGAATCTTGTATTGAATGAGCTGCGACGCTTCTTTCGCCAGATCAGACTGGCCGCCCGAAAGGAGCTTCTCAAAACGCTTGCGCGCTTCCGCCCAGTCTTTTTTGAGAAACGGGATTTCCGCCAGGTTGAACCGCGCATTCCAGAACTTAGGATCGATCCGAGCTGCCTCGAGCAGGGCTGCTTCCGCTTTGTCGTAGATGCCTTGCCGCATCAGGATGACGCCGCGCAAATTTTGAGATGGCGCGAGTTCGGGCTGACGGGCATCAATTGCGTCGAGTTCCTTTAACGCTTGTGGAAAGTTGTTCGTATCGAACTCATGGAACGCCTTATTGTACATCTCTTCCAGCTCCGATTTCGTGGGGGCGACGTTGTCTGCTGCAAACGAACTCAGCGCCAGCGCTGCAACGGCAGTGATTTTCCAAATTCTCATGTGGGTGACGATAGAAGCTTTCCTCATTTGCGATGACAAGTCCAAATTTCCGATCAACTCCGCCCAGTTTCGCAGAAATCGCGCCCAATACAACTGGATGAACACAGCTTGATTTGGGCGGCGCGGGTGCAGCGCAAAATTACGAATTGAGATTGGCCATAATCCGTAGCCCCTCCAGGGTAAGGTGTGCACGGACTGCCGTGATCTCCGGCAACTGCGCTGCGATGAGTCGCGCGTAACCGCCTGTGGCCACCACGTGAAGCTTTCCGCTCGAAAACTGCTCCGCCCGGATCCGCGCAAGAATCTCACGGACCAGTCCACGATAACCAAATACCGCGCCCGACAACATCGCGTCGATTGTCGATCGTCCGATCGCGCGTCGCGGCTCTTTCAAAGAGAGCTTCGGCAACAGAGCCGTTCGCTGGTAAAGAAAATTAGTTACCGCCTCGAGCCCCGGCGCGATTACCCCGCCGATGTAGTTGCGGCGAGCGGAAACAATGTCAAAAGTGACCGCGGTGCCGAAGTCCACGACGATTGCTGGACAACCGTAAAGCGCTGCAACGGCCGCGGCATTCGCCAGCCGGTCGGCTCCGATCGTCTCCGGGGCGGGATAGTCAATCCCCACGCCAAGTTTCACGGTCGAATTCAACCAGAGGACTCCGGTTTTTCCGGCGACCTTTGAAATCATGCGATTTTTTTTGGGAACCACCGATGAGACGACCACCTTCCGAACCCTTCGCTGTCCTAAGAATCGCGAAAATATACTGCTTGAAAGCTTGTTAGTGGCGATTCGAACAGGAGTTGAAATCCGCTTTGTCGATGCAAAAGCAAGTTTCGCATAGGAGTTGCTGACGTCGACTAGCAAGTAGTCGGTCGCGCGGGTCAGGACCGGACGATTCATATTGCGCTGCTGCCAAGCAGGCCGCTACATGGGACGCTTCTCCCCGTCAAGTCCGCCAGTCGGACAAACTCGGCCTGTGGCGAGCTTGCGGCGTTTCGGCCAAGCGGGTACGCTTCGTTCGTGAGAAGATTGCTGCATCGCCCGCGCCGTTTGCGGCGTTCCCCTGCTCTGCGAAATCTCGTCCGCGAGACGCAACTAAGCGTGCATGATTTCGTGCTCCCGCTTTTTGTAAGCCAAAAATTGGAGCGACGGCGCCCGATCGCGAACATGCCGGGCGTTTTCCAGCTTTCCCTGAAGGAAATTGCCGACGAGGCCAAGCGCGCCCGGGATCTTGGGCTGCAGGCGGTCCTGCTTTTTGGAATTCCGGAAAAAAAAGACGAACAGGCAAGCGGCGCCTACGCAGAAAATGGGGTGGTTCAGGAGGCGCTTAAAGCCATTAAATCAAAATGCCCTGATCTCGTCGCAATCACCGATGTCTGCTTGTGTGAATATATGAGCCACGGCCATTGCGGTGTCACACGCATCGACGGCGATCATTTCCATGTGCTCAATGATGAAACCGTCGAGCTGTTAGTTAAAACCGCCCTTTCTCATGCCGCATCCGGCGCGGACTTGGTCGCGCCAAGCGATATGATGGATGGCCGGATCGGTGCGATTCGCGAAGCACTCGATGCCGGCGGTTTTGATCAAACCGGCATCATGAGTTACGCGGCCAAATTCGCCTCTGTTTTTTACGGCCCGTTTCGCGAAGCCGCGGAAAGCCCGCCGCAATTTGGCGATCGTCGTTCTTATCAGATGGATTACGCCAACGCAGATGAAGCGCTGCTTGAGGTTGCTCTGGATATCGATGAAGGAGCGGACATCGTCATGGTGAAGCCAGCCTTACCCTACATCGACATCTTATGGCGTGTGCATGAGCGTTTTGGAAAACCGACCGCGGTTTACCACGTAAGTGGTGAGTACGCGATGCTCAAAGCAGCCGCAGAACAGGGGATTGTGGAGGAACGCCCCGCCGTTTTCGAAATCATGACTGCACTTCGCCGCGCTGGCGCCGATATCATCATCACTTACTGGGCGCGCGAGCTCGCCGAATGGCTGCGGGAATAACTAACGCCCACGGGGAAACGACGAGGCATGCCCGGCTAAAACGTCTCGCTTTTCTCTGGGCGCAAGCGCATGGCTATTCTGCCTGCGCGATGGAAGTCAGATTGCCGCGATGCCGATTTCGTGCTGATGTCGCCGCTTATCGACCGCTGCCGAAAAAGTCTGGGTCGACAGCGATTTTTGAATGCAAGCAAGCGCTTGCCGATTTGCGAAGGGACAATTGCCGTAGTGAGAGTGCTCGCAAACTTCTCGACGCGATTTGCCACCGCCGTCAGATCCTCGAAAAACACCTGCGCCTGCATCATCCCAATCTGCGGATTAACGATTCGCTCTTTCCCGAATTCGATTCACACGATTTCATAGCGACCGGCCACCGCGGCTATGCGCGCGTCTTGCGTCAGCTAAGTGTGCTCCAAAATCGCCTCTACGATTGCACGAAATTCGACAAATTGATTGACTACCGCTGTGCCAATTTATTTTTTCTGGTCCTGCCTCAGGAGCTATTTCGTGATTCGGAGATTCCGGTCGAATGGGGCGCGCTTGTGGAACGCAACGGTGCGCTCGCGCTCATGCGCAAACCGGTCTGGCGGGAAACAACGCCCGAAGATCGAATTCACTTTTTGCAACGGATCGCTGCGGCTGGGACGCGTGCATTCAATCGACAGCTGGAAATCACGTTCGACGAGGTGGCGGCTGCACGTTGTCGATCTTTCTAGGCCATCCCGGTTTTCTGGGAAATCGGGATGAGCAAATTGTGCCCGGTCATCTCCTTTGGCTGCGGCATTCCAAGGAGAAACAAAAGCGTTGGGGCGACATCGGCCAGAATTCCATCTTCGCAGCGAAATCGGGGCGCATCTTTGGCCACATAAATGAAATGCACGAGATTGGTGGTGTGTGCGGTGTTTGCCGAGCCGTCGGGATTTCGCATCTGTTCGCAATTTCCGTGATCGGCGGTGACAATACATTTGCCATCAAGATCGAGAAGCTTCGAAATAATCCGCGCAACACATTCGTCAACCGTTTCTACTGCCTTAATTCCGGCTTCTAGAACTCCGGTGTGACCGACCATGTCCGGATTGGCAAAGTTTAGGATGATTAAGTCGTAATCTGCCATTCGCGCGAGCACCTCATCAGTGACCGCCCGGGCGCTCATTTCAGGCTGAAGATCGTAGGTCGCGACTTTTGGCGAAGGGATGATCTTTCGGTCCTCGCCAGGAAACGCGCGCTCGATTCCGCCATTAAAAAAGTAAGTCACGTGCGGATATTTTTCCGTCTCGGCGATCCGCAACTGCGACTTGCCAGCGGCGCTTCCAACCTCGCCCAAAATGTGCACGAGTTCGGCTGGCGCAAAAACGAACGGCGAAGGATAGGTGACATCATATTGGGTGAGAGTAACAAAGTGGACCCGCGGCCACACTTCGCGATCGAAGCCGTCGAAATCCTTCAGCAAAAAGGCCTGCGACAATTGTCTCGCACGATCGGCGCGAAAATTGAAAAACAACACAGAATCGCCATCTCGCACGCGCTGCTCATCCGCGTAAGAAAAAATAAGTGGCGGCATGAACTCGTCGGTTTTTCCAAGTGAGTATTGCCGATCCACTGCGGCCGATGGCGATGATTTGCACACTTCGCCTCGACCGAGAACGATTGCGTCCCAGGCTTTTTTGGTCCGATCCCAGCGGCGATCGCGATCCATCGCGAAGTAGCGGCCTACAACTGTAACGATCTGGGCACCGCTCTTCTGCAACTCTTCTGTATACGTTTTTAGATACGCGGCGCCGCCGGTCGGTGACGCATCACGTCCGTCAGTGAAAGCGTGGACGAAGATTTCGGTAACGCTCGCTTCCCGAGCTGCCCTTGCGAGTGCGATTAGATGCGAATAGT
>Ga0193713_1000198_pt1 | contig 19875 bp, 19 predicted proteins | sample H3a2metaG_FD_143054 | JGI IMG/M metagenome (GOLD analysis project Ga0193713, IMG submission 143054) | Soil microbial communities from a riparian zone of the East river system, Colorado, United States - H3a2 | ecosystem: Environmental > Terrestrial > Soil > Riparian zone | place: USA: East River... | reverse complement strand
CCGAGCCCGCCGAGACGCCAGAGCCCCCGGAGCCGGGGGACCGGTCCCGGGGATCGAGCTGTGATGACGAGTCCGACGTCCGCATCGCGGCGATCCAGGGCCTCATGAACATGGACGCCGAGCGCGCAGTGCCGATCCTCAAGGCCGTGTTGGCGCGGCGCGATGCGGGGTCCGTCTGCCTGCGCCGCAAAGCCGTGTGGCTCGTGTCGCAGAAGCGCAGCCCGGAGACATCGGCAATTCTGCTGAGCGCCGTGCGCTCCGATCCCGACCGGGAAGTGCGCGAGCAGGCGGTGTTCTGGCTTTCGCAGGTACCGGGCGACGAGACGGTCGCGGCGCTCGATTCCATCCTGCGCGATCCGAAAACCGATCCTGAGATCCAGGACAAGGCGATCTTCGCCCTGTCCCAGCACCGCAGCGCGCGCGCCGGCACGATTCTGCGCGCCTTTGCGGAGCGGCGCGACGCGCCGAGCGAGTTGCGCGAGAAAGCCATCTTCTGGCTGGGACAGAATCGCTCGGCAGAAAACGCGCAGTTCCTCAAGGATCTCTTCAAGAAACTGGAGAACGACGATCTGAGGGAGAAGGTGATCTTCTCGCTCTCGCAGATGGGCGGAACCGACAACTACCGCTGGCTGATGGATATCCGCGCTCGATCGAACCAGAACATCGAGATCCGGAAGAAGGCGCTGTTCTGGGCCGGCCAGGGGCACAGCGTTGACGTCGCCGACCTGGTGCGGCTCTACGACAGCATGAAGGACCGCGAGATGCGGGAGCAGTTGATCTTCGTCTACTCGCAGCGGCGCGAAGATGCGGCGCTCGACAAACTGTTCGACATCGGGAAGACCGACCCCGATCGCGAGCTGCGCAAGAAAGCGATCTTCTGGATCGGCCAGTCGCGCTCGCCGCGCGCGGCCCAGTACCTCCAGGACTTGATCAACCAATGAACGCGATCATCCTGGTACTCGGGCTCGTGCAGCAACCCACGTCGCTCGAGCGGCGCATCGCGGCGGCGCCCGACGGCACGGTGCGCCTCAGCTTCGCCGCCCGGCCGGGCGTGTGTGGCGACGGTCGCGGCTCCGTCTCCATGGATTGTGAGGACGGGACCTGTGGGCGCTACACCGTCAACGTCGGGAACCGGGACCGCAGCGAGGTTGAGTACGACTGTGACCCCGGACCCGTGCGAGTCTCGATGCGCGTCTCGGGTGGTCACATAACCAGCCTGCGCACCTACGTGGGCGGCCGCTGGCGTACCGCGACGGACGGCGTGACGGACCTCGGTACCGTCGGCGCGCGCGAGGCGGCGACCTACTTCCTCGCCCTCGCGGCCAGCGATTCCGACGCCGCCGGGGAGCACGCCGTGTTCCCCGCGATCATCGCCGACAGCGTGACGGTATGGTCGGACCTGCTTCGCCTTGCCAAGAACACGCGGGTCTCGCGCCGCGCGCGACGTCAGGCCGTGTTCTGGCTCGGCCAGGCCGCGGGCGAGGCCGCGACCAAAGGCCTCACGGACCTGGTGGAGGACCGTACGGGTGACCGCGACGTGCGCGAGCAGGCCGTGTTTGCCCTGTCGCAGCGGCCCCACGACGAGGGCGTTCCCGCCCTGATCCGTATCGCCCGGGAGAACCCCGATCCGGAGCTTCGCAAGAAGGCGATCTTCTGGCTGGGCCAGTCGGACGATCCGCGCGCGCTGGCGTTGTTCGAGGAGCTGCTGACGAAGCCCTGAGCCGGGCGGCCATGCCTTTGTATCTTTGCGCATGGCCTTCTGGACTATCCGGCGCGCCTTCAAGACCGCCGTCGTCATGTTCGTGCTGCTGCTCTTGGGCTGGGCGGCGGTGGTTCTCGCTGTCGCCGTGCAAGGCGCGCGCGACCAAGCCACTACCACCGACGCGATCGTTGTGCTCGGCGCGGCGCAATACAACGGCCGACCCTCGCCGGTATTCCGCGCCCGGCTCGACCACGCCGCGGCCCTGTATCAACGAGGCCTCGCTCCCGTCGTCCTCGTCACGGGCGGCGTAGGCGCCGGTGAGGTGCTGAGCGAGGCCAACGTCGGGCGCGACTACCTCGCGCGCCTCGGTCTGCCGAGCGACGCCCTCATTTCCCTCCCAGCCGCCGACGACACGTACGCCTCGCTGACACAGGTGAAACGCTGGTTCGAAGGACGGGAGAGCCGGCGCGTCCTGCTCGTGAGTGACGCCTTTCACATGCTGCGCCTCCGGATCATTGCGGGACGGCTCGGTCTCACGCCGTTCACGTCGCCGGCGCCCGGCTCCCCGATCCGCGCCAGCATGCGTCGCAACACCGGTTACCTCCTCGCCGAAGGGTTCAAGGTCCCGCTCACCTGGCTGTTCCAGCACTAGGAGGCGTCGATGCAGCTCGCGCAGCGGCGGATTTACACCGGCCGCGTGGTCCATCTGGACGTGGACACGGTGCGTTACCCCGACGGATCGACGGGGGAGATGGAGATGCTGCGTCACCCCGGTGCCGCCGCCGTGCTGCCCTTCGCCTCCGACCCCCGCGGCGCCGATCCCACCGTCCTCCTCATCCGGCAGTACCGCTATGCGACCGCTGGGTCCCTCTTCGAGATCCCCGCCGGCCGCCTCGACCCCGGTGAGCAGCCCGATCACTGCGCTCGGCGGGAGCTAAAAGAGGAAGTCGGTGTGACCGCGGGGCGTTTGGAGCGTCTTACTACCATATGGACGACGCCTGGCTTCACTGACGAGCGCATCCATCTGTTCTGGGCGGCGGACCTCGTTGCCGGCGCGCACGCCCGCGAGCCCGACGAGTTCATCGAGGTGGTACCGAAGCCGTTGTCGGAGGTGCTGGGGATGGTGAGGAGCGGGGAGATCTGCGACGGAAAGACCGTCATAGCTATCCTCTATATGGCCGGATTCATCCTTGGGATTTAGGGGATTTAGGCCAGAAGGACACTTGCGGTGTCTCACTCGTGAGACGATATTGGCCGACGACGCCGTTGCGGTCGTATGTAATACGTTGTCACCGAACGATTTATCTTCTAGCGTCGCGAAGGGCATGCTTCGTGCCCTGTCTGAGCCAACGTAATCGGGAGGGTCTCGCCTAGCGTTCCTGTTTCCGTCTGAAACGTGGGAGTGACTATGGGCGCCGTACTGAAGAGCACAGTCCAAACCGTCGTGTCGCCACGCGCCGTACAGCGCGAGGCTCTGCACGAGCTGGACGATGGCCACGTGGTGATGCGACACCTGGCCATCGTCAACCGCACGATCGGCGACCGCGAACGGGCCGAAGACCTGGTACAGGAGGTCTTCATCCGCGTGTTCCGACACCTGCACCGTTTCGACCAGACCAAGAAGTTCTCGACCTGGATCTATACGATTGCCTCGAATCTAGCCAAGAACGAGCTGCGCAATCGCAGCCGCAATCCCCTGGTGCTGTTCCAGACCATTAAGAAGAACTGGGATGCCGACCACCGGCCGCTGCAATTCGAGGATACGACGGCCCGCCCAGACGACCTCTACCGCAAGCGCTTCCTGAAGGACGCGGTGGACCGCTGCGTGCAGGGGCTCCCCGAGCACCATCGTGAGGTATTCGTGCTGCGTGAGCTCGAGGGCAAGAGCTATCAGGAAATCGCCGAGATCACGGGGTGCAATTTGGGAACCGTAAAGAGCCGCTTGAACCGGGCCCGGAATAGCTTCGCCCAGCTGATCGGCCCGATGCTCGAATAGTGTCTACCGACCATACCCCGGGCCCGGGAACACCCCGCGGCCCGGGTGGTACCAATCAGCCGTTATGACCTGCCAGGAGTTCCTCGACCGCTACACCGGGTTCCGCGACGGCCTCATCGCCGCCCCGCGGGAGTTGCGGCGTTTCCAGCGTCACTTGGTGCAATGCGCCGCTTGCCGCCGCTACGACGCGGCCCTGCAGCGAGGGGTCGCCGCGCTGCAGGACGTCGAGACGATCGAGCCGTCGCCCGACTTCCGCCGCCGGCTCGACGCGCGGCTCGCTCGTGAGCGCGCCGGCGCAGCGGCTGTGCCCGCGCGTGCCGGGCTCGTCGCCGCGATGCTGGTGCTCGTCGCGCTGTCGCTGCTCGTGGTCGAGGGGAGCCGCCGCCCGCAGCTGGCACAGGCCTTGGCCTTGCCGCCCGCGGCGTTCCCCAAGCCCGTCGCGAACCCGGGACTGCCGTTCGTGTCGTTCCAGGATCCGCGCGCCAGCGTGGTGGACGGCAACCCTTACCCATACGGGACTGCCCTGGTACAACCTGCAGGTACGCAGATCGAGCCCGCGTCCGCGGGCCGCTAGCCCCTCCCCCGATCCCGGGGGTAACTTCCGCAGTGTATGGCCCCCCCCCAGCTCACATTGGATGCGCTGCTTCGCGGCCTCAAGAAGGGCGCGCCCGACCCGGTCTATCTCCTGCACGGTGACGAAGACGTCTTGAAAGACGAGGTCGTCCGGGCTTTGCTCGACGCCGCGGTGGACCCCGCCGCTCGGGATTTCAACCTCGATAGCCGCTTCGCCGCTGACCTGGACGCCGAAGCGTTCCACGCTCTCGTGAATACGCCGCCGATGCTGGCCGAACGGCGGGCGGTGGTGCTGCGCGGCGTGGACCAGTTGGGAAAGCGGAAGTCCAAGCTGCGGGACGAATTGGTGCGGTACCTCGACTCGCCCAACCCCACGACGCTGCTGGTCCTCGTCGTCGGCGCCGGAGAGGATCCGGACCCCGAGATCGCGCGGCGGGCGACCAACGTCGCGCTCGCGGCGCTCGAACCGGAGCGCGTCCCCCGTTGGATTGCCCATCGCTCGACGAAGCTCGCGTTGACGCTCGAACCCGCGGCGGTGGAGCTCCTCGTCGCGGCGGTGGGGAACGATCTGAGTGCGCTGGCCCGCGAGCTCGAGAAGCTGGCGGCGCTTGCGGGTGATCGGCCCGCTACCGCCGCCGACGTCACGGCGCTGGTGGGCGTGCGACGTGGCGAGACGGTCCATGATCTGGTAGACGCGGCGCTCGAGCGGCGGGCGGCGCGAGCGGCGCACCTCGTCGAACCGGTGCTCGAGCAGGCAGGAATGAGCGGCGTGAAGATCGTGACGTCGCTCGGCACGCAGCTGGTGGGGACGGCCCTGGCCCGCGCCGAGCGGGAGCGCAGCACCGGACGGCTCGAAGACGCAGTGTTTCGTCACCTCCTCGCCGCGCGCCCCTACGGGCTGCGCGGGTACAAGGACGAAGCCGCACGCTGGGTGCGATGGAGCGCCCTCTGGACGGCGACCGAGCTGTCGGCCGCGCTCCGCGCCACGCTCGCCGCCGACCGCGCGCTCAAGGGGACGACCGTCAGCGACGACGGGGGCATTGTGACACAGCTCGTGCTCGGCTTCGCGGCGACGCGACAGGAGGCGGCGTGAAAGGCGGACGGGCGGTAGTGCTCACCGTCACGCTTATGGCCGTCTGGCCGTCCGGCCATCTGGCCGCCCAAACGGACGCCCGACTCGTCAACGCTCTCAGGCTCGCTCAGAACGGTCAGGTCGATTCCGCGCGCGGCGTGGTCCGACGACTCTTAACCGCGCTGTCCCCATCGGACTCGGTCTATCCCCAGGCGCTCCTCGCGGCCGCGAAGATCGCCCCGGATGCGGCGACGGTGGCCACGAACCTCAATCGCATCGTGCTCGAGTACGGCGCATCGCCGTGGGCGGACGACGCGCTGTTGCTCCTCACGCAGCTGTACTTCGCGCAGCGTGACGCGGCGCAGACGATCCAGGCGGCGGAGCGACTGCGCCGCGACTACCCCGACTCGCCGCTGCGCTACCGCGTCGCGTTTCCCGCCGCCCGCGCCTACTTCGAGCTGAAGGATGAAGCGCGCGGCTGCGAGCTCATCCAGGAGGCGCTCACCGGCGCCAATGCGGCGGGCGAAGTGGAATTCACGAATCAAGTGAGCTTCTACGCGTCGCGGTGCGCCGGGGCGACCACTCCCCTGGTGGCGGCCGACAGCACCGTGCCTGGCGCGCCCAAGACCTACGCCGTTCAGGTGCTCGCGGTGAAAAGCGCGGTCCAGGTGGACGATATGCTCACGCGCCTCAAGGTGATGGGCTTCGAGGCGCGCGTCGTCCGCGATACGAGCGGGTTCTACAAGGTGCGCGTCGGGCGTTACGGCACGCGCGAGGAAGCGCAGCAGACCCAGCAGCGCCTCAAGACCCGCATCGGCGGCCAGCCGTTCGTGGTGGAAGAGCCGTGATGGAACGCGTGGCAGGCGGGGCGGGCGCCGACACTCCTCTGATGCAGCAGTACCGCGAGATCAAAGCGCGGTATCCGCACACCATTCTGTTCTTCCGAATGGGTGACTTCTACGAGATGTTCGAGGACGACGCGCGGCTGGGGGCACGCGAGCTGGGGCTCACGCTCACGTCCCGTAATAACGGCGGCGCCGCGGAAGTGCCGCTCGCCGGCGTCCCGGTGAAAGCCGCCACCGAGTACCTGCGCCGACTGGTCGCCAAGGGGCACCGGGTGGCGATCTGCGAGCAGGTCGAGGACCCAAAGCTCGCGAAAGGGCTCGTGCGGCGGGAAGTCGTCGAGACGATCACGCCCGGCACCGTGCTCACCGACGACTGGCTCGTGCAGAGCCGCAACAACTATCTCGTCGCGGTGGCGGCTGGGGGCATCGCCGCGCTCGACGTGACGACGGGAGAGCTGGTGCTTGAGGTCGTCGAGCCCACCGAGCTCGAGGCGTCGCTGGCGCGGTACGAGTCGGTCGAGCTGGTGGTCCCCGTCGGCGCGAAGGTTCCTGTTTCCCCCGGCGCACGAGGTGTCACGGTCACCGAGCGCGAAGCATGGGAGTTCGATCCCGAGTTGGCGCGGGAGGATCTGACCCGCAGCTACGGCCTCGCCTCTCTCGATGGCCTGGGCATCGGGGCGGACGACCGCCCGGCGGTAGGCGCCGCCGGCGCACTGCTGCGCTACGCCCGGGAGCTCAAGCCCGGCGGGTTGCCGCATCTCACCCGCCCGACCCTCGTGCGGCGTGGCGACGTGCTACCCCTCGACGAGATGACGCGCCGCAACCTGGAGCTGGTGGAGCCGCTGCGAGCCGGCGCGCAAGGCGCCACGCTGCTCGAGGCGCTCGATCGCACCCTCACTCCGATGGGCGGGCGGTTGCTGCGCCGCTGGATGCTCGCCCCGCTCGTCGATGCGGCGGCGATCAACGCGCGCCTCGACGCGGTCGAGGTGTTGGTGCGCGACGGCCGCGGCCGCGAGCGGCTGCGCGAAGCGCTGGACGGCGTGCGCGACCTCGAGCGGCTGGCGGGGCGGGCCGCGCTGGGCCGTGCCACGCCGCGAGAGCTCGGCGCGCTGCGTGACTCGATTGCGCGGCTCCCGGACGCGGCGGGCGCCCTGGGCGGGCTCGAGGGACGAGACCGCGCCGCCCACCTCGAAGCCGCCGCCGGGCGCTGCGATTTGCTCACCGACTTGGGTGAGGAGCTGGCCCGCGCTCTGGTGAACCGGCCGCCCGCGCAGCTGGCCGATGGCGACGCGATCCGGTCCGGGTACGACCGCGAACTCGACGACGTGAAGAACGCGCGGGACGGCGGGAAGCAATACATTGCGTCGCTGCAGGCGACGGAGCGGCAGCGCACCGGCATCGCCTCGCTCAAGGTCGGGTTCAACCGTGTGTTCGGGTATTACATCGAAGTGACCCACGCGCACCGCGAGCGCATTCCGGCCGACTACGAGCGGCGCCAAACGCTCACGGGCGCCGAGCGCTACGTGACGCCGCAGCTCAAGGAGTACGAAGCGAAGGTGCTCGGCGCTGAGGAGCGAATCGCGGCGCGCGAGGCCGAGTTGGTGGATGCGCTCCGGCGCCGCGTGGCTGACGCCATCGGGCGGGTACAGACGACGGCGACGTTACTCGCGCAGCTCGACGTCTGGGCCGGCCTCGCCGAGGTGGCCGAGCGCGAGCGCTACGTGCGGCCCGAAGTGAGCGCCGACGCGGCCCTCGTTCTCGAAGGCAGCCGCCACCCGGTCGTCGAACGCATGATGCCGCGGGAGACGTTCATCCCGAACGACGTCCGACTCGACGACGCCGGCCGCATCATCCTCCTCACGGGCCCGAACATGGCAGGCAAGTCCACGCTGCTGCGCCAGGTGGGGTTGTGCGTGCTGTTGGCCCAGATGGGAGCGTTCGTGCCGTGCCGGCGCGCCGCGGTGGGCGTGGTGGACCGGCTGTTCACTCGAGTGGGCGCGTCGGACAACTTGGTGCGCGGCCAATCCACGTTCATGGTGGAGATGAGCGAGACGAGCGCCATCCTGCACGGCGCCACAGCCCGGAGTCTCGTGCTGCTGGACGAAATCGGTCGCGGCACGTCGACGTATGACGGCGTGGCGATCGCCTGGGCGGTCACCGAGTGCCTGCACAATGTCGTCGGTTGCAAAACGATTTTCGCGACGCACTATCACGAACTGACCCAGCTCACCGAAGAGTTGGCGCACGCCCGCAACTTCAATGTGGCGGTGCGCGAGGTGGGCGACGAGATTGTGTTCCTGCACCGTCTGGAGCCGGGGGGCGCGGATCGCTCCTACGGCATCCACGTGGGGCGGCTGGCGGGTCTGCCGGCGCCGGTGGTGGCGCGGGCGTGGGAGGTCCTGAAGCTGCTGGAGGCGGGCCACCACGTGGCGCACCAGCCCGTACCGCGGCCCCCGGACGCGGCCCAACTCGCGCTGTTCGCCGGCGCGCCGCCGCACCCGCTCCTCACGGAACTCGACGGGCTCGACCTCGACAAGCTCACGCCGATCGACGCCCTGAACCGCTTGGCATCCTGGAAGAAACGGCTGGAGGACATCTAAGTGCGCAGATTCGCCGCGGGCCTCGTGGCCGCGACACTCGCTTGCGGTGGCTCGGCGCCGCCCGCGGACCCCCAGGCGGGCCAACCGGGCCCGCCGCCCGAGTCGGAGGCGCCGGTGGCGCTGAACCCCGACGTGCCCATCGCCTATCCCGCCGCGTTGTTCGAGCAGAACATCGAGGGCGAAGTGGTGCTGCGCCTGTTCGCGGATTCCACGGGCCGACTCATCCCGGAGTCGACGCGGGTCGCGGAGTCGAGCAATTATCCCGCCCTGGATTCGGCCGCGCTCGCGGGTTCGGCGCGGCTGCGCTTCGCGCCCGCCAAACGGCGCGGCGTTCCCGTCGCGACGATGTTTCTCCAGCCGGTGGAATTCCACCACCCCGGCACCTCGGCGGGCGGCAGCACCACGCCCGCGGTCACTGTGCCCGCGGCGAGACGGCCCCCGGTTGACACCACCGCCGCGCCCCCGCCAGTCGTCGCGCCCCGGCCGGTGGCACCTCGACCGGTGGCACCGCGCGTGCGGCCCGACTCGACACGCCCGCCGACGGACACGACGCGCCATCCCGCGGATACAACCCGCCCCCCGACCGATACGACGCGCCACCCAGTGGACACGAGTGGCGCAGCACACTAGGCCGTACGCGGACGTCCTCGAGACGATCGGCTGGACGCCGCTGATCCGTCTCAACAAGGTGACGCGCGGGGTGCGCACGCCGGTCTACGCCAAGGCGGAGTTTTTCAATCCCGGCGGATCGGTGAAGGACCGGATCGGCGTCGCGATGATCGAGGCCGCGGAGCGGGAGGGCCGCCTCAAGCCGGGCGGACTGATCGTGGAGGCGACCTCGGGCAATACCGGTGTGGGGCTCGCGATCGCGGCGGCGGTGAAGGGCTACCGCTGCATCTTCACGATGCCCGACAAGATGTCGCAGGAGAAGGCCCGCTTGCTACGCGCCCTGGGCGCCGAGGTCATCATTACTCCGACCGCCGTCCCGCCCGATCACCCCGACAATTACATCGTGAAAGGCCGCGCGATCGCCGCGGCGCACGAGAACGCGATCTTCGCCGACCAGCACTACAATCCGGTCAATCCCGAGGTGCACTACCGTACGACCGGGCCGGAGATCTGGGAACAGACTGAGGGCAAGGTCACGCATTTCGTGTGCGCGCCGGGGACGGGGGGCACGGTGAGCGGCGCGGGCCGGTACCTCAAGGAGAAGAACCCCAAAATCCGCGTCGTGGCCGGCGACCCCGTAGGCTCGATCTACACCGAGTACGCGCGCACGCACAAGAAGGGCGAGGGTCTGCCCTACAAGGTGGAAGGGATCGGCGGTGACAAGATCCCCACGTCGCTGCACTTCGACGTCATCGATGAGTGGGTCTTCGTGACCGACAAAGACGCGATGCTGATGGCGCGGCGGCTCGCCAAGGAAGAGGGGCTGTTCGTCGGCGGGTCGACCGGTGTCAATGTCGTGTCCGCGCTCGAGGTCGCGCGCCGGCTCGACGACCCCAACGCCTTCGTGGTCACGGTCCTCGCGGACACGGGCGAGCGCTACCTCTCCAAGGTCTATAATGAGGAATGGCTGCGCGAGAACGAGCTCGTCGACGACGAGCGGCCCACCGTGGGACGCCTTGTGGCGGCGAAGAACAGTGACGCGCCGCCGCTGATCCACGTGGCGCCGGAGGCGTCGGTGCGGCAGGCACTCAACCTGATGAGTACGTACAACGTGTCACAGCTGCCGGTGCTGGACGGCGGCGACGGCGTGGGCGCGGTGTCGGAGCAAGCCCTCATGGCGCGGGCCATCGGACAACCGAAGGTCCTCGACAGTCCCGTGCGCGAAGTGATGGACTCCCCCTTCCCCGTGGTGGACAGCCAGTCGCCGGTGGCCCAACTCGCGACGCTGCTGTCGCGCACCACGCCGGCCGCGCTGGTGCGACGCGACGGGACGGTCGTCGGCATCGTCACGCGCTACGACCTGCTGCATCAGTTGGCGGGCATCCGCTGATGCGGGTCACGGTGCTCACGGGCGGCGCGACCGCCGAACGGGCCGTCGCGTTCGCCAGCGCCGCCCAGATCGTGGCGGCGCTCAGGAGCCGTAACCACGACGTCCACGTCGTGGACACGTGCGCCGGGCTGCTCGACGACGCGGAGGAGGCCAACGTCTTGGGCGGCGCGGTGGGTACGGCGCCGCCTTCGGTGACGGAGCTCGAGGAACAAGAACGCCGGATGCTCTCCGAGGGCCTCGCCGAGCTGGCGGTGGTGCAGGGCTCGGACGTGCTGTTTCTCGCGCTGCACGGTGGCGCGGGCGAAGGTGGCACGCTACAGGCGATCCTCGACGTGATCGGCGTGCCCTACACGGGCAGCGGCCAGCTGGCGAGCGCCCTGGCGATGGACAAGGATCTATCGAAACGCCTGTTCCGCGCCGCCGGCGTGCCGGTGCCCGCGTGGTTCATGGCGCCGGTGGTTCCGGAAGACGTGAAGACGGGCTTGGGCTGGCCGGTCATCGTGAAGCCATCGAAGCAGGGATCGTCGGTCGGGCTGACGCTGGTCCGGAAGCCGCAGGATCTGGATGCGGCGGTCCAGCTGGCCAGGCGCTACGACGACGAGGTGATGGTGGAGCAGTTCATTCCTGGCCGGGAGCTCACGGTGGCGGTGCTCGGCGACGTGCCGCTGCCCGTCGGGGAGATCGTGCCCAAGCACGAGTTGTTCGACTACGAATCGAAGTACACGCCCGGGATGTCGGAGGAGACGTTCCCCGCCGAGATCGCGACGAAGCTCGCGCGACAGCTGCAGGAGTATGCCCTGCTGGCGCACCGCGCGCTCAAGCTGGGCGGCTACTCGCGCGTCGACTTCCGTGTGAGCCCCGATGACGACATCTTCTGTTTGGAAGCGAATTCCCTCCCCGGCATGACCCGGACGAGTCTCTTCCCTCAGGCCGCGCGCGCGGCGGGCATAGACTTTCCGGAGATGTGCGAGCGGATCTGCAAGCTGCCCCGGAACAATGGGGCTGCGCGAGGGCATAACTAGAGACTCACCGGCCAAGATGATGATCGAGGACTTGATGGGCCCGCCGCGGATGTACGTCTTGACCCCCTGGGTGCGACGCCTGCTCGTCGCGAACCTGATTGTCTTCCTGTTTCAGGTAACGCTGTTCACCCTGCAGGGCTCCGCCGACACATTCGGCTTCATTCCGCTGCTCGCGGCCAAGCATCCGTGGACGTTCCTCACGTACATGTTCCTGCACGGGAGCGCGCTGCACCTCGCGTTCAACCTGCTGGCCCTCTTCATGTTCGGCGGGTCCGTCGAGGACCGGTTCGGGAGCCGGACCTTCATCGGGTTCTACCTGCTGTGCGGCATGGGCGGGGCGCTGCTGTCGCTACTGCTCACTCAGGGCATCGCGATCCGCGATCCGATCGTGGGCGCGTCGGGGGCGGTGTACGGCGTGTTGGTCGCGTTTGCGTGGCATTGGCCCGACACGCCCATCTACGTGCTCCCCTTCCCGGTGCCGATCCCGGCCAAGTGGCTCGTGACGTTCGTGTTCGCAGTCTCCTTGCTGCTCGCGCTGCCGACATTCAGCGGTGGTCGTGACGGAGTGGCGCACCTCGCCCACCTGGGCGGCATCATCGCCGGCTTCCTGTATCTGAAGGCGCGTGACCTGCGTCTGGGACGGGCGGAGCGCCATCTGCGCCGGGTCTCGGAACCGAGCGTGCTGGTGACGCCGGTGCCGCGGGGGAGGGTCGGCCGAGGGCGGGGCGGCAGCGCGCCACAGTCGAAGCCACGCACCGCACCCGATGACCGCGCGCACGCCGAGATCGATCGCGTGCTCGACAAGATCTCCGCGAGCGGCATCGCGAGCCTCACCCCTGCCGAGCGGAAGTTCCTGTTCGAGATGAGCCGGCACCTGCGGAAAGAGCCCTAGGAGACAGCGATGCTCACCCTGCTGCTGGCCGTGTTGGCGGGGAGCGGAGCAGTGCAGGACACTGCGACCGCCCGTGCGGAATCGCTGCTCGCCGTCGGTCGTGTCCAGTTCGCTCGGCCCGTGATCGGCCGCTACGCCGCGCTCGCAGCCTTCCGCGCCGCCGCCCGCCTCGCTCCCACGAATCCCGAACCGCTCTACTGGCAGATGAAGGTCGGGTTCTATCTGGGGAGCGACGAAGGCGATGTGCTGGCGCGGGAAGCGATCCTCAAGATCCTCGCGCTCACTGCCGATTATCAGGACGTGTGGGAGCGCTTCGAGCGAGTGTACCGCAATCCCAAGATCTGGCGCCGCGCGGACCGCGCTCTCGCCCAACACCCGGACGACCTCGTGGCGATCGAGCGGCGTGCCGAGCTGGCGATCGCGCTCGAGGAGCCGCTCCGCGCCGAATCTCTGTTGGCGAAGTTGCCGCCGAGCGTGACCGTCTACCTGACGCGCGCCGAGGCGAGTTTCCAGGCGGGGCGTGACTCGTCCGGATATGCCTGGTATGACTCCGCTTTGACGTATGCCGATGTGGACTCGACGGGTGCCATGTGGGACGCGGTTTGGATGATCGCGACCCCGGAGGAGATCCAGGCGCAGGATGCCACGCCTCCCGGGGAGCGGCGCACGTTCTTCGAGCGCTTCTGGTCGAAGCGCGATGCGAACCTTGTGACGACCGGAAACGAGCGGATCGCCGAGCATTTCCGGCGCGTGACCTACGCGCGCCGCCACTACCGGATGCTCCACCCCTTGAACCTGTACAACACGTCGCCACTCTACCGCGCGCTCATCACTCAAGCGCAACGAGACTTCTTGCAACAGCAGGCACAGCAAGGGGGGGAACCATACCCCGGCTTCGAAGCCGACCAGATGCTCGCAGGCGCGCGGCAGCTCCCGGACGTGCCTCCGGGAGCGGCCACGAGTTCCGCCTTGGCAGGGCTCGACGCGCGCGGCCTGATCTACATCCGGCTGGGACCTCCCGCCGTTCGGCTACGCGGATTCCTCGACCCCCTCCACCAGGTCGGGCAAGGCGACCCGCTGGACTTCGAGGGCTGGCTCTATCACACGCCTGCAGGGACGCTCACGATCGGATTCCGGCGGGCCACCGGCAGCAGCGACGCGGGACAATCCGCCGGCGATTTCATCTTCCTGCCGTCCAACCGCCGCCAGGCGTGGAGCACAAAGGTCGCGCTCCGCACCGACGACACCGCCGTCCCGGCGCCGCTCGAGGCGCGCGCTTGGAGCGCGTTCTTCAAGAGTCCGGAGCTTGGACTCACCGACGCCTACTACAAAGCGAAGGGCGACTCGGCGGCCGCCGTGCTCTGGGACGCGAACAACCAGCCGGTGCGCGCCAGCGGCCCGGGACTGCTGCAGCTCACCGTCCCGCCCGGGCGCTACGCGCTGGGGCTGGACGTCATGTCGGCGGGCGTGCTGGGGCGGGCGCGTCGTGACGCGAGCATCCCGCGCTTCTCTCAGGTGGACCTCGGACTGTCGAGCTTGGCGCTCGCACCGTCGGCGTCCCTCCTCGACCGCGACGCCGCCTTGCGGGACATGCCCGCGGACCTCGTCTATCCGGTCGACACGCCGCTCGCGGCATACGTCGAGGTGTACGGATTGACGGCCGACCTGAGCGGCCGGTCACAGTACCGCGTCCGCTACGAGTTCGAGCCGGTGCGCTCGCTCCCCGCGCGCCTCTTGAGTGGTGGGCGGCCCGTCGTGTTCGAGTTCGACCGGAGCGCGGCCCTCGCACCTGTCGCGGAGCGGCTCGTGCTCGAACCGGGCAAGGTCCCCGCGGGACGCTACCGCGTGACGGTGGTGGTGACCGACCTGCAGCGAAATGTCAAGTCGAGGTCCGCAGTGCTCGAGGTCACGATTCGCTGACGCACGCTTGTCATGGAGGCCGCGGCTTCCCAGATTGGGACGGCCAACGGCCCCATGCTCGTAAATCTCATTCCGGAATTCCTCTCTGTACTGGCCGCGACTGATCGCGCCGCGGCATACCACGAGTACCTCGATCGCCATCGGCCCGTTCTCGCCGCGTACTGGCACAACTACGTCCTCGACCCCGAGTCGCCCCACGCCGAGCAGATCATCGCCGCGGCGCTGCGCGCCGATCGCATGGATCTGATTCGGTTGCTCCACGACGTCGACGTGGTCGCGATCGCCGAGGACGCGCTGCGACGCGCGACCGAGCTGCTCGAAGCCGATTGCCCGGTCGATCTCTATCTGACGGTGGGCGTCGGCGCCGCGAACGCCGGAGAGTTGGTGGTCGGGGGCCGGGGCATCGCCTTCGTGTGCCTCGAGCACTTCACCGGGCGCGCCAACGCGCAGACCTACGGGATGGGCCTCGCGCCTGAGTTATTGCCGCTGTGGATCGCGCACGAGGTCGCCCACGTCATTCGGTATACGGCGCCCACGAGTCGCGCCGATCTGCGGCGCCTCGTGGGCGATCTGGGCGGATACTACGACTACTGGGAGACCGGTTCGCGCGCCACGCTGCGCGAGTTGCTGGCGAACGAGGGCGCCGCCGTCGCGGCGGCGCAGGCGGTAGCCCCTGGCTTCGAGCCCTGGGAGTATCTGGGTTACAACCGCCGCCAGTATCGGCGCCTGCGCGAGCTGGACGCGTTCCTGCGGCGCGCCGCGACGAGTGATCTCGACGCGCGAGGGCTCGGCCTGCGGCTCAAGTATCTCTCGGGCGGCATGAGCCCCGCCGCGCGCCTCGTGAGCGGCAAAGTCCTGCCCGAGCGCGCCGGCTACTACTTTGGCCTGCGTTTAGTCGAGAACTACCTCGCCGAGCACGGGGTGGCCTCGACGGTGCGAGCGGCCACCGAGGAGCTCAAGCAGGCCGACGACCGGGCCCTGGGGATCCAGACAGCATGAGCCCGCCCAAGGCGAAGAAACCGCCCGAACGCCGCCGCAACCGCCCGCTGCGCGAAGTCCTGGACGACCTGTTGTCGCATACGCGCGAGATCGTCCGCCGCGCGAAGGCGATGACGCCGGCGGAGCAGGACTATGCCCAGCAGCGGCTGGAATGGCTGGCCGACGAGGTGTGGCGCGTCGCGACGGGCGAGACGGCGCCACCCGAGTAGATTACTCCGCGTATGGCCACGCGCGGCGCCTTCAAAGTGACGGTTACGAAGGAAGACCTGGTCTTCGCCTCCGCCCACTTCATCACGTTCGCCGGTCACCGGTGTGAGACCCTGCACGGGCACAACTACCGGGTCGGGGCGGTGGTCGAGGGAGGGCTCGAGCCTGACAGTTGGTTCGTCCTCGACTTCGCCGCGCTGAAGCGCATACTGAAGCGGCTCACCGACGAGCTTGACCATCGCGTGCTCCTGCCGCGTGACAACTCCAAGCTCACGATCGCCACCGATGCGGAAACGGTGCGCGTCGCCTTCGACGGGCGGCCGCGCTACGTCTTCCCCACGCGCGACTGCGTGATCCTCCCCATCCCCAACACCACTGTCGAGATGCTGGCGCAGTACCTGTCGGGCCGTGTGCGCACCGAGCTCGCGGCGGCCGGCGGCGCCGGCGCGGTGCACCTGACGGCGATCGAAATAGAGGTGGAGGAGAACTTCGGGCAGTCGGCGAGCTACCGCGAAACCCTCGACTAGGACTCCCTTCCCATGACGAAGCCGACGCCTCTTTCCGCCGCCGAGATCGCCGACCGTCTCGAGACCTTGCCCGCTTGGCGCTTCGAGGGCGGGGCGCTGCTGCGCGAATACCAGACCGACGGCTGGCCGACGACGCTGATGTTGGTGAACGCGATCGGCTTCTTCGCCGAGGCGGCCGACCACCATCCTGATCTCGCCGTGAGCTGGGGCAAGGTGGGCGTGAAGCTGTGGACGCACAGCGCGGGGGGCGTGACGGCGAGCGACGTCGAGCTGGCGCGCCTGATCGAGCAGACCGCCCTGTGGCGGCCCCCGGCGGGCAGCGCCTTTCGCGGTACGCCAAAAAAGTTCGTCTCGTGACCCTGGCGGTCGAGCTCACCCCTGTACCAGACCCGCTCGACGCCTGCGCCCGCCTCAGCGAACTGCCGAACCTCGTTTTCCTCGACAGCTCGGCGCGCGGCACGTTGGGTCGCTATTCGTTTCTCACGGCCGATCCGATTGCCCTCGTGGGGCACACCGGTGACCCCCTCGCCGCCGCGCGCGCGCTCCTCGCCCCGCATCACCGCGCTCCGCTCCCAGGCCTGCCGCCGTTCCAGGGCGGGATAGCGGGATACGTGGGTTACGACTGGGGCGCCCAGCAGGAGCGGGTGCGGCGCCCCACGAGCGCGCGCGATGTGCCGGACGCGGGACTCGGCCTCTATGACTGGGTGATTGCGTGGGATCATCTCCAGGCGCGGGCATGGATCGTCGCGTGGGGGCCCCAGCGCCTGGCGTGGGCGCGAGAGCGCCTCACAGTGCCCACCAACGCCCCGCGCGCCGTTACGAGCCTTCCCCCGCCGTCGTCCCTCACCTCCAACTTCACGCGCTTCGAGTTCGAAGTCGCCGTCAGGCGCATCCGGGACTACATCGCCGCCGGAGACGTCTACCAGGTGAACCTGGCGCAGCGGTTCCAATCCCCATGCGCGGGACCCTCCCTCGATTTGTATCGCCGGTTGCGGGCGCGCAGTGCGGCGCCCTTCGGCGCATACCTCGCACTCGGCCCTGTGACGATCGCGAGCATCTCCCCCGAGCGGTTTGTGCGGCTCGACGCGCGGACCCGCGCAGCGGAAGCGCGGCCCATCAAGGGAACACGCCCGCGCGGCACCACGCCCGCCGAAGACGCCGCCCTTGCGCAAGCGCTCACGGCGAGCGAGAAGGACCGCGCGGAGAACGTGATGATCGTGGATCTGTTGCGGAACGACTTGGGGAAGGTGTGTCACCCGGGCTCGGTGCGCGCGCCCCAGCTATATGCGCTCGAATCCCACCCCACGGTGCATCACCTCGTCTCCACGGTCACCGGCGTGCTTGGGGACCAGGCCGATGCGTTCGATCTCTTGCGCGCCGCGTTCCCGGGAGGATCCGTCACCGGAGCGCCGAAGATCCGGGCCATGGAGATCATCGCCGAGCTGGAGCGTGCGCCGCGGGGGGTGTACTGCGGCGCCATTGGGTACGTGTCGGCGACCGGCGACATGGACTTGAACATCCCGATTCGGACCGTCGTCCTGCACGACGGTGTGGCCTCGTTCCACGCGGGTGCCGGAATCGTGTGGGACTCGGACCCGGCGGCCGAGTACGATGAAACGCTCGCCAAGGCGCGACCGATGATGGATGCACTGACGCAAACGAACCGTGACCGGGCTGTTACGCCTTCGCTAGCGCGGGAGTGACAGACCGCGGCGAACCTACCGCTTCCACTCCGTGCACTACACGCAGCCAGGAGGCAACCGATGGTTCACCGCAACGTGACCGTAGCCGCGCTGCTGCTGGCAGCCGCCTGCGATCACCCACCCGCCGCACCAGTCGCGCCCCTCTCCGCTCAAGCCTTCTCCGCGGGCGCGGAATTCACGCCGGTCCCCGCATCGGCGCAGTGTACCAACGGCGGGAACGTCGCCGCCCTGTTGAATCTCCCCGACGGCTACGCGCAAAGCGTGGTCGCAAGCGAGCCCGATTACCTCGATGTCCCCGACATGCAGACGTTGAACGAGACAGGACCCCACGCCGGCCGGTACCTGTACCGCACGCACGAGCTCGGCTCGAACGGCGGCGTCTCGGTCACGGACCTGTGGACCGGTGAGACGCACGTCCTGGTGCGCCGGGCGGACTGGGAGGGGCTCGACGGCATCGTCTGGACTCCGTGGGGCACACTCCTGTTCGCGGAAGAGCGTGGTGGCAACACGATTCGCGACCCCGATTTCCCTGACGCCACGGCGGGCTTGGTCTACGAGCTCGATCCCGCGACGCTGCAGGTGACCGCCCGGCCTGCTCTCGGCTCGAAATCGCACGAGGGAATGCGCTTTGACCCACAAGGCAACGTGTATGGGATCTCCGAGACCAACCCGGGCGCGCTCTTCAAGTTCGTGCCCGACCGGCGCGGCGACCTCTCGTCGGGGCAGCTCCACGCTTTGAAGGTGATCAACGACCCCGGCGACGGGACGGGCGAAGCGGTTTGGATCGCGCTCGACCGCAGCGCCGTGCAGATCAACGCCGATGCCGAAGCCGCGCGCGTGGGCGCGACGGGCTACTTCCGGCCTGAAGACTTGGAGCTCTCGACCAGCACGGGCAACAGCCGCGGTCACGTGCTGTACGTCGCCGTCACCGGCAACAGCGGGGCGGTGCGCGGCCGCGTGCTGGCGATCCGCCTCCGGAACGATGGCACGGCCTTCGTATCGAACTACGTCAAGGTCGGAGAGAACGCCTCGAACGACTTCCTGATGCCGGACAACGTGGCTCTGGATCACACGGGCCGCCTCTTCATCACCGAGGACCCGGGCTCAGCGGGCTCGACGGGCCAGGGCGACGACATCTGGGTCGCGACCCCCGGCGATGACCCCGGGCAAGCGGGGAGCGTGAGCCGGTTCGCATCGCTCACCGACTGCTCCGCCGAACCCACCGGGATCTACTTTGACAAGAGCAACGGCACGCTGTTCGTGGACATCCAACACCGCGGCGGCGACGGCCAGGATAAGACGCTCGCGGTACGACGGGAGTGAGGAATCGGGAGTCAGGAGTTGGGGCCCTAATTCCCGACTCCTGACTCCTGTCACTTCCCCACGCAGAACGTCGAAAACACGCGGTCCAGCACGTCGTCCGGCGTCACGACCCCAATGAGATCATCGAGCGCAAGGATCGTGGCCCGGAGGTGCGTCGCGGCCGCCGCCGCATCCACGCCCGCCGCCCGCGCCCCTGAAAACGCATCCAGTTCGGCGAGGGCCCGTTCGAGCGCTGCGCGGTGTCGCGCCCGGGTGACGACGGGCTCCACGTCGCCCAGCGCCAGGAGCTGACCGAAGGCGACCTCGGCCAGGCGCTTGCGCAGCGTGTCGAGCCCTGCGCCCGTGATGACTGAGACGCCGTCTCTGCCCGACAGGTCCGCCTTGGTCCGAACCACGACCACCGGCGCCTGCACCTTGGCAAGAAACGTCGCGCGCGAAGGATCGTCTTCCTCTTCGCAGAACAACACGAGATCCGCCGCCGCGAGGTATTTGCGG
>Ga0193713_1000195_pt1 | contig 20038 bp, 20 predicted proteins | sample H3a2metaG_FD_143054 | JGI IMG/M metagenome (GOLD analysis project Ga0193713, IMG submission 143054) | Soil microbial communities from a riparian zone of the East river system, Colorado, United States - H3a2 | ecosystem: Environmental > Terrestrial > Soil > Riparian zone | place: USA: East River... | reverse complement strand
CAGCATCTCTCTCCGAGGGATCAGACGCTGGTCAGCCAAGGACAGATTCGGCCAGGCATGACCATGGACGCGGTATGGCTGGCCTGGGGTACACCAGAGCAAAAGATCCCGGGCTACGGGCATGGTCGGCCCACCGAGACGTGGGTGTATCTGCGCTATGAAACGCCTCCCAGCTACGGGGGGCCGTACTATTACGGGCCATTCGACTGGTCGTACATTCCGCCCAAGTTCCCCTACCCATCCAAAGGAGTCACCTTCTCCAACGGCAGAGTTGTTTTCTTCCGTCACTTGCCGTCTCCGCCGCCATTAGGCTGGTAAACAATTTCGTTCGCATTCTGCTAGGAAACGAATCAGTGTAGAGCGACGCCTTAGCAATGGCTTACCGCTCATTCCGCAGTTTCCTCGACGCTCTTGAGAAGGCGGGCGACCTGAAACGCGTTGCAGTTCCGGTCGAAACCGATCTGCTCATCGCAGAGTGGGCTGATCGCGAGATGAAATCACCCGGTGGCGGAAAGGCGCTTCTGTTCGAGCAGCCGATTGTCGACGGAAAAATATCAGAATTCCCCGTCGCAATTAACACGATGGGGTCGCGCCGCCGCATGGCACTGGCGCTTCAGGTTGCAGACATCGAAGATGTCGCCCGGGAAATTCAACTCATTCTGAAAGCTAAACCGCCTACTGATCTCCGCGAAGGCTGGAACTTGCTCAAACAGGGAATTCATCTCCTGCATGCGCGCCCAAAATCCGTACGCGATGCGCCGTGTCAGGAAGTCGTCCATCGCATCGAAAACGGAGAAAGCTTTTCCCTGGAAGATCTGCCGATCCTCAAATGCTGGCCGAAAGACGGTGGACGTTTCATCACTCTGGCAAATGTGCACACGCGCGACCCCGAGACCGGGGCCCGCAACGTCGGCATCTACCGGATGCAAGTCTACGATAGACACACGACCGGAATGCACTGGCAGCTTCACAAGGTCGGCGCGCGACACGGCAAGCGATATTACGAGCGCGGGGAGCGCATGCCGGTCGCAGTCACACTGGGTGGCGATCCCGTATATACCTTCGCTGCAACTGCACCACTGCCGGATGGGTTGGACGAGCTTCTGTTCGCTGGTTTTCTGCGAAGAAAATCAATCGAGCTTGTTCGCTGCAAGACGATCGACCTCGAGGTACCAGCGGACGTTGACTTTGTCTTGGAAGGGTACGTCCAACCTGGCGAGCTGCGCCCGGAGGGACCGTTCGGCGATCACACCGGCTATTACACTGCCGTAGAAGATTATCCCGTGTTCCATTTAACGGGAATCACGCACCGACGTGACGCAGTTTATCCAACAACAATCGTCGGTATCCCGCCGATGGAAGACTATTACATGGGGGACGCGTGCGTCCGTATTTTTCTGCCGGTCTTCAAAATGAATTTTCCCGAAATTGTGGACATGACGCTGCCGCCCGAAGGTGTTTTTCACAACCTGGTCTTCGTCAGCATCCGGAAGCAGTATCCTTACCAAGCGTTCAAGGTGATGCACGGCCTGTGGGGCATGGGCCAGATGATGTTCAGCAAATACATCGTGGCCGTGGACGAAGATTGCGACGTGCACAATACAAGCGAAGTGCTCTTCCGACTATGCGCCAACACCGATCCCGCGCGCGACACGACCGTCATCAAGAATCCAAGCGACTCGCTGGACCACGCTCCGAGCGAACAAAACATCGGCTCACATATGGGGTTTGATGCGACGCGCAAATTGCCCGGCGAAAATTATCATCGTCCGTGGCCGGAATTGTTGAAGATGACCGATGAAGCGAGAGCGCTGGTGGATGCACTCCAGGCACAAGCGCGCTGATCCGATCTTTGGCAGTCAGTTATGGCTTGCGGAAAAGCCGGCCGGTATCGACGTCACGCGTAAGTCCGCTTGGTGGAACTCCTCGAAGGTCATAGACGCGTCCTGTGTATGGACTGTAATACAAGCCTGGCGTTCCGGCCCAGCGCGCATATGGAAAGCCACCCGGTGGCGGCGGACCATAACGTGCAGCTTGATCCTGCTCAATGGCGGCGCCGGTTAACGCGCCTGCTGCGGCTCCTGCGGCCGCGCCAATTGACGCGCCGCGAACATGACCCGTCGCCGCACCGCCGATGATCGCCCCGGTCGCGGCACCCCATGCCGCGCCCTGACCAACCGGAGTGTCGCACGAGGCGAGAGCGAGACAAACCAGACCGATAGTAGAGGTAACCGCAAGAATCTTCGTTCCCATAGTGCAATTCCGTTTGCACATTAAACTGGGGATCCCGCCGGGGGTTGCGGGAACGCTCTCAAGACAGCCTTTGTCTGGCCGAACTGGTGCTAGGGGTATATAAATACTTTCTTTGCACGTACGTCCAAGACCAACCCGCCGTGCGCAACGACTTTCGAGCAGTCATACTGTTGATATGGCGGATATGGGCTCGTTACAACTCCCGAAGGATCATGCGGGTTACGGGTCCCAGGCGGATAGTGGCCTCCCTTTGGTGCCGGGTATTGCTTCTCAGCATCTGCTTTCGTGATCGCTGTCGCTGTCATCGTTGGGTGGCTCGTTTTGGAATCAACCACATCCCTCCCCCCCTGCGCGTACGAAGTCGTGCCCAGCACAAATAGCCCAGTTACAACTGCTGAGAGAATTTTCAGTGAGTTTGCTTTCATATTTGTTAATTAAGTTTCGCAACGGAGAAGTCAGACGGATGTCCGCCGCGGCAAATTCAAAAAAGATTTGAAAAGTTGCGCGGCGATTCGACCTGCCTTCTCGATTTTGGTTAAGTGGTAATCTTTTTCGAAGACACGAAACTTGTCCAGCTCAATTCTCCGGAGTAAACCGCGGTAAACCGACCCCATGATTTCCGCCGGCGTCATGGCTCTCCGGTCTTCAGCGGGCAGAGCCGCCGCTGCTTTAGCGAAAAACTCGCGTGCGCGGTGCGACTGGAACTCCATCAGTTGAACAAAACGCTCGTTGCGATGCCGCTGCATCAGCTCGGTCTCCGAATAATGGAACCGCGCCAGGTCTTCCTGTGGCAGATAGATCCGGCCATTCTGCATATCCTTCCCGACGTCACGGATGATGTTCGTCATCTGCAAAGCTAGCCCCAGCTCGATCGCATATTGTTTACAGCGCTGGTTTCGATAGCCAAAAATCTCAATGCTTACAAGGCCGACCGCGCTGGCGACTCGATAGCAATAAATCCGGAGCTCTTCGAAAGTGGAGTATCGCAGCGTGCTCAGGTCCATTTCTACACCGGCAATGATTTCCTCGAGCATGTCGATCGGCAGCGAGTATTTGGCGATCAACTGTCTGACGGCGCGAGCAAGAAGCGGCTCGTCCTGGGCTGCGGCGTGAAGCATCTGGCGCCATTTCGCCAGACGCACTCGCTTTTCCACCACGTTTAGCTCCGAGGAATCAGCGATATCGTCGATGACGCGGCAGAACGCATAGAAAACGGTGATGTCGCGTTTCCGCTCGCGCCCTAGGGAAACGAATGCCAGCGCGAGATTCGATTTGCTCTGGCGCGTAATCGTCGCCGCGTTCACGGTTGCTCTCCTGAAAGACGGCTTTCTAATACTGAATCCATTTCTCGCCGCTAATGCGGCCGGTTTCGCACTGGCGAAATAAACAGACCCACGAAGCTAAGAGCCACCCGGTGACTACTCCCCGAAGAAAAGCGAAACTCAATTTCCAAAGGAACAGTGCGCCTAATCGATCAGCAATTGCGCTGCGTACTATGGCATCGCAGACCATGATACAAAAAAAATGGATGCCGCAGATAACTAAAAACCACCCTAGCCGAGCAGCGTTTTTTCGGATAAACAAGCCGTGGGCTCGCATTGCTTCGATAACCGTCTCATTATGGAGAGCCAGGGAGATTTGGACCGAGCAAAAGGCAATAATCAAAATACTCATCAGCACCCTCGCAATTGGCAGATAATCAAGGACGCCGGGAATGTTCGTGAAATAGGCAAGCAGCAGGGGAAACCGGACGATCAGCATGCTTACCGCAACGACAATCCCAGCCCATTCCAGGACATAACTGAAGCGGCGCATGGCGAAGCGAAAGAGTTCTCCTTCTTCAAAGCTCACGCCCTTTATCCAGGCCAGGCAGACGGTGATGAGATACACCTGGATATAGACGCCCAGGAGATATTCGAAAATGAACGCGGTCGCATCGACTGTGGCCGAAATTCGAAGGAGCCCGGCAGCCGAGACCAAGCCACTCCACTCTGGCAATCGCCAGAACACAATTGGCTTCAAGAGCGACGCCAGCGCGCTCAGCAACAGAATCAAATAGGTAAGATGACCCCAGAAGCGATAACGCTTCCACAATGCTCGAAGCAATGCGCCGTGCAGTCCACGCCAGTTAGCCAGCATGAACAGGGCGGCCACGACAGAAAGCGGATAAGTTGTCGTGGCGTTATCGAAAATGCCCGCGACTCCCTCGAGGGCAGGCAAAGGTGTTTCGCGCCATATCTCCACGAATCGCGGCCAATACCAGCGGGGTAACGAGATGATCTGATTTAAATCAAGATCGGCCCAGTTTCGGATCGGGGTAAAGGTGACAAACTGGAAAAGGAAATAACCAAACCCAAGGAGCGCAAAGGTAATCCAGATGCGTTTATAGCGCCGAATGCAACGAAAACCGTCTCCCAGTGCCCGCCGCACCGGATTGAAGAGCATCACGATCGCATAGCCACCGCAAAGTCCAAGTAGCGGATACAGGCGCGGCAGGTGTCGCCACATGTTAGCAAACAATGGTTTGGTAGGGCGCGACCGCCGGGCGCGCCGAACACGAACGGACGGCCTCCCGCAAGTGCGGGATCCCTACCAGGTGTGAAATCATCAACGAATCAGTCCCCAATGCGGAGCAAATGGCCAATAAACTAACAAACCACGCCCGACTACATTTTCTTCGGGTACTGTTCCCCAGTAGCGGCTATCATAGCTGTTGTAACTGTTGTCCCCCAAGGCAAAGTAGCCATGCTCCGGCACGGTGAAGGTACGATCTGGTTGCGACAGATATTCGTGGCCTAAGGCATAGCCGCGATAAGGAGGTTTCGCCGACATAACCCGAGCAAAACCGTAACCCTCCGCTTTCTTGCCATTCACATAGAGAAACGGCGGATCAATCCGCAGCGTGTCGCCAGGCAGTCCGGCTAGCCGCTTGATATAAAATGGCGAGCCGGCCTCAGGATCTTCGCGAATACCTGGAATGTGATTTGTCCGGAAAACAAAAACGTCGCCCCGATGCGGCTTAACAAAATTGTAACTACACTTATCGACGAAGACTTGGTCGCCAGTATCAATTGCACCTCTGGCAATGATGTCGCCACGATGATACATGCGACCTGGGAAAACATTGAAATCATGGCTGAGCGTGTCGGGCGGCGCATAAACGAGATATTTTTGCCGCTGGCAAATCAGCTGTGAAAGCGTAAAGAAAAAAAACATTTTCTTTGGCTGGATTTCAAGAAGCTGATCATCCTCGCGGGAAACAACGTTAATGTAGTTGCGACCCAGGACGATGAACTCGCCAATCTGTCGCAGAAGGTTTGGCGCGGGAGCTGTGCTCGGATAACCAATAATCCCGTTCAAGGTCGGCTGCATCGAGCCTGTCGGAATCTTAAACGGCTGCAAGAAATAGGAGCGAATGCCCACCGCAACAACGATGGCCACCAAAATCACCTCGCAATTCTCCCGCCAATGCGACTCCCACGTCACCGGCGTCAGCCTGTGAAGAGTTTTATCCAGCGCGTCGGCTGCGCTGTGTATTCTCTCGCGATCTCTCTGCCATAACGCTTCGCGGAGATCCTTCATGCCCGCAGTGATTTGGTCGCGGTCCGTGCTACCGAGCTGATCGGCCTTGTAGCGCAAATACTTCCGGGCGTGCCGCAGGAGCAGCCGGCTGTGTTTCACTTGGCGCGATGTAAACATGAATTAGAAAATGACGAAGCACGAATGTCGAATGTCGAATGAATGATGAAGCCCTAATAAGTGAGGCAACAAGCGAAATAACCGGGCTGACGTTTCAGATTTAGTATTTAGTCATTCGGATTTCATTCGTCATTCGGATTTCGTCATTGTGCTTTTAGCACTTCAATAAACGCCTCCTGAGGAATGTTGATCTTCCCGATGCTCTTCATCCGTTTCTTTCCTTCCTTTTGTTTCTCCAGCAGCTTCCGCTTGCGCGTAATATCGCCGCCGTAGCATTTCGCGGTTACGTTTTTTCGCAATGCCGAAACGCTCTCACGCGCAATAATTTTTCCGCCGATAGCTGCCTGAATCGCCACCTGATAGAGCTGTCGCGGAATCACTTCCTTTAGTTTGGCCGCCAGCTGACGTCCCCTCGCCTCCGCTCGATCTTTGTGCACGATCGTCGAAAACGCATCGACCGGCTCGCCATTAACGAGCACATCCAGCTTTACCAATTTCGCCGCGCGATAGCCGGCATGCTCGTAATCCATCGAGCCGTAGCCACGTGTAACGCTCTTAATCTTGTCGTTAAAATCGACGAGAATTTCGTTCAGCGGCAATTCACAATGCAACATTACCCGACGTGTATCGAGCGACTCGGTGCGCTCCATCTGGCCGCGTTTCTCCAAAATCAATTGCAGAATGTCGCCGATATTTTCATTCGGGCAGAGGACGTACGCCTTTACGATCGGCTCACGAATTTCCTGGATCATAGTCGGATTAGGCAGGTGAGCGGGGTTATCGATCAATAATTTTTCTCCGCCCGTTGTGATCACCTCATAGACCACGCTTGGACTCGTAGCTATGATGTCCATGTTATATTCGCGCCGGAGCCGTTCCTGGATGATCTCCATGTGCAGCAATCCCAGAAATCCGCAGCGAAATCCGAATCCGAGGGCAACGGAACTCTCCGGTTGATAGATGAACGCGGCATCGTTCAGACGCAGCTTGGCGATTGCGGTCTTCAAATGTTCGAAGTCGGCGGTATTGATCGGATAGATCCCACTGAAGACCATGGGATGAATTTCCTGGAAACCCGGAAGCGCTTCGCGCGCGGGATGACGCTGATCGGTGATGGTATCGCCGATCTTCATGTCTGCAGCCGACTTAATGTTTGCGATGAAATAACCGACATCGCCAGGGTTTAGCTTTTCCTGCGCGAGCATCTTTGGCGTAAAGACGCCCACCTCCTTGATCTCATAGCGCGCGTTATTACTCATCAAAGTGATCGCGTGGTTCGCTTCCATCGTTCCGGAAACGACACGCACATAACCGACCACACCGCGATAAACGTCAAAGACCGAATCAAAAACTAGCGCGCGCAGCGTCTGGTCCACCGGCGGTCGCGGTGGCGGGACGCGTTTCACGGTTGCCTCAAGAATTTCCTCGATGCCGATCCCCATCTTTGCGCTCGCATCAATTGCTTCCTCGGCAGGGATTGCGAGAATTTCTTCCAACTGGCGATGCACCGAGGCCACATCGGCGTTCGGCAGATCGATCTTGTTGATGATCGGAACAATGGTGAGTCCCTGTTTGTGAGCGAGGTGAACATTCGCCACCGTTTGCGCTTCTACTCCCTGCGCCGCATCGACAACCAACAGGGCGCCTTCGCACGCAGCGAGGCTACGCGAAACTTCATAGCTGAAATCGACGTGCCCGGGAGTATCGAGCAGGTTCAATCGATAGTTTTGCCCGGATTTGCTCGTGTAATGCATCGTCACTGGATGCGCTTTGATCGTGATCCCGCGCTCCCGCTCCAGGTCCATTGAGTCAAGAAGCTGGTCCTGCTTATCCCGCTCGTGGATCGTGCCGGTGCGCTCGAGCAATCGGTCCGACAACGTGGTTTTGCCGTGATCGATGTGCGCGATGATGCAGAAGTTGCGGGTAAGCTCAATTCCCATGGAAGTGGGCACTATGCGGGCGTGGCTGCGCACGGTCAATTGGGTAGCGCACCCGCGACGCAAATCCAGAAAGGGAACTTATCAAAGGGAACGACAACTATTCTCTTGAGGCCGACAGCACGAGTGGGAAACCAGCGGCAGGTGGGACGTTTACCAGTCCGCTCTTTGGGACAGGAGCGGTGACAACGAACATATGGACGCATTTGGCGGGTACGTATGACGGGGCAACGCTGCGATTGTACGTAAACGGGGTGCAGGTAAGCAGCCGGTCCCCGAGTGGCCCAATCGCAGTCTCGACGAATCCTTTGCAGATGGGTGGGGACAGTATCTACGGCCAGTATTTTCAGGGCAGGATAGACGAGCTACGAGTTTACAACCGGGCATTGAGCGCTACTGAAATTCAGCGCGACATGAATACCCCGATAACGCCGTAACACCAGGGGCTCCGCCTTCTCCAGCTGCCAAACCCAACGTATGCACGGCTGATCTCACGACATCATCGCACGAGCAACGTCTCCGTTTCGTTGAAATCGTCGCGATTGCCATTTGGACATTTGATCTAGGCCGTTTCAGGCGAGCGGACAGTCAGAAGCGAGGAATCCCGCATCGCAAACGGTCATAAATTACCCTCTAACCTGCTGAGAGACAGCAATCGGTGCTCATGGCTCGGTGGCTCTCTTTCGGAACATCTTTGGAACTTTGCTCCGCGATTTCCGGAGAAGAATGTTGAAAGCAGGTACGATGAAGTGTGTAGCAATGTTTCTGATCGTTTCTTTTGGGTGCTTATCGCACGCGTTCGCGGTTTTACGGCCGCTGTTTCCGATCAAGGCAGAGCCACCATTTGCAATCGCAGACCGTAAGCAATGAACCGCTCCGCGCGTAAAAACGACATCTGGATTTTGCCACAGGGAACGCTAACGCTCGTTAGGCCGCTCACTCAGAAGGCGAGTGAATGGATTAGCCAACACGCCCAAGATGATTCTCAGTGGTTTGGCCCTGCCCTCGTCATCGAACATCACTACCTCGCCAACCTACTCAACGGGATGATCCAGGACGGACTGCGCGTAACGCAATGATTCTGGAAGAACTATTGGGACAGTAGTGGGAGATACTGCACGCAATCTGGTTCAACGCCAACGCCCAACACGCGGTCCTACTCCAACGCCTACCGCTCGCCTAGAGTAACGTCGAGCCGAGGCCGACACCGCACGTTCGTCCAACTCCTCGCTAGGCCCTCGCCAATGACGATGGAATGGCGTCAGAGCTCACTCTTACTGAGCAGCGTCGACGGTAAGCCTCACTCCTGGGATTTTCGCCCGGTTCGCGCTCGCAATTCCAGAATCTGCCTCAGCGTGATCAGGGCACCTTGGCCAGGATCTTCTCCATCTCGGACGCGGTGAAAGCGCGCAATGTCTGCGTGCGAATGTTACCCAGCATATCCGCCCCCAGCAACACGCTGGCGGCCGTCTCGTCGTCCGGAGCGTCGAAGATACAGACTTGGTCATATTGGCCAAGGGTCCAATACATTTGCTTAATACTCACTCCCATCGATTCCACCTTGGAGGCCCAGTCAGCTACCCGCTGGGTCGTTTCTTTTGCGGCCTGGATACCCTTGTCAGTGAATTGCACCAAACTGATGTACGTCGCCATACTATTGTTCCTTCAAGTGTTCTCCGAGTTGGTTTCGATCCGGCTGAGATAAAGCCCAATGCTAGGGCTACCGACTCCGAGCGTCAAATGACCGGGAATACTAACCCTCAATTCCGTTGCTTCCGGACCGAAAGAATCGCTCGACCGCATGCCAAATTTCCAGATAGATTATTTCTAACGTGCCAAAGCTCACCATCAGCGGGACTACGTATGAACTTGTTGACGACCTGATCACAATCGGGCGCGGTCCGGACAACACGATAATCGTTAATAATCCTTCGGTCTCGGCGCGGCACGCGCATTTGAAGTTGGCCGGCGAAACATACCGGTTGAAAGATCTCGGTTCGACCAACGGGACACACGTTAATGGTAAGCCGGTCACCGAAACCCTACTAAGCTTTGATGATCGGATCCGATTTGGCGCGACCGAAGCCCGCTTCGAGTCGGACGCGAGCGGATCGCGACCGCTCCCCGAGCTCGAGGAGATCAAAGCAAGACCGGCAGAATTGAGCGCCGCCCCTGCGGATTTTACCAACGTTTCTCCGTTCCGGCGCCAAAAACAACAGAGCGACCCGGTTCGCAATGGAATTTTCATCGGTGTGGCTATTGCGCTGCTCGTGTTTCTAGGAAGCATGATTGCAGTGGTGATGATGCACGCCCCGAGTCTTTGAGCCTCAGAGCCCGGACATGTTTCGGGCTTGAGGAATCCTTCTCATCGTAACGACGAAGCTCCAGTGTCGAATAAGCTCGAATGACGAAGCCCGAAAATACCCGCATTCGCTAATGAAACCTTTCGGCATTTGACTCCGAAAGCTTTCGCGAGTTGATCTTTGTCATTCATTCGTGATTCGGATTTCGTCATATTTTTGACATGACAAAAAAGCGCCTGCTACTTTTCGATATCGATGGAACGCTGATTCACTCTGGCGGCGCGGGTGTGCATGCGCTTAAATCGGCTTTCAAAGAACGTTTCGGTGTCGCTGACGATCTGAAGGACATCGAAATCGCCGGCATGACCGACTCGGGCATCGTCGTGAGCATATTGAACAAGCATAAAATTCCGGCGACGAACGAAAACATGAGCGCCTTCCTGGATAGCTATGTGCATTTTCTTTCGCTCGAATTGCCACGTCGCAAAGGCAAACTGCTTCCGGGCGTTTTGGAATTGCTTCGGCGCCTCAAGTCGCGGCCGCATCTCGTACTGGCGCTTCTTACTGGCAATGTATCCCGCGGCGCGCAGCTCAAGCTCGAGCATTACGGTGTCTGGCACTTTTTTGAATTTGGCGCCTTCGCCGATGATCATCGAGATCGTAACCGGCTCGGACCGTTCGCTCGCGCGCGCGCATATGAGAGACACGGCCGCAAGTTCTCCGCCTCGGAGATTGATGTAATCGGCGATACGCCGCGCGACATTGCTTGTGGCAAGGCGCTAGGCGCCCGCACGGTCGCCGTGGCGACCGGCACCTGGAATCGCGATCGACTTGCCGAATATCATCCGGATTTCCTGATCGATGATCTTTCAGATGTGGAAAAAGTGATCGATACGCTCGGATGGTGATCCATTGACGAATGAAGGGTTGAATGAAAAAGAAGAACGCGTCCCCACCCGATCCGAAGCCGTATCGAGACCGGCCCAATGTGCTGCCACTCAGGGGCGAAATCGATCTGCACGTTTCTCCCGTGGTCACGGCATCACTCACCGCAATGATCGAGAAAAAACCGGAACGCATGGTGATCGATCTTTCGGATGTGACTTACATCGATAGCGCCGGCCTGGCGGCTCTTATTCAGGCGATGCAAAAAGTGGAAGCCTATGGGGGAAAATTTTCGCTGGCTGGCTTGCAGGAGACTGTGCGCTCAATTTTCGAAATCTCGCGGCTCGATCAGGTGTTCCAGATCTTCCCGGACACGGATACCGCGCTGGCCGCCACGTGAAACGGCCCCAAGCTTAGAACAAGGCGAAGGATCGCGCCTCTGCGGCTGCTATACGATGCAGGTCCACGCATATTCGTCGGGGCTCGAGGTCATTCGTGTCTGTTGGATAATCTTCATAGTAGTCTGGTTGCTGGGAGCCGTCTCGACCAAGCGCACGATTTACCGCGAAAGCAGCGCGGAGCGAGCCCGCTACTGGCTAGTGCTGGTGATCGGCTATTTTCTGGTGATCAAATCGAGTAGTCTGCCGCCCCCCTTCGACTGGCTCGTCGTTCCGCACACAAAGTTAAGCGCCTGGGTCGGTGCCTTTCTGTGCGTTAGCGGCCTTGTATTTGCCATTTGGGCAAGAGTGATACTGGGAAGAAACTGGAGCGGCGTGATCACGTTGAAAGAAGGACATGAACTCATTGAGCGCGGGCCTTACCGCGTCGTGCGTCATCCTATTTACACAGGAATCCTTGCCATGTTTGCCGGCACCGCCATCGCCATCGGGTATTTCGGCGGATGCCTGGGCTTGTTGCTCGTGTTCGTGAGTTTCTGGCTGAAACTCAAACGCGAAGAAGATTTGATGCTAAAACATTTTCCGGACAAATACGCCGTTTATCAGCGCAGAGTAAAACGCATTATTCCGTTTCTCGTTTAGCCGCGCTGCATAGGATCGCGAGCGTCTCCTTGATGTTTTGTGAAATGTCGAATTGCGCCGCGAGTTGCCTGTTTGTCGATCTCGCTGCCGCGCACCGCGAAGGATCGGACCAGAGTCGAATAGCATCGCGCAAAGCGAGGAGATCCCCTGCGTGATCGACAATTGATCCGTGGACACCATCCTCGATGATTTCGCTAAAACCGTTGGAACGCGTGGTGATCACGGGCAAACCACAGGCGAGCGCTTCCAGACAGGCATTGGAAAATGGGTCATAAATCGTAGGTAAAATAAAAATGTCCGCGGCGGCGTAAACACGCAGCATATCCGCAACTTCACCGAGAAATTGCACCGGCTTTTCGCGCCAAAAACGCAGGCGCCTCGTCTTGTAGAGCCTTGCATTTCCGCGACCGGCAACGAGCAGCCGTATCTTGCGATCCTTGCAAAGCGCCGCTGCCTCAATAGCAAAAAGCAGCCCCTTGCGTTCCCATCCAGAGCCCGCAAATAACAGTGCGATTTGGTCTGGCTCTAAATTCAATTCGGCGCGCGACTTTTCGCGAAGCTCTGGGCCGAACCGGAATTTTTTCAATGGGACCCCGTTGCGAACGATGTCGATCTTGTCTGCCGGATAACCATAAAGATTGATGATTTCGTCTTTGACCATTTGCGAGCCAGAAATCACGCGCTTGGTGTTGCCACTGGAAAAAAGCGATTGTTCCAGGCGTAACAGATCCTGATGCTTGGAACTCAGACTTCGGACAAATCGTTTCAGGGGCAGTTCGAACTTTCTTCTGCGCTCAAGCCAGGCGCGATGGACTCCATCGCCAGCCCGATAAACGTCGCAGCTCCAGACGCGCTCAAGACTGAACAGGACATCGACCCGAAATTGGGCGCGCGTTCGTTCCAGCTCGCTGGCAAATTCGATCGGCGATTTAGAACGCAAGTGCGTGATCGATCCAAACGGCCACTCGCCCGCCGGCCAGTCATTAGTAGCCACAAGCTGCACGTCATGTCCGGCTTCCATTACGCCACGCGCGAGACGTTTCAAGTACGCCTCCGCGCCGCCAGTCGGCGAATAACCGCGTCGGACAAAAACGATGCTCAGATTCTTCGGCATGCTGGGTAAGTTATATCATTTAGTTACTCCCACCTGAATGAAGCTACGCTCAGGTATTTAACGGCTCTGTTTGTCAAGAATGAGAGAGTCTCCAGTCACTTCGACACTCTACAACACGCCTCTTTACACGCCTCACGTTCGCCAGAATAGTTGTAAGCCGATGCTGGGTGAAACCCTAAACGCTCCTCAGTCATTACGTCCCGCTTCACCTGCAGTTCGTACTTTACCGAGGCATTTGCTCTATTCGATTTTTGCCCGCATCGGCGGTTCCGGCCTGGATACGGATGCATTTGAGACCCTGCGTGCATCTTATCGCGGAGGATTCCTGGGCAAAGCGATCGCTTATGATAACAGGCAGAAGGAAATTCCTGCTTCGTTGATCCATTCTTTGCGCTGGCATCCGGTGCGACTTATCTCATTTTTCGATCGGCCCTACTATTACGGCGCGAAAAAAAAGTACCTTGATTGGATCGCATCCGGGCAGCTCGCCACCGGCCGCTACGATCTGTTTCATAGCTGGTCGGGCGACTGTTTGCGATCGCTACGAGTGGCCAAACAGCGCGGCATTCCCTCGATTGTTGAAATACCGACCTGGCATCGTGACGGTGGCAAAAACAAGGTCGAACGCCGGAAAGTTGTTGAATCGGCAATCACGAGCCGTGGCCTTAAAAAATGGAAAGCCAGACTGTTGCCCGAGCGAAAGCGTTTCATAGAAGAATACCAGCTGGCTGACCTCCTGCTTGTCTTATCGGCGAAGGCGGCTAACACCTTTCGCGTACGTGGTTTTCCCGAGGAAAAACTTTTTTACCTGCCTCGCGGCGTGGACGTGGAACGATTCAAGCCGGGAGATCGGTCGGCTAAATTTCGCGCTGTCTTCGCGGGCGCTCTGATCAAACGCAAAGGCATCCAACATGTGCTCGAGGCATGGCATCGCCTCAACTTGCCTGATGCGGAGCTATGGTTGGTTGGACACGTCCACGACGAAGCGAAGCCTTTTCTTAAACAATTCTGGCGCGATAACATCCGGGTAGTGGGATTTGCGCGCGACCCGGAAAATTATCTTAGCCAGGGCACGGTACATGTTTTTCCGTCGCAATGGGAAGGCAGCGCCAAAGTGACATATGAAGCCGCGGCATGTGCGCTGCCCCAAATCACCACGCGTGAAGCAGGCGATTGGTGCGCGATGGCGTGGAAGGAATTATCGTGAAGCCGGGTGACGTCGACGCGATCGCAGCGGCACTCCAGCATCTGCATCGACATCCCGAAATCGTTCAGCAAATGGGCAGAGCCGCGAGACGTCGCGTAGTTGAAAATTTCACGTGGGACCATTTTCGGACGCGATTACTCGACGCATACGAAACCGCCATGCGAATGGCTCGATAATTCCGTGCTAGTCCCGCGCCTGCGGGATGACCGCCGATCATTTTGTTTCGGCAGTTAGACAAACTGTGAAAATCCTTCTCCTGCAACTTAAGCGAATCGGGGATCTGATCCTGACTACTCCCGCGATCGCGGCTTTGCGCGAACGCTTTCCAGAAGCGGAAGTGACGATTGTGGTTTCCAGCGAATGCGCTGACCTGCTTCCAGCCATTTCAGGTGTCGATCGCGTTTTAATGGCGCGACGTAATCTGAGTGATCTCGCCGCCTTTCTCGCCGTCGCAGGCAATAAGTTTGATTACTGCATCGATTTCACACGAAATGACCGCTCCGCATTTCTGGCGTTCTTATCCGGAGCCCGGAAACGCGTCGTGTCATACCGGGTGCGCGATCAGTCGAAAAGCCGCGCCCGGCTTTACACTGATTTTGTCAATGTCCGTATGCGCGACTTGCACACAATCGATTACAATCTGTCTTTGCTTAAACCGATCGGCATCGGGGATGTTTCCTCCTCGCTGCATTTGCAGTTGCCCCAATCGGCGCACGAAGAAGCCGACGCGCTCCGACGCAATTGGAACCTCAGAAAGCCCTACATCGTTTTGCATCCCGGTTCGGCGCGCCAGGAAAAGCTTTGGGAAGCCGGGCGATGGGCGCGAGTAATCGAACGGTTCGGCCGAGAAGATGATCTCGACCTCATTCTGACAAGTGGAGCATCGAAGCACGAGCAGGCGCACATCGCGGCGATTAAGAACGAGACGCGGCAACAGATCGTCGATCTTTCCGGGAAGACAGATTTGCTTACCCTCGCGGCATTAATTGGCGGGGCACGGCTTCTGGTCACAGTCGATTCCGCATCGATGCATCTCGGGGCCGCGACACATACAGCACAGGTGATCCTCTTCGGGCCAACGAACCCGTTTCACTGGCGACCGAGAGAAAGTCCGGCACTCATTCTCCATGGAAAATCACCTCAGCCGGTCACTGAGTTTTCCCCGGTCCAGCCGCGCCTTCCAATGAGTCAAATCTCGACGGAAGCGGTGATTAGTGCTATGGATTTCCTGCTGTCGCAGCATGCGGCGGCCCCAACGTCATGAGCGGCGCAAAAGCGGCAAAGAAAAAACAGTCATTCTGGGAAACGTTGCGTGCAGCCTCCGGTTCTTACCGACGGCTCTACGGTTACGTCAAACCGTACAAGGCCCGCTTTATCACAGGCCTGGCATTGGGTCTTGCCTACGGCGGCGTCAACTCGCTTTTCCCGTTAGCGATTGCCCGGGTGACAAGCACGATTTTCCACGGCACCGCTCCCAACCCGATGGCCGTGCGTTCCAATCTTCACGTGCTCGACACGGGGCCAAAAATCAATTCGATTGTCCTGATCTGCCTTGCCATCCCGGCGATCATGATGGTGCGCAGCCTGTGTTCGTATGGAAGTACCTACTGCATGCAGTGGGTGAGCAATAGGGTGGTGAGTGATATCCGGAATCAGCTTTTCAGCAAGATGCTCCACAACTCGATGGATTTCTTTAACAAGGCGCGTTCGGGATTTTTGATGTCGCTTATCACGAACAATACCCGCGTCATGCAGATGGCTTTGAGCACCGTCGGCAGCGATGTTTTCAAGCAGCCGATCACCATCGTCGGAGCAATCTGTGTGCTGCTGGTGATGGATTGGAAGTTTACCCTGGTCACGCTGATTCTCTTTCCAACGTGTTTGCTGCCGCTTCGCGTTTACGGTCAACGCGCGCGAAAGGCGGTGCAAAACGAGCAGGAAGGCATGGCCGAAATGGTCGTGACGATGCAGGAAACGTTCGCCGGCATTCGTGTCATCAAGTCCTTTGCGCGTGAGGCTCACCAGGAAAAGGAATTTAAGCGCAGCAATCAAACGCAGTTTTCCCAGATGATGCGCATCATCCGGTCGTTGGAAGCTGTCGGACCGCTGGTCGAGACGATTGCCGCAATAGGCGTGGGGATTGCGTTGCTCTATGTTTACACCGCGAACCTGAGCGTCGGGCGATTTTTTGGACTGATCTCAGGAATTTTTATCCTCTACGACCCGATCAAAACACTTAGCAGGATCCATCTCGTGATGCAGCGCTCAATCGCCGCTACGACTTCAATTTTCTCGCTTCTCGATTCGCAGCCGACTGTCCAGGACGCGCCAAATGCTGTTACGCTCAGTTCGTCACAGGGCCGAATTGATTTTGAAGATGTGACATTCCGTTATGCCAACACGGTCACTGATGCGATCAGCGATCTGACTTTGCATATCGAGCCCGGCAAAACCTATGCTCTGGTCGGCGCCAGCGGCGCAGGAAAGAGCACGATTCTCTCGCTCATCCTGCGTCTATACGATCCGACTTCCGGTGCTGTAAAAATCGATGGTCGCGATCTGCGCTCGGTGACGCAGAAATCGTTGCGCGGACGGATCGGGCTCGTCACTCAAGAGACCTTTCTGTTTCACGATACGATCTTTAGCAATATCCAGTTCGGCCGGCTGGAGGCCACGCCGGAAGAGGTTCGCGAAGCAGCGCGAGCGGCCTACGCGCATGACTTCATCACGGCGCAACCGAAGGGCTACCAAACCGTGATTGGCGATAAAGGATGCCTTCTTTCTGGCGGCCAGCAGCAGCGTCTCGCCATCGCTCGCGCGGTGCTCAAGAACGCGCCAATTCTTTTACTGGATGAAGCCACTTCATCGCTCGATTCCGAATCGGAACAACAAATTCAAAGAGCCCTGGCTGAGCTGGCGACAGGGCGCACGGTAATCGCCATCGCACATCGGCTATCCACTGTCTTATCCGCCGATCAAATCATCGTGATGGACGGCGGCCGCATCAAGGAGATTGGCACGCACGCCGAGCTTCTCGAAAAATCCGGCTACTATCGCCGGTTGTACGATCACCAATTCAATCGCATTCCGGAGGAAGCGGCCACTGAGCCAGCCTTCGCTATTGAAGAGTTGGTGTAGCGACCAGAGTTAAAAAGTTAAGAGAGTTACAATGTTAAAAAGGAGGGCGGGGATAGCATGTCGTGACATTGCAGTAACTCAACTTTTTAACTATTTAACCCTTTTAACTTTGTACTCTGCCTTTTAAGCAATGGCCTTTAACATCGACCTGCATACACATTCTTTTTTTTCCGGGGACGGTGTCTCCAGTCCGGAAGACATGATTGCAGCCGCGCGCGCCAAAGGTTTGCATGGCTTTGCTATCACCGATCACAACACATGCGATGCGGTCAATTACCTTCTTCAAAAAGGCTTGATGCGACTGGACGGATTGCCGGTCGATGATTTTCTCATTCTTCCAGGAGTGGAAGTGACGACTGCCGATGGCCATCTTCTCTGCATCGGCGCGGAGCTTCCGTACCTGAAAGGAAAACCTGCACGCGAAGTCTGCGACATAATCCACCAGCGCGGCGGGCTCGCCATTCCTCCGCATCCGTATGACTTGTTTCGCGCAGGGATCCGTTTTTCCACTCTGGAAACGCTACCCGTTGACGCCATCGAGGTGTTCAACGCCGCGACCACGCTTCGCCGCTATAACCGCTACGCGTTCAAGTACGCGCAGATTCGGGACTTGCCTATGACCGCCGCGAGCGACGCGCACCATGCCGCCGCCGTTGGCACCGCTTACACGATCGTGAATACCGATGATTTTTCCGTGAAAGGAATTCTCGCGCAGATTGTAAAGAGCAATGAATTAAATCAAAAATACCAGACCCCGCGCGACAGCCTTCGAAAAACCTGGAACAATTGGCTGCGACTGCGGCGCCGGAAAAAGATCCCCGAGCTAGCTGCGAAAGACAGGAGCCATAACGGCCACTAACTTCGGATTGACTGACTACATGACCGCTTCAACGCTTCAACGCTTCAACGCTTCAACGATTTAACGATTTAACGATTTAACGAGGCGATAGCCATGCCTGCCTATATCATCGTTGAAATCGACATCATCGATCCAGTTGGGTACGAAGATTACAAGAAGCTCGCCGGTGCGACCGTAGAGAAGTACGGCGGCAAATACATCGTCCGCGGCGGTAAAACTGAAGTGCTCGAAGGCGACTGGAAACCGAAGCGCATGGTGGTGCTTGAATTCGAATCCGCGCAGCGGGCCAAGGAATGGCTTAACTGCGAGGAATATCGCGAGCCGCGCAAGACGCGCCACCGCACAGCCAGGACAAACATGATCCTGATGGAAGGGCATTCAACACCATAGCCCATCGCTCGCTATAACTTTACGCGAAGCCAGCTCGCGCAGAGGCGACCGTTGTAGCCGGGATCGTCGATCCCGGAGGGAACAGGTAGCTTCCCACAAAAAATTAAGATTGCTTTTGGCCACAGCCTTTTGCGAATCTCGCCTTTTGTATGCGACTGCTGGTTGAAATAGTAATTGTAGCTGGCTTGATTTACCTTGGCTGGGACAGGCCATTCAAAGACTGGGCTGCTCGGGGAGGCGCAATGGCAACCTCTAAAATCCATGCGCCGGCGTGGGAGGACCATTCGGCCACGCCAACGCCATCCGCACCAAAAAGAAACCCACGCTAATAGCGACGCGCGTCTCTCCTAGTCGCCAGTGAGGCGTCGCTACCATCTGTTCGCGAACGTCGCGGAGTCGATGGTTGAGAAGTTGACTGTCAGTTTTCAAAAAGCGGCGGTTTCCCTCACCCCGCGGACTTGGCATCAGACATCATTATTTCCCGACATCCCGCTTGCCACGCCGTAGCCTTCGGCGAAGGCGGGTAGTCAACTCGCTCCGTGAGCTATTCGTTTACGACTTCGATCAGAAGAACCACACCTAATCTCGGTAATCGGCCCGGGCCGATTTGACTCCGGCTCAAGTGGCAGGCCGTCGCGAGGTGAGCCACTGCTCAAACGACTCCTTGCTCTCGTGCGATCGCCTTCCGGCGAGAATCCCCTCGACACTGATGTCTTCATCTAACCGCGGCCAATGAATTCCGAGCCCCTCGCCAATAAGCTGATGATCGGCCCGTTCCGCTGCGTTGCCATGTAGCAATCGCGGGTACCACGCCAACGGGGCTGACACCGTTCGCCCGTCAGTAAGATCGACAATCAACGCATCGTCGCTCACTCGCACCGAGCTCGCTCTGATTTCAATTTGCTTGGTCGCCAAAGAATTCATGCCATTTCTGTAACAGTAGTTCTCGACGTTCGGCAATCAATCGGTAAATGTCCATAAGCTCTCTTCGACTGAAGCCGCCACTCCGTTCGCATTCAATCGGTTCGAGCCAAAATTTTGCCGTTCGAGCCTCGCGTTGGACGTGCACGTGCCGGGGTTCAGTCCTGTCATCCGCGTAAAAGAAAAAGCGATACCCGCGCTCACGGAGAACCGTCGGCATCTTACGAGCCTACTGGATGAACTTTGTGACGCCAAGCCGCCGTCAACAAAAGTCGATCAGCTATCAACTCCG
>Ga0193713_1000194_pt1 | contig 20038 bp, 19 predicted proteins | sample H3a2metaG_FD_143054 | JGI IMG/M metagenome (GOLD analysis project Ga0193713, IMG submission 143054) | Soil microbial communities from a riparian zone of the East river system, Colorado, United States - H3a2 | ecosystem: Environmental > Terrestrial > Soil > Riparian zone | place: USA: East River... | reverse complement strand
GCCCGCGCCCGGCCACGCCTTCGCCCAGGCGGCCGTCACGCGCCACCACCTGCTCGTCACCGAACTCGACCATGTGAAGGGGCGGGCCTACATCTACACGCTGGGGGCTGTCGGGCAGTGGTCGCACCGCGCCCTGGCACTGCCGGACTACACCACCATCGACATCATTGACGCCGACCTGCACAGCGATCGCGCGTTCCTCCAGGTCACCGGATTCCTGACACCCTCGAAGCTGTGGTTCGCCGACCTCGCCAGCGGCGAGGTCAAGGGCGTGAAGACGCTGCCGGCACGGTTCGACGCCTCACGCCACGTGGTGGAACAGCTCGAGGCCGTCTCGAAGGATGGCACGCGCATTCCCTACTTCATCGTGCACCCAAGGGACGAGCGCCGCGATGGCACGACGCCGACGATCCTGACCGCTTATGGCGGATTCCAGGTTTCCGAGACGCCGTACTATTCCTCCAGTACGGGAAAACTGTGGCTGGAACGGGGCGGCGCCTTTGTCGTCGCCAATATTCGGGGCGGCGGAGAATTCGGGCCCGCCTGGCACGAGGCGGGCCTCAAGACACACCGACAGTGCATCTATGATGACTTTGCCGCGGTTGCGGAGGACCTGATTGCGCGCGGCTTTACCAGCGCCGGGCATCTGGGCATCCGCGGTGGCTCCAACGGGGGCCTGCTCATGGGCGTGGAGTTCAACCAGCGGCCGGAACTGTGGGGCGCGGTGGACATCGAAGTGCCGCTGCTCGACATGCTGCGCTACGAGCAGATCGCGGCCGGCGCCTCCTGGGTCGGCGAGTACGGCAGCGTGGCGGTACCGGAAGAGCGCGCCTTTCTGGCGGCGATTTCACCGTACCAGAACCTCAAGGCCGGCGTGAACTATCCGGAGCCCCTGGTCTGGAGCACGACCAAGGATGATCGCGTGGGTCCGCAGCACGCGCGCAAATTCGCGGCGCGGCTCGCGCAGCTGGGACTGCCCTACCTGTTCTACGAGGTCATTGAGGGCGGCCACGGCGCAGGCGCCACGCTCGATGAGCAATCGGCGATGAGCGCGCGCGAATTCACCTACTTCGCGCGCAAGCTGGCGCTGCCGCTGGAGGCGCAGGGTACGACCGGCTCGCCGGACCTCCACAGCCGCTAGCCGCTCCCACCAGGAACTTCGCCAGGCGGACGCAGTCCCAGTCGCTGGACTACGCTGGACGTCGCACATCTGGGATGCACACGGAGCGCGCGCGGAATGCGAGCAGCCACTGCGACGCAACGCGCGCGTGCCATTGCGCTCCTCGCCGTAGTCGTGCTGCATCTGCTCGGTGGACTGCTGTTCATGCGCGCGCTGCGCGATTCACGACGGGCTGAGCCCGAATATCCGCTGACTGTCTGGCTGGCCTTGAACGGGAGCGAGAATCCGCCGGCTGCGCGCCAGCGCAAGGCGGCGCCCGGGAATTCGCGAACCCGCAGTCCGGAACCGACGCGGCAGAATGCCGCGCCGCCGACTGCGGCCATCACCACCTCCCCCAGCGTCGACTGGAGCCGCGAACTGCGCGCGGCTGCGGTGAATTCGATCGAGCAGGCGTCGCGCGAGCGCCGCCGAAACTCAAACATGGGCCCCACGCCGCGCTCGCCGTACCGCATCATGCCGACGCGGCCGGCGTTTCCATGGTCGCATCAACCGCTCGGAAAACACTACGATTTTGATTCCAGTACCGGCCTGCTCACGATACGCGGCAAGCGCTGCGTGCTGGCGATTTGGCTTATTTTGCCGGGTTTTGCGTGCGCAGCAGGGCCTGAAGACCCAGAGCCGGGAGAGGGCGACCTGTTTGACCGCAAGTATGCCCCCTGGGAACTGGAGCTACCGAAGTCGTTCCTCGAGGCGCAGCGGACGCCACGGTGAGCCCGCCACTACGGGGACGGCGACGCGCCCACCGGCAATTGCCACACCAGATAGCCCCGGCCCCCGGGGCGCTCGACCTGGAAGCGGGTCACCAGACCGGCGGCGCTCAGAGTGGAATCCGCGGGCCCCTGGGGTCGGGTCAGCTCCTCGGCCGTGGCGCGGCCCTGCAGGTACGTCAGCCACTGCGCGCTGGACCACCCGCGGCCCCCGATCGGACTCACGATCAGGGTTCGCGGCGCGCGCTGCAGCTGCTGCTCGAGCAGCGCCGCCGAGTTCGCATCCGCGGCGTCAAGCGCTGACCAGCGCGGCGAGGGCAGATAGAGCTGCGCCCAACCGAGCGTGGTCTCATCCGGATTCCACAGCAGCAGCGGCCCCGGAGCGGCGGTCTGCGCCAGCCGCACCGCCAGCCTTTCGAGGTCCTGCGTGCGGTTCAGGGCGGAAAACAGGCTCAGGACGCCCAGCGAGCACAGCAGGCACCAGGCCACGGCCAGACGCGTGAGGGCAGCGGGCAGCCGGAGCGATCGCAGGAGCGCCCGGCGCGTGGCGAGGACGAGCACGGCCCCCACCGCCATCGCGCTGCCGAAGAACTGCAGCCAGGTGGAACGCTCGACGGTCCATTGCAGGGCGACGGTGAGGGCCAATACCAGCAGCGCCAGCACCGCAATCAGCCCCGCCGTCACGGCCACTGCGCGCGGTGCGGACGCCGCATCGGCCATCCACAGGGCGATCAGCAGCACGAAGCCGATCATGCAGGGCGCGGCATAGATGCTGCGCCCGGTGGCGGCGAAGGACAGCAGCAGCAGACCGGGCAGCGCGGCACACAGCGCGAAGCGCCAAGCGCTGCGCTCTGCCCCACTCTGGCGCGCGCCGCGCCAGGCGGCGCGCAGGGCGTACACGGCGAGCGCGGTCCACGGCAGCAGGTACAGCGGCAATTCAGCGAAATACCGGCCGGGCCAGTTCGGATGACCGCCGGCATAGTTGTAGCGCGCTTCCGCGGCGACGGGCAGGACGCGGCCCACCAGGTTGTTCCAGAACAGGAGGCGCAGGGCCTGTGCGCCGTCAGGCCGCGCCGCCACGCTAAGCACCCAACTTGAGATACAAGCCAGCGGCAGCAGCGCGCCCAGCCAGAATTCCCAGCGCAGCAGTTCGCGCCAGCGGCGCTCCCAGGCGATGAAGCACAGAAAGGCCAGCACCGGCACCAGCCAGGCCGCCAGATTCTTGCCGAAGAAAGCGAGCGTCAGCCCGGCGTGCATGGCCAGATACCCGCACAGGCGGCGATCGCGCGCCGTGGCGGCCAGTCCGGTGTACATGCCGGCGAGCGCGAGAGCGACACCGGCGAGCAGCAGGGCATCGGTGTCGAGCCAGATCTGCACCTGATAAATGAGCACGCCGCTGGCGAACAGCATTCCGGCCACCCTTGCCGTCGCGCCCGCGTCCGCCTTCCCGGCCAGTAGTGCGCGCGCCAACGCGACGACCGCAAAGAAGGCCAGCAGCGCGTAGCCGAGCTGGGGCAGGCGCGCGGCGGTCGCGCCGCGACCGAACTGCGCCATCGAGGCGCCCGCGAGCCAGTACGCGAGCGGCGGTTTTTCCGCAAAGGTCACGCCCCCCAGTTGTGGGAGCGCCAGCGCCTGCGCACTCACCGACGCGGCCAGGGCCGCTTCGCGCGGCTCGTCCGGTGTCCAGTAGCCGCGGCCAAACAGCCCGAAGCCCCACAGCAGCGCCAGGGCCGCCGCCGTCAGCCACCGGGACCGCTGATTGTCCGCGCTCATGGTCGCGCCAGCATAAGAGCAGCGCGGCAGGATTTCATCGCTGTTCCACCGCCACCAGCCGCACGCCGTAGACCACCAGCGCCGCGCCTGCCAATTGCAGCACACCGAGTGATTCGCCCAGCAGCTGCCAGGCAAGCAGCATGGTGATGACCGGGCCCAGTGAGCCGATCACCGCCGTCGGACCCGCGCCGAGGCGCCGAATCGCCTCCGAGAACAGCCAGATCGGCAACACCGTGGAGAACACCGCCATCGCCGCACTCAGCGCCTGCACCTGCCAGGGCTGCGCGGTGAGATTGCCCAGTGGCCGTTGGGCCAGGAACAGCGCGATCGCGTACACACAGGCGGCGGAAGTCGCCCAGGCGGTGAAGCGCGCCGAGCCCACGCGCACCAGCAGCGGCGCGGAGCGGATCAGGTAGACCGCGTACAGGAGCGCGCTCGCGAAGATCAGCAGGCCGCCGAGCCAGACCTGCGTACCACCGATGTGCACATCATGCGCTACGGCGAGTGCCACGCCGGCGTAGCAGAGGAGCAGCGCGAACAGCATTGCCGGGGAGGGGGAGCGGCGCTCCTGCCAGGCGGTGTAGAACACGACGATGGTCGGGTACACATACAGGATGAGGCGCTCCAGCGCGGCCGAGATGTGCTGGAGGCCGAGAAAATCCAGGTAGCTCGAGGCGAAATAGCCGAGGAATCCCAGCAGCGCGAGCGCGCGCCAGTCGCCGGCCGTGATCGCCATCGGGGCCGTGCGCGCCGCGCGGGCGCCGAGCAGAAGGAACAGCGGCAGCGCGTAGAGCATGCGCAGCGCCAGGAGCGTTTCGGGATCGACGCCGTAGCGATAAGCGGCCTTGACGAAGATCGCCTTGAGCGAAAAGCCGAGTGCACCCAGCACGGCGCAGCTGAGCCCAATCGACTGTGGGCGCACTCGAATCACCGCAATGTCAGCGCCCGAGGCCGTGTGGATGGATCCACCCCATGCGCCAGGCGATCATCAGCAGCAGGAACAGCGCCACCGACAGGCAGACGCGCAGCGTCAGCGAGCGCAGCATCTTGCTGGAATCGCCCTGGCTGGTGGCGAGGTGGTAGAGGGCGGTGCCGAGGCTCGCCACGATGGCCAGCAGCACGGCAATGACCAACAGCCGGATCGGATCCATCCGTGGGATTATAGGCGCCCGCCTGTACTCGGCGCGCAGCGGGCGGCACAATGCCGCCCCCCCTGATTCGCCCTTGGAGTCGCCCCGCAGTGCTGCGCCTGGAATTCGGCTCCCGTCGGTTCGTCGCCAGCGGCTGGATGAGCGCGCTGACGCTCACCGCCGCGCTGCTGTTCGCACAACTGGGCCGCTGGCAATGGCACCGGGCCGCGGAAAAGACCGCACTGGCGGCCGCCTTCGCCGCCGGCACGAATGCGCCCGCGACCGCGCTGGGCACGCAAGCCACCGCCTCGCTCCCGCGCTATGCGCAGCTGATCGTCACTGGCCGCTACGAGCCGGCGCGCCAATTCCTGCTGGACAACATGAGCGATGGCGGGCAGGTGGGCTACGAGGTCCTGACGCCGTTGCGGCTCGAGGATGGGCGCTGCCTGCTGGTGAATCGCGGCTGGGTCGCCCTGCCCGACGGGCGGCGCGACCGGCTTCCGGACCTCGCCCTGAGCGGGGCGGACGCCCTGCAGGTTCGCGGGCGGCTGGATGTGCTGCCCGTGACCGGGCTGGCGGCCGGACGCGCGCCACCGGCCGCGGACTCCCGCTGGCCCAAGCGCACCAGCTTTCCCACCGCCGAGCAACTCGGTACGGCACTGGGTGAGCAGGTGGAACCCCGCCAGCTGCTGCTCGGGGCCAGCGAGCCCTTCGGTTTCCAGCGCCACTGGCGCAGCGCGAGTGACGGATTCGGTCCGATGCGGCACCTGGCTTATGCCGTGCAGTGGTGGGGCTTCGGAGCGTTGTCCGTGTTTCTCTATGTGTTCCTGAATCTGGAGCGGCGCGGCCCGTGACGAGCTCGCCTCAAGCCAAAGGCCGCCGGCCGCTGCTGCTGTTGGTGGTGCTGTTCGTGGCACCGCTCGCCGGCGCGTTCCTGCTGTACTACGGCTCGAGCTGGCGCCCGGCGAGCCACACCAACCATGGGCAACTCATCGCGCCGGTGGTGCGCGTGGCAGGCGCGGCGTTCACCGGCAAATGGTCGCTGGTGGTGATCGGCGCGGGCGACGCCGGGTGCGACGCGCGCTGCCGCGACGCGCTCATCTATGCCCGCCAGACCTGGCTCTCGCTCGGCAAGCTGACGCCGCGCGCGCAGCGCGTCCTGCTCGGCGGCGAGGGTTGCTGCGATGACGACTATCTGCAGCGCGAGCACACCGGGCTCCTGACCCTGCCGGCGAACGAGGCCGGCGGGGCGGCCCTGCGGCGGCTTTTTCCGCCGCCACAGGAACATGCCATTTACGTCGTGGATCCACTGGGCAATCTGATGATGCGCTACGATGTGCGCGACAGCCCCTCAGGCCTGCGTGACGATCTCAAGAAGCTGCTAGAGCTCTCGCATATCGGTTGAACGATGTCCCGTGCCGCACTCATCCGCCCCGTCGCGTTCGGCGCTTTCCTGCTGTGTTTTTTCGTCGTCGTGATGGGCGCCTATGTGCGCCTTTCGGCGGCCGGCCTGAGCTGTCCGGACTGGCCAGGCTGCTACGGTCATGTCAGTCCCGCCGGCGTGGCCGAAGCCGGCAAGGCCTGGAAGGAGATGATCCATCGTTACGCGGCGGCAACATTAGGGGTCTTGATTGTCCTTATTGTAGCAATGGTGATACATACCAGGCGGGAGCGGCTGGTGTCTGTTTCCTTTGCCGTGGGCCTGCTGGTGCTCGTCGTAGCGCAGGGCCTGCTCGGGATGCTCACGGTCACGCGGCTGCTCGAGCCCTGGGTCGTGACCGCGCATCTGCTGCTTGGAATGACCACCCTGTCCGTGCTGTGGTGGCTGGTGCTGACCCTCGGCCGGCGTGAACTCACCACCTGGCGCGGTGGCACCGCCTTTCTTGGATCGAGCCTGCCGCGCACCCGCCAGATCGCACTGCTCGCGCTCGTGGCGCTCGCCCTGCAGATCGCGCTGGGCGGCTGGACGAGCAGTCACTACGCCGCCGCGGGCTGCCCGGATCTGCCGAAATGCCAGGGACAATGGTGGCCTGCGCTGCACGCCGGGACGGCGGCCACGATTCACTTCACGCATCGCCTCGGCGCCGTGCTGGCCACCATGCTGCTGGTGCTAGCGGCGACGCGCGTGTTGCTGTCCCGGAGCGATGATTTCGCGCGCCTCGCCGCCACGGCGGTGCTAGCCGCACTCATCGTGCAACTCAGCATTGCCGTCGCGATGGTCTTAAGCGGTTTCCCGGTGTGGCTCGCCACCGCGCACAACGCGGGCGCCGCGCTGCTGCTGCTGGCGGTCATCGCCCTGAACCGCTCCCTCCGGCCGGTGTGGCAGGCGCCGTGAGCACCCCGTTGAGCGTTCCGCCCGAAGCGGTGCCGGTACTCGGCGCGGCCCACTGGCGCGATTACTGGGCGCTGACCAAGCCGCGCGTCGTGGCGTTGATCGTGCTCACCGCCGTCGTCGGCACGCTGCTGGCCACGCCGGGCCTGCCGCCGCTCGATGCGCTGCTGTTCGGAAATCTGGGCATTGCGCTGGCCGCAGCCTCGGCCGCGGCCCTCAACCACGTGCTCGACCGGCGCATCGATGCGCGCATGTCACGCACCCGCGGCCGTCCGCTCCCCACCGGCGCCCTGGGTTACCGGCAGGCGCTGCTGTTTGCGGGTGTACTCGGCGTCGCCTCGATGCTGATCCTGGAGCTGCTGGTCAACACGCTCACCGCACTCCTCACCTTTGCCTCACTGATCGGCTACGCCGTGGTGTATACGCTCTGGCTCAAGCGCGCCACGCCGCAGAACATCGTTATTGGCGGTGCGGCCGGCGCCGCTCCGCCGGTGCTGGGCTGGGCGGCCGTGACCAACACGATCGATCCGCACGCGCTGCTGCTGTTCCTGATCATCTTTGCCTGGACGCCGCCCCATTTCTGGGCGCTGGCGATCGCACGCCGCCACGAATACGCCAAGGTCGATATCCCGATGCTGCCCGTGACGCACGGCGTGGAATTCACCCGTCTTCACGTGCTGCTCTACACGGTGATCCTGGCCGTGGTCACGCTGCTGCCCTTTCTCTCCGGCATGAGCGGGCTGATCTACCTCCTGGCCGCGGTGGTGCTCAGCGGCCGCTTCCTGGTGCACGCCGTGATGCTGAAGCTCACGCGGCGCGAAGAACTGCCGATGCGCGTGTTCCGGTTTTCGATCAGCTACCTGATGTGGCTGTTCCTGGCGCTGCTGGTCGATCACTACTTGCCGACCACGCAGTTCCTGGCGGGCGTGTCCGGCTGACCATGTTTCGGCATTCCAGAATCGCCCTGCTCCTGACGATCGCGCTGGCGGCGACGCTGCCCCTGGCGGGGAGCGCGGCGCCGGAAGATCTGCACATCCACGATCTGGTCCTGCAGGGCGGACTCATCTACGACGGATCCGGCGGCAAGCCCTATCCGGGCGAGCTGGCGGTCGATGGCGATCGCATCGCCTACGTGGGCCCGGCGCGCAATCTGGTCGGGCGTGTTGAGATCGACGTCCACGGCCAGGCCGTCGCACCCGGGTTCATCAACATGCTGGCTCACCCGGAGGAATCGCTCCTGGTCGATGGCCGCGCCATGAGCGACCTCAGCCAGGGCGTGACCCTGGAGGTGATGGGCGAATTTTCGATGGGCCCGCTCAACGAAAAGATGAAGGTAGATGCCGTCGCACGCCAGGTGGACATCAAGTACCCGATCACCTGGACGACACTGGGCGAATACCTGGCTGGGTTGGAGCGTAAGGGCGTCGCTCCCAACGTGGCCTCTTTTGTCGGGGCGCCCACGGTCAGGACCTTTGTACTCGGCGAAGGAGATGTACAGCCCTCGGCACAGCAGCTCCTGCAGATGCGAGAGCTGGTACGCCAGGCCATGGAAGAAGGGGCGCTGGGCCTCACGACCATGCTGATCTATGCGCCCGCCACCTATGCCAGGACGCCCGAACTGATCGCGCTGGCGCAGGAATCGGCCCGCTGCGGGGGCATTTTCACCACCCACATGCGCAGCGAGGGCGACCGGATCGAATCTGCGCTGCAGGAGACCATCCAGATCGCAAAGGAAAGCGGCGCACCGGCCGAAATCTACCACTTGAAGCTCTCGGGCAAGGACAACTGGGGAAAGATCGACGCCGTCATTGCCGCGATCGAGCGGGCGCGAGCGGCTGGCGTGCGCATCAGCGCCGACATGTATTCGTACACGGCGGGCGCGACGGGCCTGGATGCCGCGATGCCCTCGTGGGTGCAGGACGGGGGGCTGGAAGAGTGGATCAAGCGTCTGCAGGATCCTGCCGTGCGCAAGCGCGTGATCGCGGAAATGCGCAATCCCCATCCCGGGAACTGGGAAAACCTCTATGGTGCGGCCGGCGCCGAGGGCACCCTGTTCCTGAGTTTCAGGAATCCGAAACTGAAACCGCTGACCGGCAAGACGCTGGCGGAAGTGGCCAGGGCCAGGGGCGTATCCCCGGAGGATGCGGCCATTGACCTGGTCATTGAGGACGGCACCCGCGTGGGTGTCGCCTATTTCCTGATGAGCGAACAGAATGTTCGCCGGCAGATCTCACTCCCGTGGATGAGTTTTGGATCCGACGAGCAGGGCGACGCTCCGGAAGGCGTGTTTCTGCTGTCGGCGGCGCATCCGCGCGCCTATGGCAATTTTGCCCGCGTGTTTGCCCAGTATGTGCGCGAGGATCACGCCCTGAGCACCGCGGAAGCGGTGCGCCGAATGACCTCGCTGCCCGCGGACAATCTCTCGCTCCAGGACCGGGGCCGGCTACGCGCCGGTGCGTTCGCCGATATCGTGGTCTTCGATCCGGACTTGATACAGGATCACGCCACCTATCAGAACTCCCACCAGCTGAGCACCGGCGTCAGCGACGTCATCGTCAACGGCCGGCTGGCATTGAAGGATGGCAAGCCGACGGGTGCCGCGACCGGCCGCGTGATCAGGGGTCGCGCCTGGACCGGAGCCGGTGGGAGCGGCTGTCGAGCTTCGGCAGCCGATTGGACGTGGTCCAGGTAGACGCCTGCAAGCCGGAAGCAATCGACTTGCTCGACCACACAGTTCCTGGCGGGCGTGTCCGTGACCGAGGGCGCGCGGCAGCCTGCCTCGCTTAGTCTTAACGAAACTGCAGGAGTACCCCATGCGTAAAGTATTGGTGATCACCGTCGCGGTTTTCCTGGTGCTGGCCGCCTGCGCAGGACAGCGCGACCTTCACGAATCACGCGCTCAGCAGCTCACGGCGCAGTCCCCCAGCATCACGGCGGCGATTTCCGATTCGCGCCGTCCCGCCGCAGATACGGCGCGCGATGCGGAACGGCACGCCGCGGAGACACTCGCCTTTGCGGGCATTGTGCCGGGCGCCCGGGTCGCTGAAATCCTTCCAGGGGGAGGCTATTTCACGCGCCTGCTGGCGGTTGCGGTGGGCGAGCAGGGGCGCGTCTACCCGGTCGTGCGCCCGGAGGCGACGGTTTCCAGCTGGGAAAAGCCGGCCATTGAAGTCGCCACGCAATATCCAAACGTGGCCGTGGTGCGCGCGGAATTTACCGCCATGACGTTTCCCGAGCCGCTCGACGTGGTGTTCACCGCCCAGAATTATCACGACTTTCACATTGCTTACTATCGATTCGGAGACACGGCGGATATCAACCGCTCGGCCTTTGCCGCGTTGAAGCCGGGCGGTGTCTACCTCGTCATCGACCACGCCGCCGTCACCGGAACGCCGACGTCGGCCGAGCGGGAATCCCTGCATCGCATCGATCAGGCGGTCGTGCGCCAGGAAGTCGAAGCCGCCGGCTTTGTAGTGGACGGCGAAAGCAACGCGCTTCGCAATCCCGGCGATCCACGCACGGCCAGCATTTTCGATCCCGGCATTCGCGGTCACACCGATCAATTCATGGTGCGCTTCCGCAAGCCGGCTACGCGCTGATGGAATAAACCGCGGGGCCGGATCACTGCGCGCCCTGGACCCAGACAAGCCGCGGCACGGCATCAGCCGCGGCGTGCACTAAGGCGTGCTGCTCGAATTCCCTCGCCAGACCCGCCGCCGTGTCACGATCGAGGCCCGCAATGAACAGACTCTGTTCCGCGGGCCATTTGCCTTGCGGATCGCGGCCCCAGCCCGGCCATACCGTAAGCTTGAGGGCCGCGAGCCGCTGGTCCAGGCGCGCCTGCGCCACCGCGTTGCGCGGCGCGCACTGCGGCACGCTGTGCGGATTCCACGCGGTCAGGAACACCGATTCGTTCACCCCGAGTTCGGCGTGCACGATCTGCAGCCGCGGGCAATGCTCGTCGATGCGCAGCAGCATCGGGCCATCGGGCGTCTGCACCTCGTAGTCGGTGCGACGATAGGCCGCCTCGAGCTGTGCGCGGTTCATGGCGCGGGGGACGCAATTCCCGGTTGCATGCGCTGCATTATGACGTAGGCTTCCACGTCATGATCGTCGAACGCATCTGGGCGGCCAACGAGCTGCGCAACTACCACTATCTCGTCGCCTGCGCCGAGACCGGCGAGGCGCTCGTGATCGACCCGCTCGACTGGCAGGCCTGCCTGCGGCGCGCCACCGAGCGCGGCTGGACCATCACGCAGATTCTCAACACGCACGAGCATCTCGATCACACGGCCGGCAACGCGGCGCTGGTTGCGGCCACGGGCGCGAAGGTGCTGGCGCACGCTGCGGCCGCCGCACGCATCGGCGGTGTGACTCGCGGGCTCGCCGCCGGCGATGTGATCCGCGTCGGCCGCACGGTGGAGCTCGAGAGTCTCGACACACCCGGCCACACCTTAAGCCACATCTGCCTGCTCGCGCACACGGATGGCTCCGCGCTGTTCTCGGGCGACACGCTGTTCAACGCCGGCGTGGGCAACTGCCGCAACGGCGGCGATCCGGAGCGCCTGTTCGAGACCTGCGCCCTCGAGCTCGCGCGCTTGCCGGCCAGCACGCGCATCTATCCCGGGCACGACTATCTGCTCAACAACCTGCGCTTCACGCGCCACGTCGAGCCCGGCAACACCGCGGCGGCGGACTGGCTGCGCCGCTCGGAACTCGTGGCGGCCGAAGACCGGCCGGTGCTGAGCCTGGCTGAGGAACTCACCGTCAATGGTTTTTTCAGGCTGGCCGAACCTGGCCTCATCGAGGGCCTGCGTGCGCGGGTGCCGGACCTGGCGCCGCACCCGACGCCGCGCGAGGTGTTCCTGAGCCTGCGCGAGCTGCGAAATCACTGGTAATGGCGGCGATTGAGAGCGCCGGAGCGACTCGGCGCGGGGTAGAATTCCCCTCTGCCATGAGCCTCGATCCGACCGACGTTTCCCCGATCCTTGCCCCCCTGAACGACGCCCAGCGCGCCGCCGTGACCGCGCCCCTGGGCGCGACCCTGGTGCTGGCCGGCGCCGGCAGCGGCAAGACCCGCGTGCTCATTCATCGCATCGCCTGGCTGATCCAGGCCGAGGGGGCCACGCCACACGGGATCCTGGCCGTCACCTTCACCAACAAGGCCGCCGCCGAGATGCGCTCGCGGGTCGAGGCCCTGCTCGGCGGTTCCGGCAGCGCCCTGTGGCTCGGGACTTTTCACGGCCTGGCGCATCGCCTGCTGCGGCTCCATTGGCGCGAGGCCGGGCTCCCGCAGAGTTTCCAGATCCTCGACAGCGAAGACCAGCTGCGCCTGATCAGGAAAACGATCCGCGCGCTCGAATTCGATGAGGCGCGCTTCGTGCCGCGTGAAGTGCAGTACTTCATCAACCAGCACAAGGACGAAGGCCGCCGCCCTCATCAGATCCAGGCCGGCGGGGATCCGACTGAACGGAGCCTGATCCGCCTGTACACCGAGTACGAGCAGCTGTGCGCGCGCTCCGGCGCGGTGGATTTCGCCGAGCTGCTGCTGCGCGCCTTCGAGCTGTGGCGTGACGGCCCGGCGCTCCTGCAGCATTACCGCGCGCGCTTCAGCCACGTGCTGGTGGATGAGTTCCAGGACACCAACTCCATCCAGTACGCCTGGGTGCGGCTCCTGGTCGGCGCGACGGGCTACCCCTTCGTGGTCGGCGATGACGATCAGTCGATCTATCGCTGGCGCGGCGCCAGGGTGGAGAACCTGCAGAAGTTCCGCAAGGACTTCCCCAAGGCCCAGCTCTACAAACTGGAGCAGAACTACCGCTCCAGCGCGGCTATCCTCGCGGCGGCCAACGCGCTGATCGCCCACAATTCGACGCGGCTGGGCAAGAAACTGTGGACCAGCGGCGCCCAGGGCACGCCGGTGCAGCTGTACTGCGCCTACAACGAGCGCGACGAGGCCGAGTTTGTCCTCGGGCGCATCCAGCAATGGCTCAAGGACGGCGGCCAACGGAGTGATTGCGCCATCCTCTACCGTTCGAACGCGCAGTCGCGGGTGTTCGAGGAAGCCTTCATCCAGGCCCGAGTTCCCTATCGCGTTTACGGCGGGCTGCGCTTCTTCGAGCGCTCCGAGATCAAGGACGCGCTGGCCTACCTGCGCCTCATCGCCAACCCTGATGACGACGCTTCCTTCGACCGCATCGTCAACCTGCCGGTGCGCGGGATCGGTGCGCGCACGCTCGAGGGCCTGCGCGAGGCGGCGCGGGCGCAGGGCCAATCACTGTGGCGTGCCGCCGCGACGGTGCAGGCGGATGCGGGCGGCGGCGCGCGCGGATCGACCGCGCTGCACCAGTTCCTGGCGCTGATCGAGCGCCTCGGCCGCGAGATCGGGGGTCTGGCGCTCCATGAGCAGGTCGATCACGTCATCAGCCAGAGCGAGCTGATCGAGCACCATCGCAAGAACAAGGCCGAGCGCGGCGAGGCGCGCGTCGAGAATCTCGAGGAACTGGTCAGCGCCGCGCGCGGCTACGAACCCGAGAGCAGCGAGCTGCCGCCGTTGCAGAGCTTCCTGGCGCACGCGGTGCTGGAATCCGGCGAGACCCAGGGCAGTGAATGGGAGGACTGCGTGCAGATGATGACGCTGCACACCGCCAAGGGACTGGAGTTTCCGGTGGTGTTTTTGGCCGGCATGGAAGACGGACTGTTTCCGCACCAGCGCTCCATCAATGATCTGGCCAGCCTCGAGGAAGAGCGGCGGCTGTGCTATGTGGGGATCACCCGCGCCATGCGTCAGCTGTACCTGAGCTACGCCGAGCAGCGCCGCCTGCACGGCGTCGACAGTTACAATGTGGCTTCACGCTTCATCCAGGAGATTCCGCCCGAGCTGCTCGAGGAGCTGCGGCCACGCATCCAGCTCGCGCGCCCGCTCGGCGGGATGGAAGGTGGCGCGCGCCGCCGCGGCGCAGCCGAATCGGACTCCGCCGCGGGCGGCATGCGCCTCGGCACCCGGGTGCGGCACGGCAAGTTTGGCGAGGGCATCGTGCTCAACGTCGAGGGCCAGGGACCGCACGCGCGCGTCCACGTCAATTTTGAGCAACTCGGTGCGAAATGGCTGATGCTCAGCCTCGCACGGCTCGAACTCATGTAGCAGGTGGGGCGATGAAGATTGTGATCCTCGGCGCCGGCCAGGTGGGCCGCTCCGCCGCATACAACCTGGCGCGTGAACCCGCCAACGAAGTCACGGTGGTCGATACCGATGAGCAGGCGCTGCGCGACCTGCAGGACCGCATCGACATCCGGGTGGTCGCGGGCTATGCCTCGCACCCCTCGGTGCTCGAATCCGCAGGCATCGCCGATACCGACATCCTCATCGCGCTGACCAGCAGCGACGAGGTCAACATCGTCGCCTGCCAGATTGCCCATACGCTGTATCGCACGCCGACGCGCATCGCCCGGATCCGCGCCGCCGAGTACACCACGCGTCCGAGCCTGTTCGTCGAGGGCGCCCTGGCAGTGGACGTGTGGATCAGCCCCGAAGAGCTGGTCACCGACTACATCGCGCATCTGCTGTCGAACCCAGGCGCGCTGCAGGTCGTCGACTTTGCAGACGGCCGGGTGCAGCTCGCCGGCGTGCGTGCGCGCCCCGAGGGCACGCTCGTGGGCCAGCCGCTGCGAAACCTGCGCGAGCACCTGCCCGGTACCGATGCGCGCGTCGCCGCCATCTACCGCGAGGAGCGGCTGATCGCCGCTGACGGCGACACGGTGGTCGCCGAGAATGACGAGATCTTCTTCGTGGCCGCACGCGATGACCTGGCCAAGATGCTGGCCGAGCTGCGGCGGCGGGAGCCGGCGGTGCGCAAGCTCGTGATCGCCGGGGGCGGCAATATCGGCCTGCGCCTCGCGCGCACGCTGGAGCAGACCCACCAGGTCAAGCTGATCGAGCGCGATCCGCGGCGTGCGCGCAAGGCCTCGGAGCTGCTGCAGAACACCATCGTGCTGCAGGGTGACGCGGCCGACGAGGAATTGCTGGTTGAGGAGAACATCGACAGCGCCGACGTGTTCGCGGCGCTCACCAATTCCGACGAGGCCAATGTGATGGCGGCGATGCTCGCCCGGCGCCTCGGCGCGCGGCGCGTCATGGCCCTCGTCAACCGGCCGGCCTACGGGGAGCTGATGGAGCGGGGCAACATCGATGTGGTGATCTCGCCGCAGACCATCACCATCGGCTCGCTCCTGGCGCACGTGCGGCGCGGCGACATCGTGCGCGTGCACTCGCTCCGGCGCGGCGCGGCGGAGGCCATCGAGGTCGTCGTGCACGGAGCCGCCGACCGTTCCCGCGTGATCGGCCGGCGCATCGAGGACATCGAGCTGCCCGAGGGGGCCAGCATCGTCGCCATTGCCCGCGGCGAGCAGGTGATCATGGCTCACCACGACACGCTCATCGAAACCGAGGACCACCTGATCGTATTTCTCTCCGATCACCGCCACATCGAAGCGCTCGAGCGGCTGTTCCAGGGCGAGAGCTGAAGGGCGAAGTCGGATGCGTTCGCTGATCAGCGTCATTCATCTGCTCGGCTCGGTGCTGGCGCTGTTCGCCGTGCTGTTCCTGCTGCCGATCGGCACGGCGCTCTATTACCACGAGGCCGCGATCAGCGCCTTCGTGACCAGCGCGTTGCTCACCCTCATCGTGGGCCTGCTGATCCGCGCCGCGACCCAGCGCTTCCGCGCCGAGCTCAAGCCGCGCGACGGGTATCTGCTGGTGACGCTGACCTGGGTGGCGCTCACGGCCATGGCGACCGTGCCGTTGCTGCTGCTGGTGCCGGAACTGTCCTTCACCCGGGCGTTCTTCGAAGCCATGTCGGGGCTGTCGACCACCGGATCCACGGTGCTGTCCGGCCTCGACGCCCTGCCGCGGGCGCTGGTGCTGTGGCGGCACGCCTTGAGCTGGCTGGGCGGCCTCGGGCTCATCGTGATGGCGGTGGCGATCCTGCCCCTGCTGGGGATCGGTGGCATGCAGATGTACCGCGCCGATGCACCGGGCCCCATCAAGGATGCCAAGCTCGCACCGCGCATCATGCAGACCGCGCGCCTGTTGTGGTTCGTCTACGTCGGGCTCACGGCCGTGTGCACGCTGGCGCTGCGGGCGGCCGGCATGAACTGGTTCGACGCCATCTGCCACGCCTTCTCGGTGCTTTCGCTCGGCGCATTTTCGACGCACGATGCCAGCATCGGCTACTACCACTCGCCGCTGATCGAGACCGTGCTGGCCGTGTTCATGGTGATCGCCGCGGTGAACTTCGCGACCCATTTCCTGGCCCTGCGCAAGGGCGAGCCCGGCACCTATGCCCGCGATCCGGAGGCGCGCTGGATGCTGTTCTGGATCGCGCTGAGCGGCATCCTCGTTTCGATCAATGTCTCGCTGAGCGGCACCTATCCGGATTTCCTGACCACCGCCCGCTACGTCGCCTTCAACCTGGTGTCGATGGCCACCACCTGCGGGCTCGTCAGCACCGACTACGGCCAGTGGCCGGTGTTCGCTCCCATGTGGATGCTGTTCCTCAGCTGCCTGTGCGCCAGCACCGGCTCGACCGGCGGGGGCATCAAGATGTTCCGCTCGCTGGTGCTGTGCAAGCAATCGCTCCGCGAGATGTTCACGCTGGTGCATCCCCAGGCCATAGCGCCGCTGAAGATCGCGGGCCAGCTGGTGCCCAATCGCGTGGTCTATTCGGTGCTGGCCTTCATCTTCCTGTACTTCATCACCATCGTCGTGCTTACCTTCGCGCTGCTGATGTCCGGGCTCGATTTCATGTCCTCGGTCACCGCGATCATCGCCAGCATCAACAACGTCGGGCCGGGCCTCAACCTGGTCGGGCCCGGCAGCAACTACGGCACGCTCAGCGATTTCCAGCTGTGGATGTGCACGGCGGCGATGCTCCTCGGCCGCGTCGAGATCTTCACCGTGCTGATCCTGTTTACGCCGGCTTACTGGCGAAAGTAGCTCCCGCATGGCGGTCAGCAGGCGGGCGACGCAGGGCGGCGATCAAATCCTGATCCTGCTGGCGCTGCTCGTGATCAGCGCGCTGGCCTGGGGCTACCTGATCTGGCTCGGCGCGCAGATGGCGGGCAGCGCTCCCATGGCGGGGATGCCCGGCATGGACATGAGCGCGCCGGCACTGGCCGCTGCAGCATTCAGGCCGTGGACCTACGTCCACTTTCTGTTCATCTTCAGCATGTGGGCGGTGATGATGGTGGGGATGATGACGCCCACGGTCACCCCGATGGTGCTGATGTACGCGCGCATCGTGCATGCTGCTGCGGGACGGCGGCCGGCGCCGGCGGTCTGGTTCGCCTGCGGGTACCTCAGCGCCTGGCTCCTGTTTTCCGCCCTCGCCGCTTGCGCACAATGGGCACTGGACGCACTCGCGTTGCTGACGCCCATGATGGCGAGCAACAGCCACCGCTTTGGCGGCGGGATGCTGATCGCCGCAGGCATCTACCAGTGGCTTCCCGTCAAGGACGCCTGCCTGTCGCAATGCCGTGCACCGCTCCAGTTCTTTCAGCAGCAAGGTGGTTTCAAGCCGGGCGCCGGCGCTTCACTGCGCCTCGGGTTCGTGCACGGCCTGCATTGCGTCGGTTGCTGCTGGGTGCTCATGGCGCTGCTGTTCGTCGTGGGCGTCATGAACCCGCTGTGGATCGCCGCGCTGATGGTGTTCGTGCTGCTGGAGCGGCTGGTCCGCGGCGGGCGGGTACTGTCATGGTGGGCCGGTGCGGCGGCCGTACTGGCCGGCATCTGGCTGTACTGGACTTAAGGCGCGCGCCCCCCCGCCGGCGGCGGCGGCGATCTCCGCCTCAACTGTGGATATAGCTTTCCAGCTGCTCGATCGTCTGTGCCTGCTCGGCCAGCACCGCGCGCACCAGATCGCCGATCGAGAGCATGCCGATCACGCGGCCCGCTTCGACGACCGGCAGATGCCGGAAGCGGCGGTTGGTCATGATCTCCATGCATTTCTCCACCGCCAGGCCCGGTTCGACCGTGAAGACTTCCTTGGTCATGATCTGGTGCACCGGCGTGTCGCTCGAGGAGCGGCCCATCAGGATCACCTTGCGGGCATAGTCGCGCTCGGAAATCACGCCGACGAGTTCGTCGCCCGTCATCACCAGTAGGGCGCCGACACCGTATTCGGCCATCAGGCGCACCGCCTCCAGCACCGGAGCGTCCGGCCCGATGCTATAGATCGCCCGAGGCTTGCGACCCAGTAATTGCGCAGCAGTAGCCATGGCGTTCTCCTCCCCTTCGCGGTGGTTCAGGCCGCTTCGACGATCAGCAACGCTCCCTCGACGGCGGTAACGCGCACCGGCGTGCCCGCGGGCAGGTCCGGCCCGCGCACCTTCCAGTGCCCATCGCCGACCTTTGCCTTGCCAGACCCTTGCACGATCGGTTCGCTTAAGACGCAGACCTTGCCGATGTACTGCGCCGCGCGCTGATTGAGGTTCGGCAGCGTGGAAGTCTCCGGATGAGTGCGCTTCCAGCGGCGCCACAGGGCCAGGGCCGCAAAGGACAATCCCCCGAACAGCACCAGCTGCAGCTGCCAGGGCAGCGGGATCACCAGCAGCAAGGTCCCCACGACGCCCGCAGCGGCGGCAAACCAGATGGCCACGGCGCCCGGCGCCATCGCTTCGACGATGGCGAGCACGGCGGCGGCGATCCACCAATGCCACCATTGCAGCCCGGAAGCGAACTCGATCATCGTGAGCATCCTGAGCCCTGGCTACCGGCCGATCGGCGGCTGCAGGCGCATCGCGTCCTTCGCGAGCTCGGCAATCCCGCCGATCGAGGCCAGCAGGCCCGAGGCCTCCACCGGCATGAAGAACACTTTCTGGTTGGGCGAGGTCGCGAAATCCTTCATCGCGTCGACATACTTCAGCGCCACGAAATAATTGATGGCCTGCACGCTGCCCTTGCCGATCGCGTCCGAAACCACCGTGGTGGCCTTCGCTTCCGCTTCGGCCGAGCGCTCGCGGGCCTCGGCGTTGCGGAACGCCGCTTCGCGCGCGCCCTCGGCCTTGAGGATCGCGGCCTGCTTCTCGCCTTCGGCCTTGAGGATCGCGGCCTGGCGGAAGCCCTCGGCATCGAGGATGTTGGCGCGCTTGTCGCGCTCGGCCTTCATCTGCCGGCCCATCGACTCGATCAGGTCCGCGGGCGGCTGGATGTCCTTGATCTCGATGCGCGTGACCTTGATGCCCCAGGGCATGGTGGCGTCATCGACCACGCGCAGCAGCCGGTGATTGATGTCATCGCGCTTGGACAGCGTTTCGTCCAGGTCCATCGCACCGACCACGGTGCGGATGTTCGTCATCGTCAGGTTCACGGTCGCGAGCCGCAGATTGTCGACTTCGTAGGCCGCCTTGGCCGCATCCTGCACCTGGTAGAACACCACGGCGTCGACGCCGACCATGGCGTTGTCCTTGGTGATGACTTCCTGGCGCGGCACGTCGAGCACCTGCTCCATCATGTTCATGCGCCGCCCGATGCCTTCGAAGAACGGCGTGATCAGGTGGAAGCCCGGCTCCAGGGTCTTCTTGAAGCGGCCGAAGCGCTCGAGGGTGTACTGGAAGCCCTGCGGTACGGTCAGCCAGGCCTTGGACAGGAACACCAGCACCGCGATAACGATGATGATGGGAAGAAAGTTGAACTCGAGGCCAAACATCGGCATCCCCGGCAATTATTAGGGGATCAACATAGCACGTCGCATCCCTGCCGGCAGTTGTTGCGACGCACCAAATGCCGCGCTTGCGGCAGTCCCTAGCCCGCGCGCCGCCGGTGCCCCAGGTGCACGAGCAGGATCGACACCGCGGCGGGCGTCACCCCCGGAATGCGCCCGGCCTGCCCGAGCGTGGTGGGGCGGATCGCGCACAATTT
>Ga0193713_1000193_pt1 | contig 20078 bp, 19 predicted proteins | sample H3a2metaG_FD_143054 | JGI IMG/M metagenome (GOLD analysis project Ga0193713, IMG submission 143054) | Soil microbial communities from a riparian zone of the East river system, Colorado, United States - H3a2 | ecosystem: Environmental > Terrestrial > Soil > Riparian zone | place: USA: East River... | reverse complement strand
CTATGATATAATGATAAATGATATGCTATCATTATGATCAAGCTGAATGTTGTAATATTTCTAGAATGCATATAAGAATTAAACCCAACGTTGTGCCGCCTATAGGAACGTTCCTATAAGCGGTAGACAATTGTGTCATATTTTACTATGATATAATGATAAATGATATGCTATCATTATGATCAAGCTGAATGTTGTAATATTTCTAGAATGCATATAAGAATTAAACCCAACGTTGTGCCGCCTATAGGAACGTTCCTATAAGCGGTAGATAATTGTGTCATATTTTACTATGATATAATGATGAATGATACGCTATTGTTATAATCAAGATAAATGTTATAATATTTCTAGAATGCATATAAGAATCAAACCTAACGTTGTCCCGCCTATGGGAACGTTCCTATAAGCGGTAGAAATTATCTTATATGTTACTATGACATGATAAAGGATATTCAATAATCATAGTCAAGTCGACCGTTGATTGATATTTATAAAGTTCTTATGCTCGATCAGAACCTCATGTAGGAATGTTCCTATAAGCAGTAAAAATATATCAGATGTCTCTATTGGATATGTCCAAAATCACATCATATTACGATCCATTGATTATGCTGTCCAGTTGAACATCCATACCCTCAGCCTCATCTATATGACCGCCCTTCTTGGAACCACTCGGAATTGGTTTAGATGGAGGACGAGACGATACTCCACCCCGCGACTTACAAAGAATCCGTGCATTAACGTCACCGATTAAAAAGGATACAGCATCAAACGGTGCAAATATTCCTTTCACGTCGTCCTTCTTGCCTTGAAGAATGCTGACCAGTTCCTTGTACATGTTTTCGATATATTTTGGTGAATGGCAGCCCCAGTTCTTGCCGAACATGCCATGCTCCAGTGCTCCCGGACCTTTACCCCACAGAATGCCCATGCGAATGAGGGTGGAATAAGAGATCGATTTGGCCGCTAAAGAAGGTTGATAAGATATCGATGGATTTATATGGAGGAAATAAAAGATACATACTATACTTTTTAGTCCAGGAATCTCCAAGACCATTCTTGTCCGACGAAGCCATATGTTGACGAAGAGGGCTGTTGGGCTCATAGATGGCGATGATAAATGTAGTGAACATCGCTACTAGAAGGGTCTCGTCGACCATACCCTTTGTTCTTCTAACCACCCAGGGGAGTCTGTTATAAACTTGATGAACCTGTTTTGGAGAGAGAACGTCTATAAAATGACTTCTGATGGACGAGTCAGAAGGTAAGAATAGTTGAGGGCGGAGACAGGTGATCATGAGTGAGACGATAAGGGCGAGATGATGGAGAGGTTTCCTCATGTCATATGCGTGCTTCACCCATTGATATGTGTCATTGACATAGGCAGCATCAGACAGAGATGGGGTAGCAAAGTCGGACGGAAGGGTGGTCTTATTAAGAATCGATTTAATGGATGCAAGATGAAGGGGTGCGATGGTCCACTGTGCATTGCAGTCATTGGCGAGGGCGGTGCGAAGGGCAACCGCTGCAGCACGCTGGGATGTTGATGGGGCATTGGATGGTAAGGGAAGTGGATGAGATGTGGCAGCATCTTGAAGACCAAGGTATGTCCAGGAATTATAAACGGCCTTTTTGCAGGGAGCACCTCGAGCGGAAGTTCTTGGAAGATGGGAAGGGGCATAGCTGATGTCAAGATACTTTATGGCACGAAGGAACATGGATGAAATCCAAGCATCTGAAGATGGATGATGATCTGCCTTACTGAGAGTGAGAAGATGCTTATGGGCAAGTTTGAGGGCCGGTAGAAATGAGCCATTGGAGATGATGGGGGCATATGGATTGATTGGAAAGTGGGGACGGGACATCTGAAGCAGAAGGCTGACGAAGCTGGAAGGGGTCATTGCATGATCGAGCATAAGCGGCAAGCCATGAGAGATATCTTGAGTATCTCTAAAGATGGCTTGGACAAGTGATTCATACGTCTTATTGTTACCCATATGACCGTATGCAAGCGGATTCTTAAGCTTGAGCCAATGCTTCAAATTGTTCTCACGCTCTTTTCCACGAATGGCTGCAGCCCGTCGATCTTCTTGAGAGTCTGCCTGTGCGATGGATTGAGTGATATCATTGCGAACACCTGTTGCGACCAAGTGCTTTGTGTCTTCGAAGAAGGCGTGGAATGCGATCTCTAGAATGCGCATTGCTCTGTTTTCCGAAGGCGAAAAGGTTCCAGGATATGCGTTGGTTGGTTCGACCGTTAGAGAATATGATATGCGAAAATGTGCTTGATATGCCTATGAATGCGTAAAATATAAGTCCTACATTCAATGAAATCGTACCGCGTATAGGAACGTTCCTATGCGCGGCTCGAAATAGGAAAGAACGTACCAAGAAGTGAGCATCAGAATATGTGAGAACCTGAGCCTTTTTTGAGGCAACGGCAGGGAACCCGTGTTTGAGAGGCCAACGCTTTGGATCGATCTTGAAGCCATGTTCTCTAGCAACCAGGATTGAAGGGTGTTCTAATGTCTCAAGAAGCACCGGAAACCCATCCTTGAGTGCACCTCGGCTCAGACCAAGGCCATTCATTAAGCTTGTTGCGAAAACCGCAGTGTTGCCTGTATGGCAATAGCATAAGAGCCTTTCGAAAGATGCGAGCAATTCCAGACGTAAGGGGCATGGAAGTTCATGATCTCGGATCCTCTGGCGCTCGGCGTTGTAAATGCCTTCAATGATTAGAGTGATAGGATATGAAACCCAATCATAAATTGCAGGAAACGCCTGTCATGAAGCGTTTATATATGCCATGAATTTGAGAATGTGAATGTGAATGTTGACATTAAACACACCTCTGGTTTCATAACGATGAGAAACCCCTCGATGGCATCAAGGATATCATCATCATTCCAAGATTGGGCCAAAGGAAGAATGATATTGTTGTAGATTGAGCTGTTGACATCATATGAGTTACAGAACTTTATAAATATTTGACAAAGACATACCGTCCCGATCGACGCTTAAGTGCTCTGACATCAATAGAATATACCAGTTCTGCACGGCAAGAAGAAGGACAGTCTTCGATGGAGATATTTTGATGAAACCGTTCTGATGGCAGAGACAAGTCGCAATAATCTTGTAAATCAGATGCTCGTTTCTTATCCTTATTTGTCCCAGCAAAGGCACCAGCCAAAGCAGCAGTTACAGTGCCTTGCTGTGAATAATGCCGTCCAGCACGGGTGGCGGTGCGATGGGCGATATAGTTATAGAACTGACAAGCAACGGGTTTCACGACTTGTGCACCACCGACATGATTGGAATCTTCGTCATGATCAACAGACATGTGATCTTCATTGGATTCATCTGAATCGGAAGCTGGCTGGTTTGGATCTCTGCGGATGGATTGATTGATCCTTGCAAGTGTGGGAAGGAAGCACTGAGGGATGCTAGACGCTTGAAAATTGCCTACAGTTCTTAAGAATGCAAGAGGATAGGCATCTACTTGAACGAATTCCAAGTCCTCGCCCATAAGGTCGTCAGAATCGTCTTCAACACCATGTAGTTGTGTTTGCGAGTTAAAGAGAGCATGAATGTTGCGCAAGTCTATTAAAACACCACATTGAGGCTCATCATGATCGATGAGTGGAATCCTTCTGGAAATGCGTTTGCCGTTTGGATCGAAAAGAGGGACCTCCTGTCCATTGTCATCGAGAAGGGGATGATCATCCAGATTTACACGACGCCTACAGAGTTCGTCTGCATCATTGTATAAAAGATTTCCATGTTTTCTTCTGATTGTTCTGTTTGGGATCGGATCCCATTCATGTATTTGAGAGCATCTACAGAAAATGCAAGATCCTAGGTAAGAAGGGATTGTGGATGAAAGTGAATACTAACTCGATCGAAGTTGCCAAAGCAAAGGTTAGGAAAGCGATCTTTGAGTAATCTCGTTCTGAGTTCCAGTCATTTGCCTCTTGATCCTGATTGTCCTCTAGAGCGATGGATGCATTCTGGCCATACCTAGATGTGATCATGATTGGTTTATTGTTTAGAAGGAAGCCATCCTTCTTCCAGTCTGCAGGTGCCTGCGAAACGAAGTCATCATAACCTTCCGACAAAAGGGTGTGGAGTTTTGAGAGGGTTTCGAAATTTAAGCCAATAGTTGGACCATCCCTATGGAAATATGTGTTGATGTTAGCCACAAGATAACAAATGATATTAACTGGAAAATGTGATTTTGTACCGCGTGTAGGAACGTTCCTATGCGCGGCCCAAAAACATATACTCATACACAAAGATGTGACGTGATTTTGAGCCGCGGATAGGAACGTTCCTATGCGCGGCCCAAAACATATACTTATACACAAAAATGTGAAGTGATTTTGAACCGCGCATAGGAACGTTCCTATCCGCGGTGCAAAACATATACTCATACACAAAGATGTGAAGTGATTTTGAGCCGCGCATAGGAATGTTCCTATACGCGGCATAAAATCGACGAGCCAAACTGAATGAAAATGAAACATATTAAGAGTAGACTTACATGACATTCGTCACCATGGACCATGCTGCCTTCGGGTCTTCCAAGTCTTGGTTGTAAACATCCCCAATATTCAGATATGCAAGTTCGGGAATGTCGGCCAAGAAGTGTGCTAGCATCATCACGATTTGCCGGTAGTGCACTTGAGACATCGTAGATGATCCAGTAGAATACCCAGCCCGACAAGGCATAAAATGCCCAACAAGAAAGTCATTCGGAGCCATCGCAAGGTAGACATCTTCGTTTTTTGACCGACCAAGATAGAGCATCCGTCCCTTGGTATCAAAGCCAACCATCGCATGCTTTCCTCGGAACTCCCTATATGGCTTCTTAAGATCCATATCAAAAAAGAACCAGTGTGCATTCGCAGCATTTGGGAGAAGCGTCGAGAAGCCCATGCAGTTTGCCACAGTAAGCTGATAATCGAGCATAGTCTTCTTCGTGTTCATCAGAATGTCACCCCGGCCAAAATTCAACAGAAGGTCATCGTCAATGATGAGGCGATTGCGACGCTGTAGATAATTTAGGACATTAGGATCCTGAGTGTCATAGAATCGCCGAAGAAGGGAGAGCCGAAGGTTATGGACACGCTTTTGATTGAAAGCGTCGATCTCTGCAGGATCATTGACTGTAGAGGCATTGATGTGGTTTAGAACCTCATACTGCCCCACACACTCTTCTGGCTCAGCGACATGAGCCTCAGTGACCGGAGCAATATCGGCGAGACCAGAAGATGGCTGAAATGGAACGCGAGAGTGAGGAATTTGTGCCGCTTGAGTCCCAATATCACTGCATGGAGAATTATATACAAGTCACATAGTGAGAACAGATATAAGAGAAGGATGAAATATTAAATACGCACGATTCAGGCGCAAAGGTGCCATCATCCAAAGTGTTGTCAATGTCCGAAAATGTGGCAGGGACTCTTATGGACATTGTTTAATAAATGACTAGAGTTGAGATTGTTGAAATGTGGGTTTAAATGAGCACGGAAATGCTAAGAATGTGAGAGAGGTGAATAGAACTGGGGGGAAAGTTGTTCAACACGGAGGTGTCGATGGAACGCATTTTGAAAGACGGCTATTATGTCTACAAAGATGAAAAGTGTATTGAAATTTAACGTAGTATATTAGCCGATGTGGCTCAACACACTAAGCCAGAATGAGCCAAGCAAGTGATTCAATGGTACTACTAGTATATCCGACTATCACGGAACCATTCAATATTATTTTAACTCAAACAAATGGATACCATCTAAATTTATTTGGAAAGCAAGTTCTATGCAATCATAAAAAACAGATAAAGAATATGACAAGACGGCTCAGATGATCATCCCTCAGGTGGAAGTCAAAATGAGAAATTAAATCAGCCCTTGCATTCATTTATGTAGAGTCACAAATATATTGTTCATTTTCATTGAAAAATACATGGTGCGGCAGATACAGATGACCAGTCACATTCAACATTGTGGCCCAGAACTCGGGCACTCAGCACCCAACAAGTCTCAACGTATGCATATTTATCTGGCTCTCCCACCTCCGGCAGGGGGAGGAGCGAGACCTGGTCTTCCCTTCTTGGCGCGACTGGGATTGGCACGATTTGATGAAAGGCCTGCTGTCCCAGGTAAGGTTGAGGAGGAAATTTGCGACGCATCAACTGGACGCGATGCAGGCATGTCTGAGGCGGGTGGTGCGGTAGGAACCTTAGTCTTGGCACGACTTGAACGCGCATCGACTTGCATTTCATCATTGCTCGCTGCCAAGGTAGCAGGGTCTATGGCAACATTGGTCGCCGATTCATCTGTAGCAATGCGCTTTCTAGGGCGGTCGCTTGCTATTAGGAGTAAAGATATTTGTTAATAATATATTATATGTGCTTAATATAAATGGATCATACAAGAAGGAGAAGTCATTAGATGCTTATCGCCCACCGCTATATGATGGTTAAGGGTTAGCAAACTAATAAAGATGATGGGTTAGAGGAAACAGACCAGGTTGAGTCTCTGGAGATTCTGGACGATCTAGGAAATGAATGTTGAATATAAAAGACAGTAGTGTAATGAGCCATCTTATGCAATACGAGCAAGAAATTGAACGAACTTTGAGTGTTCTGGGGAGTTAATGGAGATGAAGCTAAGGATGATGCGATTAGACTTAAGAAGCGATAAGATATTGATGTGAGTGATCAAGGACATACGTGGAAATAGATCGTCATTGATGCTGTCGTTTGTGTCAAGATCTTGAGTGTGAGAGGGTTCATTGGCGGTCGACATTGGTGTAGATTGGCTGGTAGACAAGTTGACCTGTTGCTTCTGAGATGCTAGTCGACGTGACGATTCAGGATCTGAGTTCCCAGGACTGGGGCGAAGACGAGATGTAGGACGAATAGGTTTGGGACGTGGGGACGTGGGACGCTTGCGCGCGGCGTCGCGAGTGTCACGAGAAGTCTTGGTGTCTGCAATAAATGAGATATGAGACAATCATCGTTGAGTGATCTCAACCGCGTATGGGAACATTCCTATACGCGGGCGATAATGATGTGCGTAAGGTGATCCGTCCTGCCGCGTATAGGAACGTTCCTATACGCGGCAGAAAGGCCAAGCCTTCAGGACGATTTCCTGCCGCGTATAGGAACGTTCCTATACGCGGCAGAAAGGACAGGCCTTAAGGCCGATTTCCTGCCGCGTATAGGAACGTTCCTATACGCGGTCGACATTCGTGAATAAATGACTCACGAGTTGTTGGATGCTATTATGATTTCAATCAGATATCAATGACACAAGTTTATGAATATTCATGACTTACCGGCTCAGCCCGACCAATCACTTTGAACTTCTTAGCCTCTGACAACAACCAGTTCTGATACCCCAACTGTTTAGATTTGTACTTATATTAGTTTAAATGATCTTTATAGCAATACAGTGCCGCGCTCACCTCATCTTCATAGTCTTCAAAGACCGCATGCTCGTCTAGTCCGAGATCAGGGACAATAACGTCGTCCATGTCGAACTCTTCATCTGCGTCGATCTCGTCGCGTTCTTTCTGATCCAAGTGATTCTGGAGTGCCTTGTTCTTATGCGCGACCTGCGTGCAGAGATATTAGCACACAGAAATAACAACCGGTAATCATATCATATTACATGTCCAAGAATCGAGATAGCAAAGGCAGAGAGACTCTCCAATGTTCCGAGCGGCACCTTGGGGTCAGCGCAGTGCAGCAACTTGCTCGACTTGAGCGTTTCCAGCATATCCTCAATGCTGTCTTTCTGCACCTTGGCAGCTCGCTTCTTGGACGCCTTGCTAGTGCTGCGAGATGCGTCCCACTCTGTGCGCATCAGAGTGAAATCTTGGCTCTCCTCTATGTCAGGGTGCTGCTCGTCGCCCACTTCCTCCTCGATAGAGACATTGTCAGCAAACTCCCAGCGTTGGCGCATTTGCAGGCCTGATTGGCCTGGTACGATCTGAGCGCGAGCGGGCGTCCAGCTGAGAAACAAGTCGTGCAGGTCCTTGCGCAACGCGCGAGCAGGGGCACATGTGATCAGCAACTTCTTGCGATACAATTTGACGAGCGCAGTCTCCGCAGCAACTGCACTCGCGTAGCGCTCAAAGTCCCGATTCCGATTCTTAGATTCTGGGTTCCAAGACAGCCCGCAGATCGCCAAGATACGCTGCGGAAGAAGCTCAGACAGACGCTCCTTTTCAGACATATGCTTCTCGCCCATGATCTTGAAGCATTGCCCGTATGCCGCAGTGAAGTCATCTTCAGACCATCCAACAGCTGCCAGGAATGAGACTGCATTTGGATTTTTGGGCTCCACTTTGCCCTTGCTGAGTTTCAGCTTGTATGCGCGGTCTGCCCTTTCGGACAGCGTCGCGTGATGCATCTCTGGATATCGTTTGAATATGGTGATCTCGCGAACCTGGGCGCGAGGGGTCTGGTTATGATTGAAATGGTTGCTGATCGCAAGGATCGACGTAGTGAGATGCGCAAAGAATATCCTGAATATCTGTTGGTTCCATTGAATCAGATCTAATCAATGATATAATATAATATACCTAGATGTACGCACCTTCCTTCTGATGCCTGGCTTCTTTTTGATCAGACAGTCCTGAGTGGCTGTGACAACAGCCTGATCATAGTGATCTCGAATTGGGTTGTTTTTTATTGCCATGACTTTATTCCAAGACACGCAAGGAGCTATCCAAGATATGACCTGTAAACCATTTGTTGTTAGCGTAAATCCCACTCGAGGATAATATTACTTTTTGCCGCGCATAGGAACGTCCCCATGCGCGGCACAAAACACACGGTCGTATACCTCCATGAAGTGTGGTTATGTGCCGCGTATGGGAACGTTCCTATGCGCGGTAGAAAACCCACGCTCTCACATCTGTATGAGGTGTGGTTTTGTGCCGCGTATGGGAACGTTCCTATGCGCGGTACAAAACCCACGCTCTCACATCTGTATGAGGTGTGGTTTTGTGCCGCGTATGGGAACGTTCCTATGCGCGGTACAAAACCCACGCTCTCACATCTGTATGAGGTGTGGTTTTGTGCCGCGTATGGGAACGTTCCTATGCGCGGCACACAATAGAGTCGGATAAGATGTCTCACCTCAACAAATCCAGCATTGAACTCGTGTGCGAGCATGTTCAAAGATTGGACCACACTCTTCGTTCCAAGCGGCACAGGGAAAGAATATCCTTGCATCTGCCAGATGGAATAGTACGCAAAGTACTCGCGCGCATACTTCGGTCGCTGGTCCAACTTGCCTCGCAACTTCTCATCCACAGCGTCGCAGTATGCGCTGAAGCTGTTCGCGTTCGTCGCACTGTCTGGAACAAAGAGCGCTGTAGACACATTGCCATTAGTCATGAAGTGCTCGACAAAGCACTCGTCGATCGCGTCCAGCATCTCGTGATGCCAGGATGTGAGTTCTCCACGTTCTTGAAAGGCATCCGCCATCCCTTTCAACCTGCCGCGCAACGCAGCTTTGTCCGACTTGGGATCCATGAATTCGATGCGGATCGCCTCCAACTCATCAATGTCCAACGGTGGCTTCTCGGTGTTGGCAAGACGCTCCAGCATCTCCACGCTCTCCATCATGTAGTCCGCGATAAACTGCAATACATATTAACGCATATGCTTTCAATAAATTAATCCACATACCCCGCCGTGACTGTCGAGCATCTTATCAAGGATCGTCACTTTGAACCATGGAGCGTGCGTATAGTGCCGCGGAATGCGCGACAGCATAACAATCCCAAGGAAGAACGACGACACAGAGCACAACCGTCGATAGCCCCCCTCGCTTAGAAATTCCTCGGCCTTCTTCTGCACCTCTCGACTGAACGTAGGATAGAGGATCTCCAGATTGTCCTCGCTCGGTTCAGCGCTTACCGTCTCAAGATCAAAGCTGAGATGGTCCCTCAGCTCCACAACAAGCTCAGTCAGCTTCTCCTCCTCCGTCGCTTTCCAGAAGCCTTTGTCTATATTGCGCGATAAGAATCGGTATATCACCAGAGGCAGCCTCCCCTCTTGCGCTTCAATGACATCTACAATCCTTATATCAAGTCTGCACAAATCTCACAAATCTATTCATGCGTACCGATGTCGTAAAGTGCGATCACCCAATGCTGAGACGACTTGAGCTTCTTCTCAAGCCACTCCACCTTCCCCTCCAGCTTCTTGAGCTCCTGTGCCGTCGTCCCACTAACGTCCGACTGCTTGTGTGCTTGCGAGGCCTTCTCGTCCCGTTTCTTCGACGTCTGCTCCAATTGCTTTTGAACTGTGTCGACGAATATCTTCACCGCGAGGCGGCGATGATTTCCACCTAGCATCACCAGGTTGTCTGGCTGGATCGCCTCCATCCCCTCGCGCGTGAACTCGATCTCTGGCACATCGCCAATCGTCTTGTCGTTCACCATCGGCAGAACGAGGTCGATGTTCTTGACCCATGCACGCCGCACAGCGACCTCGAGTGCGTCCTCATTCGTACAATTGTCCACTCGCTTCGCGAAATCCTTCACAAGCTGGCTCACCCAGCCTGGGTTCACTGTGCGATCGTTATGCTTTCCCCACGTCGCTTCCTTCGGCGGATCGTACAGGTTGATTGAGAGGTACCCTATGTACGCAGCATGTTTCTTGCTGCGAAGTTCCTCGAGCGTGAAGCCCATGAACGTATCCTCCTGCAAGATCGCATGCACGTCGGCAGTTCCTGTAGCTTTCTGTTCTCTCATATTAGCTTATCTTGTCATTCCCTTCATCTAATCACATACCTCTTTTCCTTTCGGCATTGTTGTATAGAGTGGTGTTTTCGCAAATGCAAAGTGTCTATTTCGCAAGTGGGGAGTAGACAAAGAGCGTCGCTCCCTCACTGATCTTCTTATCATTCCCATAATCTCATGAATTCCCACCCTTTTGATCCCTCTCCCATTCGGGTCCGAGGTTTCTCCATTTGTTACTTCGTATTGCCGCGTTATCGTATCTCAATTTGTCGTTTCAAGTGGGTCTCTCTCTAACCTCCTCTACTCTTTTCTTCCGCTCTTATTCAATTCTCCTCGGTGTATAGATGTCTATATATCTTGTAAATGACTCAGTATGTTCTGCACAATATATCGCTGTCATAGATGAATGTCATGTATTTGCGGGTTGTTCTTAGGCTTGGATGATTGTGATTATCTTATCGAAAAATGATGTCATATGTTCCGTATTCGGTATCTCTCGACCACGTATGGCAATGATTAAAATCACTTTATGTTCGATTCTTATGAATTATACTCATATGTACTATACACTTTTCACCTCGCATAGGAATGTTCCTATGCGCGGTCGAAATCACTCTTCCTATTTAGTCTTATTTCTTAAAATCATATATATATTAATATACAATTTTCACCGCGCATAGGAACATTCCTATGCGCGGTAGAAATCACTCTTCCTATTTTGGTGTTATTTCTTAAAATCGTATATATATTAATATACAATTTTTGCCGCGCATAGGAACATTCCTATGCGCGGTAGAAATCACTCTTCCTATTTAGTCTTATTTCTTAAAATTATATATATATATCTATTCAATTTTTCCCGCGCATAGGAATGTTCCTATGCGCGGTAGAAATCGGTCTTCCTATTTTGGTGTTATTTCTTAAAATCATATATATGTTGATATTCAATTTTTGCCGCGCATAGGAATGTTCCTGTGCGCGGTCGAAATCACTCTTCCTATTTAGTCTTATTTCTTAAAATCATATATATATATCTATTCAATTTTTCCCGCGCATAGGAATGTTCCTATGCGCGGTAGAAATCACTCTTCCCATTTTAGTGTTATTTCTTAAAATCGTATATATTAATATACAATTTTACCGCGCATAGGAATGTTCCTATGCGCGGCCGAAATTCATTCCTCATCTTCACATATTTAAAATATCAATCTCTAATATTCATATCTAAGGTCAATCTCTAGAATATCTACATAATATATATTCACGTCGTCACAAATCATCTATCGATTCCCATTTGCAGTCCCTTATCTAACCCACTCACTTTAGCTCAGATATGCTAATCGGACACCATCCTCCCACTCAGTCCTGACTCAATCAAGGAATCATCCCCCACATATCCATTATACTATGCTATATCATGATTAGTAGTCATTTTTATCTCATATCATCTATTATCACAATCAATAATTCAAAACCTGTCACGTGATCAGGCCGCAAATAGAAATGCTATGATGTTTATATTTCTTTCAATATCTCATCTTCCTTTTTCTCAAACAACAAACACTTTTCACCATCACCTTATTACATGTTATTGAATTTTGATAATAATTCTCTTGCATTCTAATATTTGTGTTCCACTCATCACTACCTCTCTAATCATATATATATATTATATCAAGTATAAAGTAAATGCATAAGATGGCAAGCTTACTGTAGGATGCAGTGCACTGGATATGTTGTCTCAAAGTCACCAAACCATGGCAAGCCTCATGAAAACCCATATAAACAAGTAACCAAGTCACATAAACACTTAGTAGCATCTTTGCCTCCCTTCCCTTAAATACGTGCTTAGCTGATAAGGCCATTTTTTAACACTCATATATGATACCATTTAATCTTTGAGGTCGTTGCACTTAACACAATCAATCATATCTATTGCCCTCCTAATAAAGCTAACATTTTGCTATACAACTTCCAGTGTATATAAATAATGCGTATCTATACCACACTTGCTCAGATCACCTTGCCTGAACTTTATAAACTAGCCATATGTAACACCCTGGGGCATCTTGGGGTATTAAGCTGCTAAGTTAGTACTTTGGTCTTAAGGGCTTCATATAACAGAACCAACCTAATCAGCAGTTTATTGCCAAGTCACATAAACAAAAGTAACTGCTCTACCATTTCTGGATAAGCCATGCTTATATACATGTAGAGACTATACTATCTAATTAGCTATCCATACACTCGCCTGACAAGCATCCTATTCTGCATATCATGCACCATGGGCACATGTGACATGACTGATGTAATCATCTTGGTGCTTGTCCAGCAAGCACATGTCAACAGTGCCAAGTGTCACTGTATGATTGCAAGTTATAATGGCTCACTCCCTTTTAAGAGTAGCTGTTCATAATAAGGTCCACTAGCCCATCATATGATGCTTCATGTGGTAATATGCATGTATATGAAAAGGTAAGACGATGTGTAGGTACAAGATACCTTGCAAATGGCTAGGTGTCACCATGTCAAGTTGCAGTTCATAAGGCATATGCATGCATACCTTATAATCAGATATTAGGAAATGCTACTTTAATGGAATCCTTAGCATGCTTGTTGACACTTGCTTAGTTTAGTTTCATTCATCGAAGCCTACTCATTCCTTATATGATATAGTAAGTAGTTGACTTTTGTACCCTTAGGTTGACATTAGAAAAAAACTTATCTTCTTTACACGTATTCCTTCTTATTTCTTACTTACTCCCAGAATTATAAGAGGGATATAAGTTGTAATAAGTTGTAATAAGATAAGTTTAGTTTTTCTAATGGCCTACTAGTTGCTGTGCTTATCCGCTTGCTTCCAAGATTCCTGCTTATATATGTGTGCTTGTTCTTGACCCAGATCACAACCTTGGGTTTGCTACAAACCCATCATATTCACAGTTTAAAATCACACATTGGACATGTCTACATTGTTACATTTTATATATCTTTGAAACAAGGCTAAGAATTTATAAAGATCAGTAGACATCAGACAGAGATATAAACTAACAGGTGATTTCTAACCTCAGATAGGAAGGTTCTTATATGTGAATCAAAAGAGGGTTAGACATCCCTTATGTCTTTCGAACACCCAAAGATCATTAAGATTGGTTGAGAAATAAAGCGAGAGATATATAGCATTGAAGGATATCTCGGCCAGATATTTTGACTAATCTTCATAAATATTAGACTTGTTCAAAGGTATGTCCTTCTTTTCAAATGCAGATAGGAATGATTTTATCTGTGGCTCAAAAATAAGAAGATCATAAAAATATGCGGCCAAGATCTGACTGAGATATAAAGCAATATTGTGTTTTTTAAACCACAGATAGGAATGTTTGTATGTGCAGTTCAAAAAAGGGTTATACAGTGAATTATTATATTGATCAATCTATTTCATAATTATATTTATTATATCACCATCATAACTTAACGGATTTTCATGATCATAGGTTCATTTAAGGGTTATGGTGAGGCGTCTAAATGCTCACTTATGGCTAGTAATAGGATTGATCTTGTCCATTCTTGAACAACACCATTCTTATAGTAGACCAATCTGTTACCATAATAGCTTTTTTACACCGCTTGTCTTTGAGCTAGAATCTTTCTAAAATAAAATGTTGTGTATATTTCTTAAAGTTAGCTAACCAAAGCAAAGTTTAAGATATTATTCTATGATAGTGATGATATATAAGTATCTCATAAAAATAAACTGCGGATAGGAACATTTCTGTGTGCAGTTCATTGGATCAGTTAACTAATTATGTGATATATATATATTTAAACTGTGAAATATGAACATGTCTATAATATATAAACAATCAGCCGCGCACAGGAACGTTCATATGCGCGGTTCATTTTATATGATGATTTATTATATACACATCCACATCAATATATTTTGAACCGCCCAAAGCAATGTTCCCATGCGCGGCTTTATGTATCAGTCATTAATCATAAAAATAAAATATACATATTTTTAGCCCCTCATAATATGTTCTTATATGCAATTGAAAAGTAGTGGATAATAATATTTATATACAAACACATTGTAGAACACTTAACAAATGATACAACCGAGCCATATATAAAACAATTGTATTTGTACTGTACCATATCATCGTATGCCTCTCAAAGATATAAGGCTGTAACATATTCATAAGATAAATCAAATAAGAGCCAATGACCGGTTCTCCAAATGTGTTGGGCTCAATTTTAATATGGCTCCATATCCTTTTACGCTCGATTCATCTAAGTACAGCAAATACAATATCCGACTACATTATATGACTTTTATTTGCTCAAACACCTTCAGCTTCTAACACCACTCTCTTGACGATGTTTGTAAAATTGTTCTTTGTACAGCCATACCTATACTCGAATTAGACCAAGCTCTAACCTGTATCACCCTTTTATATCATACTTTCTGAAATGGATGTATTATTTCTAGATGTCAAATTACATTCTTACATTAATCATAATGTTTATAACAATTGAACCGCACATAGGAACATTCCTATGTGTGGCTCGAAAAATAGTAATATATATGGTTAATTACCAGATGAAACGAGCCGCGCATAAGAATGTTCCTATCCGCGGTTAAATTTACCAGGTAATATTATTATAGGAATATAGATCATATTAATTTCACGATGTAAAATCAAAAAACTGTTTCTTAAACTAATAATGAACCGCGTATAAGAACATTCCTGTACGCGGTTCATTTTACAAAGCAATAATAGATGGGAATATAGATATATTAAATAAATAATAGATGGACCGCTTATAGGAACATTCCTATACGCGGCACATTTTACCAGACAATAATAGATGGGAATATAGATATTATTAACTTAATAATGAACCGCGTATAGGAATGTTCCTACCCGCGGTTCATTTTACCAGACAATAATAGATATGAATCCATATAGATATATTAAATAAATAACGGACTGCATATAGGAAGTTACTATCCGCGGTTCATTTTACCAGACAATAATTGATGGGAACATAGATATTATTAAATTAATAATGAACCGCGTATAGGAATGTTCCTATCTGCGGTTCATTTTACCAAACAACAATACATACGAATTCGTATAGATATATTAAATAAATAATGGACCGCGTATAGGAACATTCCTATACGCGGTTCATTTTACCAAACAACAATAGATACGAATTCTTAAAGATATATTAAATAAATAATGGACCGCTTATAGGAACATTCCTATACGCGGTTCATTTTACCGGACAATAATCGATGGGAACATAGATATTATTAAATTAACAATGAACCGCGTACAGGAATGTTCCTACCCGCGGTTCATTTTACCAGACAATAATAGATACAGATTCATATGTATATATATTAAATAAATAATGAACCGCGTATAGGAATGTTCCTATAAGCGGTTCGAAATCATCACAGAATTCAAGCAAATGTCAATCTTATTCATATGATGAATCGAGCACACAAAGATGCAGGGAAATATTCATTCGAGCCTAGCACATTGGCATGTTCCACACAATATCTCTACATTCCTTGTCTTCTAGTAGATCAAACACCCTCACCGTCCAAGACAACTCTTCTGATAATCTCTGTGAAATTGATGTCATACCCAACACAGCTGATATGTGTAGACACCATTTTCTAAACGTAAAGGTGTGAGTTCAATATCGTGTAGATAAAAACATCAATACATACTTCCTGGCCTGCCTGAAACGCAGCAGAGACGTCTTTAGAGCTCAGGGTGACATCAGAGTTTTCCATGAAGCGAGTGATCGCCGCAGAAGTATGGTCTTGGCCTGCATTCCGAAGTTTGATGCGCGCGCAGATATATCGATATTTTGTGTGCTTGCTGGAGCTAATACGCTTCAGCCAAATGCCACGCGTCTTTGAGAATAGAAAGTTAGATCACAAGGGTAGTAATAAAGGAAAAGAGACGTCACATGTTGGTCGAGGATGTCCCAGTCTAAGGGTATGCCAGCCAAGGAAAACCGATAAAGTCCATGATACTGGAGAGATCCATCAGGACCAGACGTAGATAAAACATGGAATGGGTGGCGGTGGAATGGGCGGCGGAGAGCTCCGAATGGCGGCTTGATGTTCTGCGGATGAATGATGGAGCCAGAGATCCCAGGTCCAGAAGGCGCTCTAGGTTGAGAAGAAAGATTGGCACAGAGGAAGTATTTGTAGCCAGGAACTTTGTCACTTATGACCCATTCAAGATTCCTGCCAGGAGCGCCGATATAGTTGGAGAATGTTCGCCATGCAATGGGAGGAGTGGTGAACGCGATCTTGTACTGATCAAATGAGATCTCAAAGTGATCAAGGAATGTATAAGCAGGCTAGTAGATGGAGGTGATTTGAATGCATGAAGCCGCAATGGAGGGCAGCATTACTTACCTGGTCAGGCTCCGGATCAGTGCCACCTTGGTCAGATCCAGGCTCCCCATCATCATAGTCAGAGTCAACCTGGCCAACATCTTGCAGAACAGGTTGGTGAGAGAGATTGGGGGCGAACTCATCCAGTATGTACTTTCGGTAGGCCTGGGCGGCATTTGTGGCAAGATCACGATCTACCTCTGCCAGTTCTCGAAGGCGCCTCTCTTCAAAGTATAGGGCGCGATAATCGACTTCTGAGTCCATGTGTTAATATTTTGTGGTGATGGATGAAGGATAAGAAGTAAACTAGATGAGCATCGTCTTTCTGAGCACTAATATGAATATGCCTATCCGCGGATCAAATTCATCAACCCAGATAATAGATAATAGAGATCGGCCGAGATTCCACCGATACAAAGCAATCATAGATTCGGGCATATGATTGAAGCTCACCCAGATCTCAACCCAATTGTTCTCATACAATCCAAACTGAGGATAGGAATGTTTCTATCTGCAAATCAAATGTAGCATGTAATATCATAAATATTGTCAGAGATTACACTAGGAACGGATGAGGAAATGTGGTAGATATATTATTAAATAAATAATGTGCCGCATATAAGAATGTTCCTATACGCGGTACATTTTTACCATGCAACAATAGATGGTAATATATATATATATATAAATAATGGGCTTCAGATAAGAATGTTCCTATCCGCATTTCAATTTACCATGTAATAATAGATAGGAATATAAATATATATTAAATAAACAATGTGCCGCGTATGGGAATGTTCCTGTACGCGGTTCGTTTTACCATGTAATAATATATAGGGATGTAGATATATATTTAAATAAATAATGTGCCGCGTATAGGAATGTTCCTATACGCGGTTCATTTTACCATGTAACAATATATAGGGATGTACATATATATTAAATAAATAATGTGCTGCATATGGGAATGTTCCTATACGCGGTTCGTTTTACCATGCAATAATATATTGGAATATATTAACTAAATTATGTACCGCGTATAGGAATGTTCCTATATGCGGTTCGTTTTACCATGCAATAATATATTGGAATATATTAACTAAATTATGTACCGCGTATAGGAATGTTCCTATCCGCGGTTCATTTTATATGGTAACATTAATAGGAATTTATAGATTCATCCTATCTGCGGGTTAAAAGTAGATTATTCTAACCCAAACCCATCCTCTAACCCATAACCAAATTAGATTAAGCCTTATAAGAATTGCACTATATCTTTATCATTTAACGATTATTCCACTGATCCATTTCACCCCCCTCTGGAACACCTCAAGGATCCCCTCTCTCCCCCATTATCTCTGCTCTCTACACCACCCTGCTTCTTAAGGAAGCCTTAACTGTTGGAGATTGGGGGAGTGAGCGAGCGGGGCGCAAAGTGCCCCAGCACGCAAGTGAGCCCAAGAGGAATAAGTGGGGCTCAAGAGAGCACTTGGAAGGACTTATTAACTACTGTATGACAAGTAGGCCTGTATTTATCTACGTCATATGTATGAATTCCTGGGGTGGTTCCCCAAATGTATGCGTGCTATGTATGTCTACTTGTAGTATCTGTACTACCCTTTGTGCTCCGAGTGTCCAGGCCGCTGCCTCATGACCGTGCGGTCAGCGTACTTCCAACATGCCCCCTCGCTGTGAGCGGTGTGAGGCAAGGCCTGCTTGTGCATGCTGATGGTGACATTTGAGTCATCGTTGCATGCGTGGGGTAAGGCCCGCTTGTGTACGCTGCTGATGACCTTCGAGTCGTTGTCGCGTGTGTCAGGGCCATGGCTGCCGTACTTGGTGCTGCTGGCCAAAGTGGGATGCGGCATTAAGAATTTGCATTTGCGTTTGTGTTTGCGTTTGAGTGGCCGAGGCAGTGGTGCCGTATGGCCGAACTCATTTTGTGTTGGATTGCGGCCTTTCAATTTGCAGTGTGGCGTTCGATGGATGCTGTGGCGTTCTCAAATCAACATCTTTTCTTGCTGCATTATAATGCCATTTCTTTCACTTTCACACAGTGCTCACCCCTTTGCTCACTGTTTCCCACAGTGAGCTCACCTTTCCACATCTTCCCCTCATATTTTATAATATATATATATATCATTGGAGAGATACTGATGAGTAGAACACAGATATGATAATAAAACATCAGCAAAAAGGTAGGTTAGTGTTACGATCCTTAACACAGCCATTTCATTTTTCCATTTCACATGACTCAACGACCCCGATCACCGTTCCGTGAGCCCTCGAACACCCCTACGGGCACCTCGGTCTCACCTACAGACCTATCCACTATCCTTGAAGAACCGGAAGAGGCTGCATGCCACAGAGATCGCTGCATAACCCTATTCCTTATTATTATGTGGCCACCATTCGTCACTGTTGAGACGGACCGCCCTAGCGGACCTTACCGGCTCCACAGACCGAGTAGATCCAGAGCATCCTATATGCTCCATCTAATCTTACGGACTTAACGGACTAGTGTTGGGGAAGTTCGGTTTGGTTCGGTTTAAGCCAAAATTTGCCAAACCGCAAACCAAATGGTTCGGTTTCTGACAGAATTTCTGAAACCGAAACCGATTGAGACCGTTTACAACAGTTCAGTTCGGTTTAAACTCGGTTTGAAACACTTTAAAAGTTCAATTATATTATCTAATTCATTATTTTATTAAGTTAGTTTTGGCCCAGAAAATAATATAATGGAATAAATAATGGCCAAAAATAATTGAGGTTTGAAAGACCCTAATGTTTCGGGGATGAAGAAACTAGCCGGACGAGATTTTGAGGATATCCTGCAGGTAACCTCTGTATCTATGATCTTTCTCAAACATGATCGCTCAAT
>Ga0193713_1000191_pt1 | contig 20113 bp, 14 predicted proteins | sample H3a2metaG_FD_143054 | JGI IMG/M metagenome (GOLD analysis project Ga0193713, IMG submission 143054) | Soil microbial communities from a riparian zone of the East river system, Colorado, United States - H3a2 | ecosystem: Environmental > Terrestrial > Soil > Riparian zone | place: USA: East River... | reverse complement strand
GCATTTCTACCGAGTATTCCGCGCATTGACGAAATTTCGCCGGATCCTCTGGTTCTTGTCGTTACGGCCATCGCCAGTCTTGGAGTTGGAATCGTTTCCGGTTTGTTTCCGGCGTGGCGCGCATCGCGTTCGAACCTTGCCGTGTCGCTGAATGAAGCTCCGCGCGGTGCAAGCGAAAGCGCGAACGCTCATCGCACCCGCGCTGCGCTCGTCGTCGTCGAGATCGTCCTCGCGCTGGTCCTGCTCGCGAGCGCGGGGTTGCTGGTCGAAAGTTTTATTCGCCTGCAAAGAGTTCCTGGCGGGTTCGATGTAACGAATGTCATGACGGCACGCGTGGCGTTGCCCCAAACAAATTATGGCAAGCCGGAACAAGCGGCCGCTTTTTACAAAAAATTACTGGAACGGCTTTCGAGTGAGCCTGGAATGCAGTCAGTTGCGGCGGCGTGGTGGATTCCGCTCAGCGGCAGTGAAATCGGTTTCACTTTCAACTTCGCCGCTCATCCAGTGCCGCAAAGTCAGCAGCCAGGGGCACAATTTAACACCGTGACGGCTGATTATTTTAAAGCTATGCGAGTCCCCTTGCTCAAAGGTCGCTGGTTCACCGAGCGGGATGACAAAAATGCGCCAGCGGTAGCAATTGTGACGGAGGCTTTTGCGAAGCAGTTTTTCCCCGGCGAAGATGCCATCGGCAAACGAATCATTCCTGACGGCTCGGTCGAGCCTGGCAAACCGCCAGTTCGTGAAATCGTAGGAGTGGTCGGCGATATGCACCTGGTCAGTCTTAAGATTCCGCCCAAGCCGCAGATTTATGTTCCATATCCGCAATTCGCCATTCAATCGCTGTCGATCTTCATGCAGACGCAAGTTGACCCGGGTTCGGTGACTACCGCTCTGCGTCGTGCCGTGGGCGAGATCGACAAGGAGGTGCCGGTTTATCGGCCGCGCTTGCTTGCCGATTACCGTTCACAATCCATCGCACAGCCGCGTTTGAACGCGATGCTGGTCAGTTTGTTTGCGCTCATTGCACTACTTCTGGCAGCGGCGGGAATTTTTGGAGTCATGAGCTACTCGGTCACGCAGCGGACGCAGGAGATCGGAATTCGCCTGGCGCTCGGCGCGCAACGTTACGACGTGCTGCGTCTCATCATTGGCCAGGGTATGCGCTTTGTTGGCATCGGCGTGCTGGTCGGCTTAATCGGCGTGTTCGCCTGCTCTCGTCTCTTGCAAAGTCTTCTTTTCGGCGTCGGCACGACTGATCTGAGGACTATGTTCATCGCAACTGTGACCTTGGCAGCAACGGCATTATGCGCCTGCTATATTCCGGCGCGACGCGCCATGCGCGTCGATCCGATGCAGGCACTGCGCTCCGAGTGATTAGAGTCGATTGTGAAGGGGCGACTGCGACCGGCTGGCTGTTCTGGTCGTCCTTATTACTGACTCGTGAGGTAGAAGTGGCCTCGGAATCATTAGACCAAGTAATCATGCAGCCAGCTAGGGAGGCGTTGTTGCTATTGACTCAAGCTTCTGACGAGCAGGAGTGATTTCAGGGAGCACAGTTCTACCAAGTTTATCCTGTTCTTCTTCCGCAAGCCTGATCCAGGATAACGCGTCTTTAGAATGGCCAAGCCCCTGTTCCGCAACTGCGAGGTTGTAATGACAGGCGATTAAGGCCTCCTGCTGGCCTTCAGAATATGGCAACCCGGAGGCTTCATCGATCTCCGCCAGGAATTCTTTTTTTGCAGACTGCATATCGCCTTTGTCGAGGAAATAGACTCCGCGGCTAAGAAAGAGGTCCGGCATGATATGCGCTCCCTTTCTTGTGACGGCTTCGTCAAAATTTTCTCCTGCTTTTGCCAGCAAATATTCTTTGAACGCTTTCTCAACCGGTCCGCTATGCTGGTTCTCTGCCAATTCGGCCAGCAATTTTGGAAACCGGGGATCATCTTTCCAAACAACGGAAGCGTAATGTTTAGCCTCTTCCGACGGAAGCGGAGCATTTCTTGGGTGCATTCCAAAGCTTGCCGCTTTCTCACGGTATTCCCACCCGAGCTCGTAATACAAATGGACGTCATCTGATTTCCGTGCTGCTGCGAACCAAACTGATCGCGGATCCCGCCATTCAGATAAGTAATCAACGGTTTTCGTGAGCCAAATGAAACTAACTGCCGTAACCAGCGTTGTTGCCGCGGCTACCTTCCATCTGTGTAGACGATCTGTTGCTTTCATCAACAGCCATGCAATGAGAATAACCGCGCCTACTGACGGCAAAAGAAGGTAGCGGTCAGTTACTGGATAACTGAATGGCAGAACCTGTGTTGGTAGATAAGTAAATAAAATCCAGTAGATCGAAACAGTCGCCACAGTATAGCGTTTGCGTAGGAGCAACGGCAACACAAACAAGCCAAGTAGGACGCCTAGCCAAACCAATTGGGATAAAGTACCTCCCGGCGCAGGAGGTACACGATAAATAACATAATTTCCTAGGCCGGTCAGCAGCCACATACTCTGGACAAAAGCCTTTGCATGCATGGCTAGATCAGGCTGCAATCCGGTGCTCGGTTGCGCGTGCTGGACTGCTACTGCTACCAAAGCCGCCAGAACAAGGAATGGAATCTTGTCAATGATCGATCGGCTTAATGGCCGCTTTTCAAGCACCAGGTCGAGAACCACTAGCACCACGGGGAAAGCGACAACGGATAGTTTCCCTAGCAATGCGAAGAGAAACAGCAGGAGTGAAGCGATGTACCAGCCTATCGCACCACGTTGTCTGTATTTTAGGTATGCAAGAACACAAGGCAGCACAAATGCAGCAGCCACCAAATCCTTGCGGCTTGAAATCCAGGCGACCGCTTCCACGTGCGCGGGATGAACAACAAACAATAAGGCAGCAACCAAAGCAGTTCTGCGTTCCTGTGTTAGGGCAAGTGCAACGAGATACACAAAACCGGCAACAACTCCGGCCCAGAGATTGCTTGATAGATGAAATGCGTGTGCGTTCAAGCCGCCAACCGCGTAATCAAGCGCGTAGGATAACAAATGAAGAGGGGAATAGTTGAGGTAGTAAGGATTAAATAAAATCTGCGTGAAATGCTCCCAAGTTATTCCCTGTATCCACGGATTACTGACGACATACTGCTGGTCGTCGACTCTGAAAAAGCCCAGATGAAGATCGCCCGCGTAAAGCACGGCGGTAGCGACGATGCACAAAAGGACAATGCCCCCGTTGAGTTGCCATGAGCCGGGCACGACAGAGACGTACGGAGGGTCGGGTGTTCTTTTGCCAGGTTTATATTGCCGTTTCCGTGCAGCAGAACGCTGCGAAGCAGCGGTCGCATCCGGCGCGGCTCGGATTTTGTTTTTTTTGATTGGAGGCACGATTTATTTCGGCGTGAACTTTAATTGGCTTTGGCAATTCCGGACACGAAAATTGCCTTGTTGCGTCTACAGTATTTTTTTTCGAGAACAACTTGCATTGCGATCTGCTTTGAACATTGGTGCCCGTGTGGTGTCTCTATTCGTCGCCAAAACTAGTATGCATCTGCGTTTTCTAATCGTTTTCATCTCCGCCGCTCTCGTTGTTTCAGACGCTTTCGCTCAAGATAGAAGTCAGCCGACGGTTGACGAATTGATGACGAAGAACATCGAGGCGAAGGGTGGCGCGAGCGCCCTGCACGATCTGAGAACCCTGCGGCTTAGTGGCAAACTGCTTGTGCAAGAAGGACAAATTCAATTGGCCTTCATGCAGGTCAAGAAGCGGCCAGACGATGTGCGCACTGAAGCGTCTCTTCAGGGAATGACTCAAATAGAGGCATATGACGGCAAGGAAGGGTGGAGAGTCTCACCATTCTTTGGGCGCAGAGATCCCGAACGAATGTCGGCTGATGATGTCAAAGCGCTCGTGGAAGACGCGGAGATCGATGGACCATTAGTCGATTGGCAAGCAAAGGGAAACACAGTCGAATATCTCGGAACCGAAGACGTGGATGGAACCCCAGCGCACAAGTTGAAAGTAACGCGAAAGAATGGAGACGTAAGTTTTGTCTATCTGGATCCTGATCACTTTCTGGAGATTCGTGTCTTAACACAACGGACCAGACACGGCGCGTATGAAGAAGTAGAGACCGACCTGGGCGATTATGAAAAGGTCGGGGGCGTATTCGTTCCAACGTCAATTGAGGTCGGGGGCAAGGGAGCGCCCGACAAGCAAAGAATCATAATCGATAAGGTCGAAGCCAACGTGCCGGTAGATGACACGATATTTCAGTTTCCCGGCCAAATAAGTCTCCCGCAACCACAGCGCTGATCAATAGATGAGGGGATTGAATCACCAAAAGCGACGCGAGGACGCGCGCGCACTCCCAAAGTCCCGCGACTGCGGGACGAAACAAAATGGACGCACCTGTGATTTTGCACGAAGTGCTTTTGGAGTGCAAGGCGTCCTCGCATCGCTTTTGTTCCTGCTTCTCTTCATAATTTCTTGTTGGGCCGAGGATGCGCCATTCAACTCAGCAACCATCTCTGGCCTCGGCGCACGCAACATAGGCTCCGCAACGATGAGCGGACGGATCTCAGCGCTTGCGGGGACACGCGAGCCATCTGGCAAGATTACGCTGTTTGTCGGCGCAGCCAGTGGCGGGGTTTGGAAGTCCGATGATAGCGGAACGCGATATCGACCCGTATTCGACGAACAGCCCGCGCAATCGATCGGAGCGATCGCGCTCGATCCAAAAAACGCGAAAAATGTCTGGGTCGGAACCGGTGAATCGTGGACGCGCAACAGCGTGTCGATTGGTGACGGAATCTTCAAATCAACCGACGGCGGCGAAACATGGAGGCGTTCCGGTCTGGAAAAATCCGAGCGCATTGCGAAGATCGCAGTGAGCCCAAAGAACAGCGACACGGTCTTTGCCGCAGTGCCCGGAGCGCTCTGGAGCGATTCGCCCGATCGCGGCCTCTTCAAAACCACTGATGGGGGCAAAACCTGGAACCAGGTCCTCAAAGGACCGAATCTTTCGACCGGTTGCACCGACGTGGCGATCGATCCGGCAAATCGCGACGTCATGTTCGCAGCGATGTGGGATTTCCGGCGCAAGGGCTGGGAGTATCGTTCAGGCGGTGAAAGTCCTACGGCGCCTTCTGCGAGCGGATTATTTCGTTCTACGGACGGCGGCAATACCTGGACGGAGATCACGCCGGAGGCCAACACAGGTTTCCCGAAGAAACCGTACGGACGCCTTGCAGTGGCAATTGCACCTTCCAATCCCAAGCGTGTTTACGCGTTTGTCGAATCACCCGAAAGCGCGCTCTTTGTCTCCGACGATGGCGGCGCGACCTGGAACAAGCGAGATAAGAGTCAGTGGATGGTGTGGCGGCCATTCTATTTCGCGAACCTGATTGTCGATCCAAAAAATCCTGACCGCATATTTAAGACTGATGGCTCACTGATTGTTAGTGAGGACGCGGGCAAAAGTTTCTCCGTGGTTGGCGGATTCGGCGGGATGCACGGCGACGTGCATGACGTGTGGATCGATCCAACCAACACGCAGGTCGTCTTCTCCGGCGACGATGGTGGGATGTGGTATTCCTACAACGGCGGCGCGAAATGGTGGAAAGCTGAAAACCTGCCAGTTTCCCAGTTCTACCACGTCAGCGTGGATGACAAAGATCCCTACCGTGTTTACGGCGGTTTGCAGGACAACAGCTCTTTTGTGGGCGAATCGCAATATCCCGGCGGTATTACTAATGCGCAGTGGGAAAATATGTACAACGGCGATGGTTTCTGGATGTTTCCGGATCCCGCGGATCCCGATTACATTTATGCCGAATATCAAGGTGGCGAGATCGGGAGAGTAAATCGCAACACGCACGAAGCTCGCAACATCAAGCCACGGCCGAATTACAAGGAAAAGCTCAGGTTCAACTGGAATACGCCAATCGCCCTGTCGCCTAACGAAAAGGGGACGATTTATATCGGCGCTCAGTTTCTATTTCGGTCGCGCGATCATGGCCAAACGTGGGAACGCATTTCGCCCGATCTGACAACCAACGATCCCGAAAAACAGAAACAGGAGCAATCGGGCGGCGTCACGGTGGACAATTCTTCGGCGGAAATGCACACCACGATTTACTCGATCAGTGAATCGCCTAAGGACAAATCTCTGATCTGGGTCGGCACAGACGACGGCAACCTTCAACTTACTCGTGACGGCGGGAAGACATGGACCAATGTCGTCGGCAACGTTCCCGGTTTGCCAAAAAATTCATGGGTGAGCTGGGTGCAGGCGAGCAACTTCAACGCCGGTACCGCTTACGCAGCGTTTGATAGACATACCTTTGGCGACATGACGCCGTATGTTTTCAAAACAACCGATTACGGTAAGACTTGGACGCCGCTCGTAAGCGCTCAGGACGCCAAAAGCGTTCGTGGATACGCTCATGTCATCAAGGAGGATTTGGTCAAGCCAGACCTGCTCTTTCTCGGGACTGAATTTGGACTTTGGGTCTCGATTGATGGCGGAAAAAACTGGGCGCAATTTAAAGGCAATCATTTTCCCGCAGTCGCGGTTCGAGACCTGGCAATTCAGCCGCGCGATAACGATCTGGTTCTTGCAACGCATGGGCGCGGCATCTGGATTATTGACGATATCACTCCGTTGCGCGCGTTTACGCCGGATTTGGTGAAGCAGGAGATTGCGTTCGTTTCAGCGCGTCCTGTGCAACAGCGGATCGAAGGCTCAGGCGGATGGGCCTCCGGTGACGCAGTTTTTGTTGGCGATAATCCGCCTGACGCTGCCGTGATCAATTATTACCAGCGCGAGCGTCATCTGTTTGGAAAATTGAAGCTGGAAGTTTTGGATTCCTCGGGGCGCGTTGTCGATGAATTGCCAGCCAGCAAACGCCCCGGACTGAATCGAGTGACGTGGCCGATGCGCGCTAAGCCGCCGCGCGTGCCGCCCGCTGCGCAGATTGCCTATTCGGGAGTGCGAGGTCCACGGCTTGTACCGGGCGTGTACACTGTGCGTCTCACCAAATCGGGCAAAGTTTCGGAAACCAAGTTGACGGTTGGTCCCGATCGCCGGGCGAAATTCAGCGCTGCGGATCGCAAGGCACAATTCGATGCTGCGATGAACGTCCACGCGCTCTTTGACAAGGAAAGCGCGCTAATGGACCGCATTGTTTCCTTGCGTAAGGCATTGGCACAGAGCGGGGGAGGGTTACCTGAAGGCGATCCGCTTCGCAAGAACATCTCCGATTTCGACGGAAAAGTTGATGGTGTCCGTAAGAAAATCGTCGCGACGACCGAAGGTGGAGCGATCACCGGTGAGGAGCGATTGCGAGAACACACCGATCAGCTTTACGGAGCGATTCTCAGTTACGAAGGAAAACCTGGCGGATATCAGATTGCGTATATCGATGCGCTTAAGCGGGAATTAAGTGATGTGACAAAAGAGTTCGACCAACTGCTTGCCAAGGACCTGCCTGCCCTGAACGAATCTCTCAAAACCAAGGGACAGCAACCAATTCCAGCGCCGTCAACCAACGTTGGCGCGACAGATGCCGAACATGGTTCGGGTGGCACGATGGGCGCGACCGCGGTGCTTCCAGCCGACTTCCGCATTTCCTACTAAGCCCTAACGAGAGCGTTCTTTGGCTCGCTAGGAATTTCTTGCCGTTTTTCGGCTGAGCAAGTGGAGGTAAGGGGATTCGAACCCCTGGCCTTCTCATTGCGAACGAGACGCTCTACCAACTGAGCTATACCCCCATTGTAAGCGCAACGAAGGTTAGCACGCTTGGCAACTATTTCATCAAGCGAAACTGGCGTAGATTTATGTAGTCCTGCGGGCTGTTCTCGATGATACCAGTCACGCGAAAGAACGATTGCAGCGAACGCTTTCGCGTTTAAGGTGCGCTCTCCAATTCTTTAATATGCTCCAGATGTTCCTTGCTCAGGCGCAAAGCGCGGCTCCTCAACAGATGCCAGGTGGTGGCATCGGTTCATTTTTTGTGCCGCTAATTTTCATTTTCATCATCATGTACTTTGTGATGATCCGACCGCAGAAGAAGCGGCAGCAACAGCAACAGCAGTTAATTTCGAGTTTGAAAACCGGGGATCGGGTCGTGACCAATGCCGGCATTCACGGCTTAATCTCGAATGTGAAGGAAAACACCGTGCTGGTGAAAGTAGCTGACAACGTGAAGATCGAGATGGAGAAATCGGCCATCGCGACGGTGCTGAAAGAAAGTTAATTTGTTAAATCGTTAAACCGGAATGACCCCTGCGTTTACATTTCTTGCCGGACTCGCCATGCTCGTCCTATTCGGGTGGTATTTCGCCACCGATCAAGGGCCGCGGAAACGGCTGCTGGCCATGACGCTCATGCTGGTGCTTGTCGTCTCCAGCATTGTCACTATCTGGCCGCCGCAGAAGAAGATCGCGCTCGGCCTCGATATTCAAGGCGGCACCTCCTTTCTTATCCGGCTGAAGGGTGGCGATAAAGAGGTCACCAAGGGGATGCTCGACCAAGCAGTCGAGGTCATTCGCAAACGCGTCGATTACTTTGGTGGAGGCGAACCAATTATCAGCCCGGTCGGCAGCGATCGGATTCTGGTGCAGATTCCGGGACTCGACACAGCGAAGGTTCAGGAAGCGCGCGATCAACTTTCGCGCGTGGCGAAACTCGAGTTTCGGATGGTTTATCCTGACAATGGTGATCGCCTGCGCGCGATTGATGCCGGCAAAGAAGTGATCCCGCCGGACTACCGGATCGAAGTTTACAAGATCGCCGCAGAAGAAAACGAGAAGCCAAGGGAGGAGCGATTGCTTGTAAAAAAGAAAGCAGATCTCGGCGGGGAGCATGTCAGTCATGCAAGCGCCGGCTATGGCAACGAGGGATGGGAGGTTAAACTGGATTTCGACACAGAAGGCGCGAAACGATTCGGCGATATCACGGCGGCAAACGTAGGTCACCGATTCGCTATCGTTCTCGATGGTGTGATCCAATCCGCGCCTGTCATTAAGACGGCCATTTACGGGGGCAACGCGGTCATCAGCGGCGGGCGGATGGGTGAACCGGAAGCGCGGGGTCTCGCCAGCGTATTAGAGAATCCGTTGCAAACGCCGGTGAGTATCGAGGAAGAGCGCAGCGTTTCGCCGACTCTCGGACTGGATTCGATTCGCGCGAGCATTCTCGCCGGCTTGGTCGGACTGGTCATCACGCTCGTTTGCGTGGCCGTCTACTACAAAATTCCCGGTCTCATCGCAAATCTCGCCTTGATCATCAACCTTATTTTGCTCGTGGGGGCCCTGACGATGTTCCACTTCGTCCTCACATTGCCCGGCATTGCAGGAATCATTTTGACGATTGGCCTTTCCGTGGACGCGAACGTGCTGATTTACGAGCGGTTGCGCGAAGAAATGGCGCTTGGGAAATCGCTCAAGGTCGCGGTGAACACGGCGTACGAGAAAGCGTTCAGCTCCATTTTCGACGCCAACGTTACGACGCTGATCACAGCAGCGATTCTTTTTTGGAAAGCGAGCGGCCCGGTAAAAGGCTTCGCCATCTCACTTAGCCTCGGGATTTTGGCTTCGTTGTTCACGGCGCTGATTGTGGGGCGGAATTGCCTCGGCTGGCTTGTCGATACGGGGCGACTGAAACGCATCTCGATGCTGCACTTGATTTCAGCGCAAAATATCAATTTCCTCGGCAAAGGCTTTATAGCGTGCATGTGCTCGCTCGCGCTGCTTCTGGCTGGCGCATTCGCCTTTTACAAACGCGGCGAACGTAATTTTGGCGTCGATTTTCGCGGCGGCGATCTCATCACCTTGAGTGCACCTGGCAAGATCGATATCGGCCAGGTGCGCGGTGCGCTCAAGCCAATTGGTCTTGCTGATGCTTCCATCCAGGAAGCCACGCAAGCCGGCAGGAGTTACATCACCATCCGGACACCGTTGAACACCAGCGACAAGGTGGAAAAGCAAGTTATGCAGACGCTGCCAGGCTCTGGCTTTAGAGTGGAAGGCTCAGAACGCGTCGGTGCGCTCGTAGGTGGTGAACTGGCAAAAAATTCGTTAATCGCGCTCGGCTTGGGCATCCTGGGTATTTTGATTTTCGTAACGTTCCGGTTTCAACTTTCCTTTGCAGTAGGTGCGATTGTCGCGCTTTTGCATGACGTGCTTATGACTGTCGGCGTGTTCGCTCTCTTCGGCCGCGAGTTGACCCTCACCATCGTCGGCGCCGTGCTCACTGTCGCCGGCTATTCGATCAACGATACGATTGTCGTTTACGACCGGATTCGGGAAGGCCTGGCCAGCGGTCGGCGTGGGACGATCGAGCAGATCATGAACTCGAGCATTAACCAGACGCTGAGCCGAACCATTCTTACAAGCACGGTGACGCTTATCCCGATTCTTTGCCTGTTTTTGTTCGGCGGCGCGGTGCTGCGCGACTTCTCGCTCGCCATCATTATCGGCGTGGTTGTCGGCACTTACTCCTCCATCTTTATCGCCTCACCTATTGTGCTGTGGTGGACGCGCGCCCGCGGTGGCGGCGCTACAGCCTTGCGACGCGAGGTTACCGAGAAAGCGGCCGCAGCCAATCCTCTTGCGCAGCGCTGAGCCGCTTTTGAAGTCCAGGCCCATCCCCACTGCTGGGTCTGGGCGCCCGGAGTGATCCCCCCAAAGGCGCTTTACCGGGCCGATTTGACGGGGCCGCCGGGCCCGAGTAGGCTCCCGCTCGCCGATTAAGAGTCTATCGCTAAAGTCAGGAGTGATTATTGATGCCAGAAGTGATCGTTCGCAAAGGTGAGCCCGTCGATCGCGCGTTGAAGCGGCTGAAAAACAAGCTGGATGCCGAGGGCATTCTCGAGGAGGTCCGCCGTTTGCGCGCCTTCGAGACGCCTTCGCAGAAGCATCGTCGCAAAGCCAAAGCCAACGCCAAGCGCGGTCGAACCAAGTTTCGATTTAATCCACAAGGTTAAAAAGTTAAAACATAGCAAAGTTAAAAGGTTGTTTGGGTAAAGCCATTTCTGACACCCAATTTAACTTTTTAACTATTCCAGTTTTAACTGTTCGTAGCAGCCTTCCCGGCAAAGAAGGCGCCAATTGCTTCTACCAAACCGTCAATGTCGTGGCGCTTTGCTTCGATTTCGACCTTTAAACCATTGTCGCGCGCAGTCTGCGACGTGATTGGGCCAATGCTGGCAACTTGCATCCCTTTCGGCCAAGGTAGTCCCAAGGCGAGAAAATTTTCCACGGTTGAAGAACTGGTGAAGGTTATTAAATCGGCCCCATCCTTCGCTAGTTGTTGCCGCGCCCCGCTCGTATCGCGCGTCTCGGGCACAGTTCGATATGCGAATGCTTCGTCCACGATTGCTCCCAAGCCCAAGATCTCTTTCGGAAGCACGTCCCGCGCTTTTTCCGCGCGCACCAACAGAATGTTCAAATTTTCGAGGCTTCCCTGCTTTTTGAATTCCCGCACGACATCCTCAGCAACGAATTCTTTCGGCTGAAGATCGACATGCAGATGAAAGTCTTTCACTCGTTGAGCCGTAGCCGGCCCGATGGCGGCAATCCGGGCGCCGCCGATTTCGCGCGTATCATCGTATAGTTTGAAGAAAATATTGAAAAAAGCTTCAACGCCGTTTGCGCTGGTAAACACAATCCAGTCGTAAATGTGCGTGTCCTGCACAAGTTCTGCGAATTCGCGTAAATCACTCGGCGGCTCGATGCGAATGGTGGGCAGTTCGATAACGTTAGCACCCAACGAGCGCAGCTTGCTGCTTAACACGCTGGCTTGTTTTCTTGTACGCGTAACGACAATTGTTTTACCAAGGAGCGGCCGCTTTTCGTACCAATTGAGCTTGTCTCGCAATGCGACAACTTCTCCAAATACTGCGACCGCAGGCGCCGCAAAACTATTCGCGACTGCCTTCTGGGCAATATCGCGAAGTGTGCCGATGAGCGTTTCTTGTTGCCCAGTAGTAGCCCAGCGAACAAGCGCTACCGGCAAGTCGCCGCGCACACCGTGCTTCAGCATTTCGCTCGTGATTGAGCCGAGGCGTTCCACGCCCATCAACATTACCTGGGTCCCGCCAAGTTTCGCTAGCGCTGCGTAATCGATTGCATTTTCTGTCTTCGCGGGATCTTCGTGTCCCGTAAAGAATGTCACATGTGAATTGTGCGCCCGATGCGTCATGGGAATGCCTGCATAAGCCGGCCCGGCGATGGACGAGGTGATTCCAGGCACAATTTCGAATGGAATACCTGCATCGGCGATCGCCTGCGCTTCTTCAGCGCCTCTACCAAACACGAAGGGATCCCCGCCCTTCAACCGAACGACCTGCTTCCCTTCGTGCGCTTTCTTGATCAGCAACGCATTAATTTCATTCTGGTTACTCCGCGATTCACCAGGCGTTTTGCCGACATAAATGATTTCAGCGTCGTCCCGCGCCCAGCCGAGCGTCTCGGGATTTGCAAGGTGATCGTAAATGATCACGTCCGCATTCTCGATGCACTCCTTGGCACGCAACGTTACCAAGCCGGGATCGCCCGGGCCGGCACCAACGAGATAAACCTTACCAGTCTTACTCATGCTCAACCTGGTAAGCCGTAGCCTTGCTCGGAGGCCGGTGCTTGCAATCGATTCAATACCTGCACCGCTAAATCTTCGCGCTCATTATGAACACCTTCCACTTCGGCCTCCCGTGGTGCTGCTGATTGATCAGTAAACAATTGAGCCCTCAGTTTCATCTTGTCGCCCTCAATTGTCGCCAGCACGCCTACCGGACAATTGCAGTCGCCGTGCAACAAACGCAGAAACTCTCGCTCTGCTCGCAAACAAAGCAATGTCTTGTGATCGTTCACGAGATCGACGATCGCCTTCATGGTTTCATCAGTAGCACGAACTTGAAGCGCAATGATTCCCTGACCACCAGCAGGCAAAAAAACGTCGGGTGAAAGGACTTCAATGGACAATTGTCCGCCCTCGAAGCTGAGCTCGTGATGAGCGGGCGATAGGCTGAGTCGTGCAAGCCCTGCGCGAGCCAGCACGATGGCGTCCCAATTGTTATTGGTCAGTTTGCGCAGTCGCGTTGGAACGTTTCCGCGAAGGTCGACGAGTTTGAGATCTGCGCGTTTCCAGAGCAATTGGCGTTTCCTTCTTACACTGCCTGTGGCGACGGCGGCGCTCTGCGGCAACGAAGCGAAACCGCCCGGATGTTTCGAAACCAGCACGTCATCCAGTGGTCCGCGAGGAAGAACCGCAGCAATTTCTACATCCGGGTTTGTTTCACTCGGAAGATCTTTTGCGCTGTGGACCGCGACATCGACGTTGCCTCCAAGAAGAGCCCGCTCGATTTCTGCTGTGAACAATCCCTTGCGGCCAGCTTGACGCTCAAGAAGCCTGGCTTTGTCGCCTCCTGTCATGATGATTCTTGTTTCGATTTTTGTGTCCGGTTGCGCTGCTTGAATTGCTTTTTCAACCAACCGGGCTTGCGCGCGTGCGAGCTCGCTGCCCCGCGTGCCAAGGATGATTTTTCTCGTCATCGCGGAATGTAGTTCGCGATAGTGAATAGGGGAAGCTGCCTGCTTCCCTAAAGCTGCGATGCGTGTAATGAACTGTCAGCGACTGGATGCCCGGTGATCCGCGAGATGCGATTCAGTTCGTTCGAAACTTTCTCGAGGAAATCTGCGACATGTTCGGCAATGATCGCTTCGGCAGAAGCTATTTGCTGCCGGCGCACTGCCAGCGATTGCTCCGCTACAGACCGCAATGCATCGATGTCGTAAAGATAGACGCCTTCCATTTCGTTCACTGCGGGATCGACATCGCGCGGAACGGCGATATCGATGATGAAAAGCGGACGATCGATGCGATTGGCCAACATGGGTCCCAGATTTGTTGGGGTCAGTAACGGAGTTTCCGAAGAAGTCGAAGTAATCAGGATATCGATCTCGCGGCATTGCTGTGGCCACTTATCGAACGGGACGGCCTGGCCACCTACTCGTTGTGCCAACTCCTGGCCGCGATCATTTGAGCGATTGCTCACGCGCAGATCGCTGACACCTCGGGAAATGAGCGCGCGTGCTGTGCGCTCGCTCGTTTCACCAGCTCCCAAAACCAAGACTTTACAATTGCCGAGTTCACCGAAAATTTTCTGAGCCAGATCGACCGCAACGGAGCCAACTGACACCGACCCACGCGTAATTTCGGTGTGCGTGCGGACCTGCTTTGCCACGCGAAAGGCCCGTTGAAACAACCGATGAAGACAGGGCCCAACCGCGCCAGAGCCCCGCGCAGATTGATAAGCCTTTTTTGTTTGTCCAAGAATCTCTGTCTCGCCTACGACCATCGAATCAAGTCCGGATGCAACTCGGAACAGATGTTGTACGCACTTTTCAGCTTCGTAACGGTAGAACGGCAACGCACTACTGTGGCGGCGCTCATTGACCTCACTGTTTTGCAATAAGCATTGAGCAATCTCATCCGTTGACACGCGCTTCTCTGACGCGACATAGACTTCCACGCGGTTACAGGTGGCGAGCACCAATGCTTCCGCGCAGCCTGCAGCGCGAAGAGTACATTCCGCGCCAGGGCCGCCGGCGAAACGTTCTCGCGTTTCTACATTTGCAGTGTGATGACTCAGGCCGACGCAGAAAAGATTCATGGGACCGAGTGCGTCTGCGCTGAGAACGTGATTCCCCAGAGAAGCGTCAAAGCCGCGCTAAATCCGATAATGCAAAGTGCCGCAACTCGCTTTGGCGCGATTCGCCGAAAATACCGGGCTTGGAGGATCGCTGCATAGAGCAACCAAAGGGCAACCGCAGCCACTACTTGCACGTGTGGCAAGGGTCGTCCCGTAAAAAAGCCGCTGCCAATCCCGGCCGTATATAGAATGAAACCCAACCAAAGCAGGCGGGTGATTGCCGCGAAGAGATCAGTGAGCGGCGGCAGGTGATAAAAAATCGAACGCAATTGATGTGTCTTGAGTTGGCGCTCCTGCACCAGATACATTACCCCAGCGATGCAGGCGAGTGCGAAGGCGCCATAGGCCACCAGCGAAACCGATGCATGAAATTCCAGCGAAGAATTGGCGGGCACCTTGACTGGATGACGAACATCGATTGGCGCAATCAACGCAACGCCTTGCAGCAGGACGACCAGCGGCGCCGTGAACGCGCCCATGAGTGAGAGACGGTAGGCTGGGCCGACCAGCATATAGATGAGGGCTACCGACCAGGCGAGAAAGATAAAGACCTCAAACATGTTCGTCAGGGGACAGCGTCCCAGCGCATGACCGCGGATCGACAAAAACGCTGTTTGAAAAACAAAGCCCAATCCAATCGCGAGAAAACTAAATTTTCCTGGTCGAAAAACTCCGGCGCGCAAAGCGATCCCGGTACGCACGACCGCCGCGAGAAAACAGATTGTCGAAATGATGAGAAGATAGCGATCCACTCTAAGGAAACCTACTGTAGGAGCAGGCTCCCTGCTTGGCAATTTGTGGTCTCGTCGCTTCCTTCATTCGTTTTTCCTAAGGGGGTGCCCGGCTTGATTCAAAAAGAGAAAAAGAAAATTCGAGAGGAAGGCAACCGTGCTTCCGTTGCGAGCCCCGATTGACGTTTTGCAACAGCCAGCTAGCATTCGCGCGGATGGCTTTGGACACAGTTGAAAGACTACGCTCGGCCGTACGCGATGTGCCCGATTTTCCGAAGAAGGGTATCGTATTCAAAGATATTACGCCGGTCTTGAGTGATCCCGCTCTTTTCCATGCATCCATCGATCTGTTTTTGGATCGTTGCCGCGGGCGAAGGGTTGATAAGATCGTTGGGATCGATGCGCGTGGGTTTCTCTTTGGATCGGCGGTAGCCTATGAGCTCGGTGTCGGTTTCATTCCGATCCGAAAGCGTGGCAAGCTTCCTTTCCAGACTGAGATCGCCAGTTACTCGCTTGAGTACGGCGAAGCGGAAATGGAGATGCACGTCGATGCTATTAACGCGGGGGAACAAATTGTGCTGGTTGATGATTTGCTGGCCACGGGCGGCACTTCTGCCGCTGCGGCGGTCCTCATTCGCAAAGCGGGGGGACGCCTCCTCGAAGCACAGTTTCTCATTGAGTTGGAATTTCTCCATGGCCGTAAGCAGCTCGAGCCGACACCGGTCGCTTCATTCTTGAAATATTGAACCTCGGCAGGGCATAAGGTCTTGTCGCCAGGGTGAAGGCAGTCGTCACTGACCGATCGTTTCTTCTCCGTCTGAGATGGATTTGGATTTTCAAGATCCAATTTTAGATTGAACAGCAATCCGAATTGCCGATGAGAACGTCCCGTCATCTGGAGCAAGTTTTGGCGCACGCCGCAAGCCGTCTTGCAGCGACGGGTGCCAGACGCCCAACCGAAGTCCTTCCGCTTTACAAGAAGTTTCTCAAGGTCGAGGAGCATCGGTTGCGCCTGAAGCACCAGGCGGGCGGCGGCGGCCGTGAAATTTGCACCCGGCGCGCTGAGCTGGTTGACGTTTTATTGCAGTACGTTTTCGGGGCTGCTGCAACCTCTGCTCGCGGAAACGGGGCCGACAAAATCCCACTGGCCTTAGTTGCTCTTGGTGGATATGGCCGGGGCGAGCTCAACCCGTTTAGTGACATCGATGTGATGCTTTTGCATCATCAGGAAAAGAAGGGAATTTCGCCACATCTGGAGGAGATGGTGCAGCAAGTTCTTTATCTTCTATGGGACAGCGGTTTCAAGGTTGGACACTCCACGCGCTCGATCAAAGAAGCGGTCGCTCAAGCGAATCAGGACATGCGCACAAAGACTGCCATGCTGGAATCGCGGTTTCTCGCGGGCGACGCCGAGCTGGCACTTGAATTTCGGCGGCAATTTCGTTCGAGGTGTGTCAACGGATATGAACGAGAATACGTGGAACTGCGCATGCAGGATCAGGTCGCCCGGCACAAGAAATTCGGTGACAGTGTCTATCTCCAGGAACCGAACCTGAAAAGTGGATGCGGCGGCCTGCGCGATTATCAAAACCTTCTTTGGATGACCTATTTCAGAGAGGGTTCACTGAGCACGAACCAGCTTGTGGGAAAAGACTGGCTGAGCGAAAGCGACCAGCGCCGGATAGAAAAGGCGTACGATTTTCTCCTGCGTTTGCGCACCGCTTTACATTACGCGACGGGACGCGCGACAGACATTCTTCACATTAGTTTGCAGGAACAGATCGCAAAACGGCTCGATTATTCTGGGAACGGCCAGCTCCGCAGCGAGACGCTCATGCGGGATTATTACGAGCACACGCGAAATATCTTCCGGGTCACGGAACGCATCACGGAGCAATTTGTAAGCGGATATGTCACAAGCAAGACCCGTTCTCTGTTTAGTTTTCTTCCGCTGATGCGAGCGCACAAAACTCCCGTGGGAGATTTTTTCTTTGTTCGCAACAAGCAGTTGCACCCGGCCCGTCGCGACCTTTTTCGCAACGACGCCGAGCAGATGATGCAAGCATTTGAAATCGCGCAGGAACGCGGCATTGATCTGAGCCCGGAGCTCGAGGACTTGCTAAGCCGAAGCCTCGGCCAGGTTACCCGCACGTATCAGTATGCACGCGGACCGCGCGCGATCTTCAAGAACATTCTTTCACAAAAGGGCAGAGTAGGTCGCATTCTCAGAATGATGCATAGGGTCGATTTTCTGGGGCGCTACATTCCCGAATTCGGACAGCTTACATGCCTGGTGCAGCATGAGTTTCTGCATCGTTACACGGCCGACGAGCATACATTGGTGTGCGTCGATAAACTTGATGCCCTGGCGCAGACGAACGACCCGAAGCTGATCGCTTATCGCAAGATTTTTGAGCAACTGGAAGATCCATTTGTGCTGTATCTCGCGCTCCTTTTACACGATAGCGGCAAAGCGGTTGGCGCCAGGCCACACTCCGAAGCGAGCGCGCTCTTTGCCCAGCGTGTCGCCGCGCGTCTGCAATTGTCGTCCAAGCAGCGCAAGTCCCTTATCCTGCTGGTTGATCATCACCTCACGCTTTCGCAGACCGCGCAGCAAAGAAATCTTGATGATCCGGCGACGGTGACAGACTTCGCCCACATCGTGAAGCACCAGAAAAACCTAAACGCGTTAATGCTGCTTACTCTGGCAGATGGCCAGGGCACGAGCGCGGAGGGGTGGTCGGATTGGAAGGAATCTCTAGTATGGGCGCTATTTCACGAGACCTCCCGGTGTCTTGCGGACCAAAGGTCTTACTACGAGCAAACAAAAGTCCAGCGGGAGAGCTTGCAGGCGTCGGTAACGGCAAAACTTCCCGCTGATTTTGCAGGAGAGATTGAAGCGCACTTTGAGTTCATGCCTGACAATTATTTTCGCGCGAGCGACCTCGCCGAGATTATCGAGCACCTGGAACTCTTCCGGTCGTTTCTGGAGAATGTCGGAGGAGATTTTGCGCTGGCTCCGGCAATCCTATGGAAGGCCGTTCCGGAACAGGGGCACAGTGTGGTCATCTTCTGTACTTGGGAGCGTGAACGGTTATTGGCAAAAGTGGCCGGCTCATTTTCAGTTGTACCTTTGAATATTTTGAGCGCTGATATCTTTCCGCGGGGGGACAACGTTGTGCTAGGCGTTTTTCGTGTGTGCGACATCAAAGGACGATCTGTCACGCACCAGCGCGACTTTACGCTGGTAGAGCAAACTTTGCAGCGAGCGCTCGAAGACGAGAGCTTTGATTTTCTTCCGTTAATCGAAAAAGCCAAGCACCAAAGCCATCGTCTTACGACAGGAATTGAATTTCCCACGCGGATTGCAATCGATAACAAAACGCATCCGGTTTATGCGCTTATTGAGATTCAGGCACCGGACCGGCTCGGCTTGCTTTACGACGTCTTGACCTGCCTTGACCGCGAAAATCTTCTGATCCCGCTCTCTCGCATCAACACGCAAACTGGCGCAGCCATTGATACTTTGTATGTCGTGGATCGTTCCACACGTGGCAAGATTACCGATCCGCATCGCATCAGGGCGATCCAGCAGCGTCTTCAAAATGCGATTCTGGGTGGAGGCGCTTCAAAATCGAAGTAGTAAGAAGCGCGCACAGCTCTGCTTTCTTAATCTTATGAACGCTCTAATCCTCGCGGCCGGATATGCAACACGCCTTTATCCACTAACCCTCAACAAAGCGAAGCCGCTGCTCGTCGTCGGTGGTAAGCCGATTATTGAATGGGTGGTGGACAATCTTCAGGATGTTCACGATCTGGAGACGATTTACGTAGTGACGAATGACAAATTCGCGGGGGACTTTCAGGCTTGGAGCGAGGGCTATCAAGATCGACATCCGCAATTCAAATTCAAAATTGTCAACGATGGCTCCAAGAGCGACGACGACAAGATGGGAGCAATCGGAGATATCAATTTAGTAGTCACGCGCGAGAACTTGAGCCAAAGCAGCCTCCTCATTGTTGCCGGCGACAATTTGTTTACTGAATCACTCGAGGGATTTGTGGTTTGCGCCAAACGAAGCGAAGCAACCGTTGGCGTCTATGACGTTGGCGATCGCGAAGCAATCAAAAAGTATGGCAATGTCTTAATCGACGACGATGGAATCATTACTCACCTGGAAGAGAAACCACAGAAGCCGCGCGGAACCTTGGCCGCAATCGCCCTTTACTATTACTCGCCTGCGGTCCTCTCTCTCCTGACCACATACCTTGCAGCTGGCAATAACCCCGATCAGCCGGGCCGGTTCGTGCAATGGCTCTACACGCGTAAACCAGTAAAGACGTACCAGATCAAGGGGAAATGGCTCGATATCGGAAGCAAAGAAACATTGGAGAAGGCGGACGCGATTCTCAGGACGATCAAAACGTGATCGTTAATGACGAAATCCGAATGATGAATGTCGAAGGAATGACGAGGCCGAATAACGAAAGCGCGCTGGCGCTTTAGTCGTTTGGAATTCGAGCTTCTTTCGTCATTCGCCATTCGTGCTTCGTCATTTCAATCGTCCTTCGTCAAACTCGATCAGATCGAAATAAGTCCGAATATCTTTGCGCCCTTCTCCACCGGCCTCCTTTAGAAAGTGGACAAAGCGCGCCTTTTTTGCGGCCGTATCTGGATG
>Ga0193713_1000190_pt1 | contig 20151 bp, 20 predicted proteins | sample H3a2metaG_FD_143054 | JGI IMG/M metagenome (GOLD analysis project Ga0193713, IMG submission 143054) | Soil microbial communities from a riparian zone of the East river system, Colorado, United States - H3a2 | ecosystem: Environmental > Terrestrial > Soil > Riparian zone | place: USA: East River... | reverse complement strand
AAGCCATGACGCTCCCCGTTTACTACTACCACCGCGTCGGACCCTTCCGGGACGGCGCGCCTCCCAAGCTGAACGTCGACCCCGCCGCGTTCCGCGAGCACATGTCGGTGCTGGCGCATCGGGCGAACGCCGTATCGATCGTCGAATTAGTCGCCTGCGCCCGGGAGGGACGGCCCATTCCGCGAGGGGCGGTCGCCGTCACGTTCGACGACGGCTACAGGGATCTCATGGAGTTCGCTCTCCCCGTGCTCAAGGAGTTCCGGATTCCCGCCGCGTTCTTCATGGTGACCGGCGGCATCGGCGCGACGGACGCGTGGAACAAGATCGAGGGCGTTCCCAACGAGCCGATCATGTCGTGGGACGATTTGAAACGACTTCGCGACGAGGGAATGACGATCGGATCGCACTCGGCGACCCATGAAGTTCTCGACGGGCTCCCCGAGAGTCGATTGCGGGAGGAGGTCGAAGGATCTCGCCGCCTTCTGCAGGAGCGCCTGGGGGTTCCCGTGCGCCATTTCGCCTACCCGCAGGGAAGATTCTCGCCGGCCGCGGAGGCGGCGGTGAAGGCGGGGGGCTACGACGCGGGCTGGGCGACACGGAAGGGGCGGCCACTCGCGCCCGGAGACGTCACGGCGATTCGCCGGGCGCCGGTGAGTTCGTTCATCAGGGGCGGACGATTCCGGTGGGAGCTGCTTCTGATGAAGATGGGAATCCGTTAAGGAACGATTCTGGATTCTCGATTTTGGATTGTGGATTATGAACGGCCAACAGTAACCGATCTACGGCCAATAGCGATCAGTGCCCGCCCGTTTCCGGCGCCGCGGCGGGCTTCTTGTGCTCGTCCTTCTTGGGTTCGGGAATCTTCAGGAACTCGTCGAACGTTTCGAGCAGTTTCTGGTGGAAGTCGAGCGCGATCTTGCGGTCGAAAAACCGCTTCAGAAGCGGCTGGACGAGGGTGCGGATCTTGCCGCGCTCGTCGACCTCGACGACGCTCACCTCCCAGTTCGCGAACTCCGGCGGCGGCTGCTTGTCGTAGAGCTGGAGCGTGAGGATCTTGTATCCCTTCCCGTCGCGCCCCAGCACCCACGTGTGCTTGAGCTGGCGGTCGAACTCCGGTTTGAGGTCCTCGAGAAATTTCATGTCGGGATTCTAGAGGCTCCGGGCTCGGGCCTTCAAGCTCTCAATCCACCCAGTCGGCCAGGAAGATGTTCAGCTCGTGCGGCCGCGTCGCGTTCCGGTCGCTGATGAAGACCAGCTTCCTGCCGTCCGGCGAAAAGTGGGGGAACCCGTCGAATCCCTTGTGGGAGGTCACCTGCTCGAGGCCGGTTCCGTCCGCGTTGATGAGGAAGAGGTTGTAGCCGCCGCGGAATTGGGCCTTCGCGTCCGAAGTGAACAGGATGCGCTTACCGTCGGGGTGGAACGTGGGCGCAAAGTTGATCTTCCCCGTCTTCGTCACGGCGCGCTCGCGGCCGCCGTCGGTATCGGACACGTAGATCTCGATCACCATTCCGTGGAAGGGGATCAGGGCGCGCTCGGCGAGCATCTGGTCGAGCATCCGCTCGTCGTTCGCGTCCTTCGGGTAGAAGGAGCGGTAGACGAGCGATCGGCCGTCCGGGGAGAAGAAGGCGCCGCCGGTGTAACATCGCTTCCGCGTGACCTTCCGGAGATCGGTTCCGTCGATGTTCATCGTGTAGAGCGCGAAGGCCCCGTCGCGCTGCGACATGAAGACGAGGCGCTTGCCGTCGGGGGAGACCGTCGTTTCCGCGTCGTAGCCGTCGGAATCGGTCAGGCGCTTCTCGGCGCCGGTTCTCGGGTCGAGTAGATATATGTCAAAAGCTTGATATAGGGGCCACCGGTACCCTTTCGACCGGTCGGCCGGAGGGGGCGGCTCGGGGCCCGCGGCCTTCGTGGAGGAATAGACGATGCGGCCGTCCGGAAGGAAGTACGCGCACGTCGTCTTGCCCTGCCCGTCCGAGATGCGCCTCGACGCGCCGGTCGCGAGGTCGAGGAGGTAGATCTGGTCCGCCTTGTCCCCCTCGCGGACCGCCTGGTAGATGAGTCTCGTGCCGTCGGGAGCCCAGTACGCCTCGGCGTGCGTGCCGTCCGAAGTGAGCTGGCGGAGATTGGCGAGCCGCCGCTCTCCCTGCGGCGTCGATGGGGCGGGCGGCGCGTGGGTGCACGAGACGAGAAGCAGCAGCCCGGGGAGCAGCGTCTTCATGGCGGGAGACTATAGCAAAACTACCGGGTATTCCTCATCCTGTGGCGCGCGTTAGAATGGCGTTTCGCTCCCGCCCCCGTAGCTCAAATGGACAGAGCACCGGATTTCTAATCCGGTGGTTGCTGGTTCGATTCCAGCCGGGGGTACCATCCTAGATCGTCACTTCCCGATTTGGCCGCGGAGGGCAGTTTGGACAGCGTAGAAAAGGGTTCCTGCAGGTTCGAAAGCCATCGCCGTGGGAGCGGGAATGGATGTCGGTCCTCGCGTGCATCCCGAACGCGAAGGGCGAGGCGCAGATGTGGAGGTCGATCATTAGTCTAGTGGGCTGTCGCTCATCCTAGCTGGAGCGCTCAGATCAACTCGTGTTGCAAAACAACTCTAGGCCGATGACCGCTGAAGAGCGGGCCAGTCTCGAATCCATCACCCGTGCGGGGCCCTTCTCCGAAGGCTGTGTGGATGGCTGCGTGCAGTACTTCATCTCCCTGGTAGGGGGGCCCGTGTTGGGGATTCTGGCCGCAGCTGCTCTCGGCGTCCCGGCAGATTGGCTTGGGGCGCCGCGCACGGCAGTTCTGGTCCTGCTGGCCCTGGGAGGCGCCGCTGGTTTCCTGTTCGGGCTCCGCGCAATGCGCCGCTTCCCCGCCGAAATCTACGCCCCCTATCGCCGCGATCTGGCGGAAGGTGAGCTCGAGATCATCAACTGCACGATCTTCGAGGCCGTGGAGGTCGTACCCATCGACGACGAAGGAACCGGGTACTTCTTGGACGTCGGAGATGGAGCGCTGCTCTTCCTCCAAGGCCAAGACTTGGATGAGGACGAAGACGAGGCCCCACGAAAGCACCCTCGCCAACGGCTGCATCTCGTGCGCAGTCCCTACGCCGGCCATGACTTTGAGATGGAATGGTCCGGAGATGTCGTCCCACCCTCGCGCTCGGTTGACTCGAACGAGTTCGGGGACGTGTACGTGCCAACTGATGGCGAGCTGATCCCGGCCGCGCTGCACAACCTGGAAAGCGACCTGAAGCGGCTCTACGAGCAGAAATACGAGCGGGGCCCCGCCGGCCGACCGTTCAGTCGATCATCCTGATCCCGAGGGCGTCGGGCAGCTGGTAGATTCTCGGATGGCAGTACTAAGATCGTCTACGAGGGCGTACCATGCTTGTTATGACTCGAAGTCTGGCAACGCTCCTGCTCATCACGGTGCTCATCTTGCCCGGCTGCCGGAACAGCGACGATCCGGAGGCCGCCATTGGACTCTCGGCTTCAACGTTTTCGTTCACGTGCACGGAGGGCGGGGCTAATCCGCCGGATCAAACCGTGACGCTTACGAACACGGGCGGGTCGGTCCTTGAGTGGACGGCGACGTCCAGCGCGCCGTGGCTCACCGTCTCTCCGACTTCGGGCAGCTTGGGTATTTCCGGGGCGGCGCTGCTCACGATGTCCGTCAACGCCACTTCGCAAATAGAGGGTTGGACCGGAAGCACATCGACCGTCGGCGCGCTCGCACCGGTGGAGGGACCCACGGCCGTCTGGACCGGCAGCGCCATGCTGGTCTGGAGCGGCAGTCCCGCCACGACGGCGAAGTTCTATGATCCCGCCACGGATACGTGGTTCGGGAGCGCGTCCACCGTGGGAGCTCCGAGCACGCGAATGCTCTTCAGCGCCGTGTGGACTGGCACGGAGATGATCATCTGGGGCGGCGTCACGACTTTTTGCAGCGGCCCACTCAATACGGGCGCCCGGTACAACCCATCGACCGACGCGTGGACAGCGATGTCGGTGACGGGAGCTCCGACCCCGCGCCTGGCGCACAGCGCCGTATGGACTGGGACGCACATGATCGTGTGGGGCGGAGACGGCTGAGGCTACAGCTACACAAATACCGGAGGTATCTACGATCCCTCGACCGATACGTGGGTCGGGGCCACGAGCACGATAGGTGCGCCGTCCGCCCGCGGGAATCACGCAGCCGTGTGGACGGGCAGCCATATGATCGTTTGGGGCGGCGAGAACCCCGGCAAATTCGATACGGGCGGCCTCTACGACCCGGCGACGGGCTCTTGGGTGGGGACGACCAGCACGACGGGTGCACCGACCGCACGAAGCCACATGAAGGGCGTGTGGACGGGGCGCGAAATGATCATCTGGGGCGGCGGCTCCGGCGGACCCCATCTCAACTCCGGCGGCCGCTACAATCCGGCGACCGATACCTGGTCGGGTGCGACTTCGACGGCCGGCTCGCCGACCGGTCGCGCATCATTCGCCATGGCGTGGACAGGCAGTCGCATGTTCGTGTGGGGCGGGGATGAGAACGGCACGCTCGTAAACACCGGCGGGCTTTATCAGCCTCCCATTCTCGCGGTGGGGCCTCACACGGCGACCATTTCGATCTCGGCCCCCGGCGCGATCAACAGCCCCCAGACGATTACGCTCGATCTCGCGGTCAACCCGTAGCTTTTAGATTCCGAATTCCATCTCATCTCGCCGGCGATTTCTCCAAAGAAGAAGGCCGCCAGGGGGCGTGGTCAGCGTCTGGGGATGGATCGCTTCCAGGGTTGACAAACCCAAATGGGCCGGTTTTCACGTCGACGAGGCCGTAGTCGGACGCCGGATCGATTCTCGGATGGCAGTTCTAAAATCGTCTACGAGGGCGTATTCCCATTTGGGCGTCCGCGGCACGCTCGCTCAAGGCCGGTCCTTCGACTCCTCCCTTCCATACATGCAGTATGGGTGGTACACTTCCCGGGGAGGAGTCATGGGCGTTCTGATTCTCTTCCTCGCGCAGATCTCGAACAATTACCCCGGCGACGCTGGAATCGAGAACCATCCCGACGTGATCTACGTCGAGAAGTTCGACGAGGCCTCGCTCTCGACCGTCACTGGTCGCTACACGGACGTCCTCAACCCGGCCGGCATGATGCTCGACACGGATCTTCCCCCGGGCAGCCCCGCAGGCGGGCGGTCGCTGCGCATCACCGCGACGGGCGGCGCGGACTCGGGCGGTCATCTCTATCGCAACCTGCCGGCCGGCACCGACGCCTGGTACCTGCGTTACTACGTGAAGTACTTTTCCGGCGGGCCGTACCACCACACCGGCGCGTGGTTCGGCGGCTACAACCCGTCGACGCCGTGGCCCAATCCGCAGGCGGGAATCCAGCCGGCGGGGGACGACCGCTTCTCGGTCTCGTTCGAACCGGTGAGCGGATCCCGGCTCGACCACTACGTTTACTGGATGCACATGCGCGGAAACCCGAACCCCGGGACCTACTGGGGCAACGATTTCATCCAGGACGCGGCGCTGACGTTCCCGTCGGGCCAGTGGATGTGCGTGGAGGTGATGGTCAAGCTGAACAATCCGGTGACCTCGTACAACGGCGAACTCGCGTGCTGGGTGAACGGCGCGCCGGTGTCGAACCTGGGGCTCGGATTCCCCAACGGCGGCTGGGTCTGGGACAGCTGGACGCCCGATGCCGCCGGCACGCCCTTCGAGGGTTTCCAGTGGCGCAACGACGCCAACCTGAACCTCAACTACCTGTGGATCGAGCACTACGCCGACACGGTGGCCTCGGGCTCGACGCTCGCGGTGAAGTACGACCACATCGTCGTCGCGCGCTCCTACATCGGCCCGATGGTGGCGGCGGGCACTCCGCCGGGCGGTGGCGGCGGCCCGGGCGGGGGAAGCGGGGGAGGCGGCGCCTGCGGCTCCGTCGGGCTCGACCTGATGCCTCCGCTCCTCGCGCTCGCACTGTGGCGGCGGCTCAGGCGATAACTCCGTCATCCTCCCGCTGTGACCTGATGTGGACCCTTCACTCCGTTCCCGCACTCTCGTACTATTCCGGTGAATCGAGGGAAGGAGATGCCTTCATACCCGGGACGTCGGCTCGGGGGACCCGCCACGTGGCACGGCCATGAACTCACGAAGTCCGATTCGTGGCTCCGCCGCTTCACTCCTTCTGATGTCGACCGTCTCCGCGCGGACTTGGACAAGATTCGTCGCAAGGAGATCCGGGAAATCACGCGACACGACATCGGACTCGCCCCCCTCTTCGCGGAAATCAGGCACGAGGTGCTCAACGGCCGGGGATTCGTCCTCCTGCGCGGCATCGACCTGGCGGACCTGTCGATTGAAGACGCGGCGCGGCTCTTCTGGGGGATCGGGACCCACTTCGGCCGGCCCCTCCCGCAGAACGCGAAGGGACACCTGCTCGGCCACGTCAAGGACCTCAAGCTCCGCTCGGACGATCCGGCCGTGCGCATTTACCAGACGAGCGAGCGGCAGGGATTCCACACCGACTCGTGCGACATCGTCGCGCTCATGTGCCTGAGCCGGGCGCGGAGCGGCGGACTCAGCAGCCTCGCGAGCACGTGGACCGCTTTCAACGAGATGAACCGGCGCCGTCCTGACCTGGCGATGACGCTCTTCGAACCGATCTGGACGGACCATCGGGGCGAGCACCCTCCGGGCGCGAATCCTTGGTTCTCGATTCCCGTCTTCAGCTGGCACTTGGGTAAGTTGATCGGGATGTACCAGCGGCGGTACATCGAGTCCGCGCAGCGTTTTCCAGCGGCGCCTCGGCTCTCCGGCAAGCAGAAGGAGGCGCTGGACCTGCTCGACGAAGTCCTGGAGGAGATCCTGCTGCAGATGTCGTTCGAGCCGGGAGACATCCAATTCGTGCACAACCACCAGATCCTGCACGACCGGACCGCCTTCGAGGACGATCCTCAGCGCCCCCGGCATCTGCTCCGGCTCTGGCTCGCCCCCGAGGAAGGGTGGGAGCTTCCGCCCGTGTTTGCGGAGCGCTTCGGGAGCGTGAACCCGGGAGACCGAGGAGGGATCCGGATCCCGGGTCTGGACCCGACGGTCTCGCTGACGCCCTGACGCGGCCGACGACCCGCGATCTGCTACACTGACCCGCCCCGTGCCTCACTTCATCATGCAGATCGAGGGCCTGAAGAAGGTCCATGATCGCAAGGTCGTTCTCGAGGACATTTCACTCTCCTTCTACCACGGCGCCAAGATCGGCGTGCTCGGCGCCAACGGCTCGGGAAAGTCCACGCTCCTCCGCATCATGGCGGGGGCCGACCGCGATTTTGACGGACGCCTCCACCACCATCCCGGCTCGAAGATCGGCTATGTCGCCCAGGAGCCTCTGCTCGACGCGACGAAAACGGTCCGCGAAATCGTGGAAGAGGGCGTCGCGGACCGCGTCGGCGACGTGAAACGCTACGAGGAGCTCAGCGAATCGCTCGGGACGCTCGAGGGCGACGCGATGCAGGAGGCGCTCGACCGCATGTCGGCCCTCCAGGAGAAGATCGACGCCTCCCAGGGATGGGAGATCGGCCGCCACCTCGACATCGCCGCGGACGCCATGGAGCTCCCGCCCTGGGAGATGAAGATCGCCGACCTCTCGGGCGGCGAGCGGCGCCGCGTGGCCCTCTGCCGCACGATCCTCTCGGATTGCGATCTTCTCCTCCTCGACGAGCCGACGAACCACCTCGATGCGGCCTCGGTCGCGTGGCTGGAACGGTTCCTCCAGGAGTTCCCCGGCACCGTCATCGCCGTCACCCACGACCGGTTCTTCCTCGACAACGTGGCGGGCTGGATCCTCGAACTCGACCGCGGTCGCGGCATCCCGTGGCAGGGGAACTATTCCTCGTGGCTGGAGCAGAAGCAGCGGCGGATGGAGCTCGAGGGAAAGGCGCGGGAGGCGCGACAGAAAACCCTGGCTCGCGAGCTCGAGTGGATCCGCATGTCGCCGCGCGCCCGGGTCGCCAAGCCCAAGGCGCGCATCACGGCGTACGACCGACTCGCGGAGGAGGCGATGGAGCTGCACGAGGATTCGATCGAGCTCCAGATCCCGCCGGGGCCCAAGCTCGGAACCAAGGTCATCGAGATCGCCGGCCTGCGGAAGGCCTTCGGCGACAACCTCCTCATCGACGGCCTCGACCTCTCGCTCCCCCCGGGGGGCATTGTCGGCGTCATCGGCCCCAACGGCGCTGGCAAGACGACGCTCTTCCGGATGATCCTGGGCGCGGAGAAGCCGGACGCGGGGACGCTCGAGCTCGGGCCCTCGGTCTCGCTCGCCTACGTGGACCAGACGCGCGAAACGCTCTCGGCCGACCGCACGGTCTTCGAGGAAATCACGGGGGGCGAGGAGGAGATCCCGTTCGGCACGCGCCGCCTCAACGGGCGGGCCTACGTGAGTCGTTTCAATTTCCGCGGGCCCGACCAGCAGAAAAAAGTGGGGACGATTTCAGGCGGCGAGCGGAACCGCGTGCTCCTGGCGAAGGTCCTCCGGCGGGGCGGGAACCTGCTCCTCCTCGACGAACCGACGAACGACCTCGACGTCGACACGCTGAGAACCTTGGAGGAGGCGCTCCTCGCCTTCAACGGGTGCGCGGTCGTCATCAGCCACGACCGGTGGTTCCTCGACCGAATCGCGACCCACATCATCGCGTTCGAGGGGGAGGGGAAGGTGCGCTGGTTCGAGGGGAACTACCAGGCGTACTCCGAAAAGCGGCGCCAGGAGCTGGGCCGCGCGGCCGACCAGCCCCATCGCATCCGCTACAAGAAACTCGCGACGTGACGCCCCAAGCCCTCGCCCGTGAGATCGACGCGGCGCTCGCCGCGCTGGCGGACCCCAGTGTCGCGCCCGTCCGCGCGGTGCGTCAGCGCTATTCAAAGCGGCTCCGGGGAGCGCCCGCCCGCGAGATCGTGACCGCGGCGTTCGCGCTCCGCGCCCGCGGCGGCCTCATCCGCCATTTCGTGGCGTGCGAACTCGTTCAGCATCATCCGCCGGCCTTCGCGAGCCTTCGACACCGCGACCTCGAAGCGTTCGGGCGGGGCCTCGATAGTTGGGGAGCGGTCGATTCCTTCGCTTGTTATCTGTCGGGCCCGGCCTGGAGGGAGGGGCAAGTCTCGGACGGCTTGATCCACGCGTGGGCGCGGTCCGGCGACCGCTGGAAACGGCGCGCGGCGCTGGTGAGCACGGTCCCGCTCAATACGAAAGCGCGCGGCGGCCGCGGCGACGCCCGGCGGACGCTGCGCGTCTGCTCGATGCTCGCGAAGGACCGGGACGACATGGTCGTGAAGGCTCTTTCGTGGGCCCTCCGGGAACTGGCGAAGCGCGACCCGGCGTCGGTGCGCGCATTTCTCCAGCGGGAGGGAGATCGGCTGGCCCCGCGGGTCCTCCGCGAGGTGCGGAACAAGCTCACGACCGGGCTCAAGAATCCAAAATCGCGCGCGCGGTGACCGGATTCCCGTAACGGCGGAAACGCCCGGCCGTCATACATGCATGCCCTTGGACGGACGCTGGTATGCGGGATGGGGAACCCTCGCGCTGATCAACGCGGGGCTCGCGCAAGGGAAGCACCGGAGCGGCCTGGCGTGGTTTCTCATCTCGCTCCTGGCCGGCCCTGTTGCGACGCTGATCCTTCTCTTCCTCGACGATCCCCGCGAACGCCGCTGAAGCGGGACCGGGTGGATTCCGGAAGTTATACTCCCGCCGATGGTCTCCCTCGCCGACATCCGCCGGGCACGGCAGCGCCTCAAGGGAGTGGCGCTCGTCACGCCGCTCCTGCCGCTCAAGTACGGCCGCCCCGACACCTGGCTCAAGTGCGAGAACCTCCAGCGCTCGGGCTCGTTCAAGCTGCGCGGGGCGTACAACAAGATCGCGTCGCTCGCTCCGGCCGTGCGCCGGCGCGGCGTCGTCGCCTACTCGAGCGGCAATCACGCGCAGGGCGTGGCCCTCGCGGCCCGGATCTTCGGCATCCCCGCGACGATCGTCATGCTCGACCAGTCGATGGCCCACAAGGTCGAGGGGACGAAATCCTACGGCGCCGAGGTGATCTTCGGCGGGCGGTCGAGCGAGGAGATCAAGGCGCGCGCGGAGGCCATCGCGGCCGAGCTCGGCCGGACCATCGTCAAGCCCTTCGACGATCCCTTCATCATCGCGGGCCAGGGCACGATCGGGCTGGAGATCATGGATCAACTTCGCGGGGTCAAGTCCGTAGTCGTGCCCATTGGCGGCGGCGGACTCACGAGCGGCGTGGCGACCGCGGTGAAATCGGCCAACCCCCGGGTGAAGATCTTCGGGGTCGAGCCCTCGGGCGCCCCGAAGATGTCGGAGTCGCTGAAGAAAGGTGAGCTCGTGACCCTGCCGGGGACGGACACCGTGGCGGACGGACTGAAGCCGGTGCGCGCGGGGGAGCTCACCTTCGCGCACGTGCGGCGCTACGTGGACGAGGTGGTCCTCGTCACGGACGAGGAGATCCTCTCGGCGACGCGCCATCTCATCCTCAGGGAAAAGCTCATCGTCGAGCCCTCGGGCGCCGCCACCGTCGCCGCGATCCTCTCGGAAAAGGTCAAGCTGCCGAAAGGTCCCGCGGTGGCCGTCATCAGCGGCGGAAATGTGGACCTGAAGTCAGTTCCCGGCCTTCTCAGCTGATCCGGCTCTATTCAATTCGTTTCCTCACCACGAAGACACAGAGTCACAAAGAAGAGGGATTCCTCGAAACTGCCCGCCGGCGTTCGTGGCCCTTCGGGCCACGAACCGGCCCCGGAGGGGCCTGGGACGGTGGGAAGAGCCGCGGAGAGAAGGCGCCTTCTCTCGCGGCTCTCCCGGCCGTCCCTTCCGGCGGGCGCTCGACCGATCGGCGTCCGCTTCGTGTCTTCGTGGCTTGGTGGTGAAGAAAGGGGTTTTCAACGCAGCAAGCTGATCCCTCAACTCCCCCGCGGCCGATCCGAGATGTCGCCCGTCGTCCCCTCGGGAGGCAGTTCGAAGTACCCCCCCTCGACGGGCCGGCTCATCGCCTCCAGGAATTGGCGGGCCCTCGAGACCCACGACCGCGCCACGTCCAGGGTCAGGAGATCGGCGATCGGGGTGGGAGCCTTCGCGTGTCGGTCGAGGAAGAACGTGTACAGCCTCGCCGCCTCTTTCGCCTCTCCCCGGGTTTCAGCGAGCAGGGCGAGCCCGTAGGTCGTCACCGCCGACTTCGGATGCCGGCGCGAATAGGCGGTGAGCGCGCGGCGCGCCTCGTCCCACCGGTGGCGCCGGATCTCCGTCATCGCGAGGTTGAACGTCACGTCGTCCGAGGGCCGCAGTTCGAGCGAGGCTGCGTAGTCCTTGACCGCCTCGTCGTACCGGCCGGCGTTCGCCAGCAGGAGGCCCCGGTGGTTGAGCGCCGAGGGTCGGACCCAGAACGTGGCCTCGTGATTCGACGGCCGGTTTACGAATTCCGTGAGCGCCGTGAGGCCATCCTCGACCAGCTGCTTCTCCAGGGCCAGGTTGCGGATGAAGGCGAGCGGGAGCTCGAACGGGAAAGAGAGAGAGGCCATGCTTTGCGGGCCGCCGGGTCGTTCGAGCGATTCCACGAGCGAGCGGAACGCGCGGCGCGCGCCTTCGAAGCCTCCGCGCGTGAGCTTGTCCGCGTAATAGACGGACTGGTAGTAGAGGATGTCGGGCCGGCCCGGCGCCCGCTTCAGCGCTTCGACATACGCCTCGTCGGCGCCAAGTCCGTCGCCGAGCCGGTGGCACGCGTTGGCGTAGTTGAGCCAGTGGTCGGCGTTGTCCGGATCCGCCTCCTTCGCCGCCTCGAAGAGTTTCCGCGCCGCCGCGAATTCGCCGAGCCAGGTTGCGCACGTTCCAGCCCGCGAAAGCGCGTCGGCCCGGAGTTTTCCGGAGGCTTTTTCAGCGATTGCCTGGAAGGCGTCGCGCGCCTCGGCGTGGCGTCCCATCCGCTCCAGCTCCAGCGCCCGGGCGAACCGCCTCCGAAGTCCCCACGCGGCGAACATGTCAGGCGATCTCCCCGGCGAGCGCGTCGGCGGCGCGGATGGGCTCGGGCAGCCGGTAGCGGGGCGAGAGGCGGAGGATCCACCGGATCGCCGTCGCCAGCGACACTCGGTGGCCGGTCGAGACGTACACGGGCCGGACCCCGTCCCGCGTCCGCAGGGCCGCACCCACCGTTTCACCGCGGTGGCGGAGCTTCGTCCACGATCCGCGCCGCGGTGCGGGTGGGGCGTGCTCACCGACGAAAAGCGACTTGCCGCAGCCGATCGAGGCGACGTCGAATTCCACGCCCACGTGGCAGGCGATCCCGAAGCGGCGGGGATGGGCGAAGCCGTGGCCGTCGACCACGACGAGCTCGGGTTTCCGCTCCAGCGCGCGGTAGGCCCGGGTGATCGCCGGCAATTCACGAAAGGCGAGCAATCCAGGAATGTAGGGAAACGTCGCGCGGACCTCCGCGGTGCTCGTCTCGAGAACCTCGAGCGCGGGATTCATGACGACCACCGCGGCGCGGGCCCGCCCATTGTGGATGCTGACGTCGATCCCCGCGATGCGCCGGACGCGGCCGATCCGGTCCCGCCGCTCGACCCGCCCCCGCAGGCGCTGCTGGAGGGCGATCGCCCGCTTCGCATTTACCACGTGAACTCGAACCGGTCCCCGCTCCTCCACGAATCGTTGGGCTGGAGCATCATCACCTCGACGGTCGCCTTCGCCTCGCCGACGGTGACCAGGAGGTAGTGGAAGGGGCGGAATTCGGGTCCCTGGTAGATGGGGTCGGTGCGGAATTTCGACGTAAGCACCGGGGTTCGCGGGGCGCCTCCGCCGCCGGAGACGACGAAGGGCCGGCCCTCGATCAGGAATCGCTCGTAATTGTGCACGTGGCCCGCGACGAAGAACCGGAATTTGGAGCATGAGGCGGCCGGTTCGGCGAACCGTCGCTGCACTTCCTCGCTCGCCCCGTGGATCGCCGAGTTCGAGTAGGGCGGGTGGTGGCAGACGACGATCACGGCCCGGACCTCGCGGTCCCCCTCCGCGTCCCGGAGCGTCTTGCGGTACCACTCGTCCTGCCGCTTCACCGCGCGGTGGCCCAGGTCGTCGAAATTGGAGTCGAGGATCACGAAGAACAGGGGGCCCGACTGGACCGAGTACCACCGGCAACCCCCGAGCGCCGGAAAGCGCTGATTGAAGTACCCGAGGGCCTCCTTGTTTTCGCCCGTGTATTCGTGATTGCCCAGGGCGGGGAAGAAGGGGATCTTCGCGTCGAGGATGGGACGGTGCGCCTCGTCCCACAGCGTCCAGGCTCCCTCGCTCGATCCGCGGGTGACCAGGTCGCCGCTGTGGATGACGAGGTCGGGCCTCTCCCGGGCGATTTGCTCGATGACGAGGCGCCGCTCCTTGACGGGGTCGGTCCGCCCGAGGAAGAACGATTCGCCGGTCACCGCGGGGCGCGAGTCTCCATAAATGACAATTCGCCGGGTGGTAAGCGGCTGTCGGATGGTTCCGATCTGGGGCGGGGTGTTCCCGGCGCCTCCGCAAGCTCCGGCGAGGAGAATCAGGAGCGCTCCGGCCCGCCGGCGCCAATCCATGTTCTGAATGTAACCCGCCCTTCGGGAAGGGACAAGCTTGACCCCGGACCGGGGCCGCCGGGTATCCTGAAGTGATGTTCAACCGCGTCACGCCCGCGATTCTCGCCCGGGTCCGCGACGCGGTGGGCGCGGACCACGTCCTGACCACGGATCTGGAGAAGTATTCGCACGACGAGACCGAGGATTTCGAGTTCCCGCCCGAAGTCGCCGTCCGCCCCGGAACCGCGGCCGAGGTTTCCGCCGTCCTCCGCCTGGCCTCGGAGCACCGGATTCCCGTGACGCCCCAGGGCGCGCGGACGAGCCTGTCGGGCGGAGCGCTGTGCGTGCACGGGGGCATCGCGCTTTCCATGGAGCGAATGTCGCGGATTCGGGAAATCGACGAGGGAAACCTGTTCTGCGTCGTCGAGCCGGGCGTCATCACGCAGACGCTCCAGGAGGAGGTCGAGCGGCGCGGACTTTTCTACGGGCCCGACCCCGCGAGCCGGGGATCGTGCACGATCGGCGGCAACATCGCGCACAACGCCGGGGGTCCTCGGGCGCTCAAGTACGGCGTCACGAAGGACTGGGTGACGGGGCTCGAGGCGGTCATGCCTTCGGGCGAGATCCTGCGCACGGGCGGGAAACTCATGAAGAACGTGGCGGGATACAACCTCACGCAGCTGCTCGTGGGATCGGAGGGGACCCTCGCCGTCGTGACCGAGGCGACGCTGAAGCTCCTGCCCCTGCCGGCCTTCGCGAAGACGCTCCTGGCTCCTTTCGGGGATATCGTGGCGGCGGCGCGCGCGGTGACCGAGATCTTCAAGGCGAAAATCCTGCCCTGCTCGTGCGAGTACATGGAGCGGGCGGCGGTCGAGGCCGCGGAGCGCCGCAAGGGCGTGAAGCTGCCGGTGTCGGGGGAAGCGGTTCTCCTGGTGGAAGTGGACGGCAACGACGAGTCACTTCTCGATCGGGACGTCGAGCGGATCGCGGAGATCTGCATGAAGGAGGGGGCGCCCGACGTTTATCCCGCGGACGACGCCGAGAAGCGCCGGTTCGTCTGGGACCTGCGGCGGTCGATCGGAGAGGCGGTCAAGGCGATCAGCGCGTACAAGGAGGAGGACACGGTCGTCCCGCGGATGCGGCTGCCCGAACTTGTCCGCACGGTGCGCGAGGTCGCGGCAAAGCACGGCCTGACGGCGATCAGCTACGGGCACGTCGGGGACGGAAATCTCCACGTGAACATCCTGCGCGGCGACCTCTCTGAGGACCGGTGGCGGTCGGGGATCGAGCCCGCGGTGCGCGAACTCTTCGAGCGGACGGTGGCCATGGGCGGCCAGATCACGGGCGAGCACGGCGTGGGGTACGTGCAGAAGAACTACATGTCGATCGCCTATCCCGCCCATCACCTCGAGCTTCTGCGCCAGGTCAAGAAACTCTTCGATCCGCTCGGGATTCTGAACCCAGGGAAGATCCTGCCTGATGTTTGATGTGTGGATGAACCCTCAATCGTCGGGCACGCCTAATCGAGGATTGGATAGTCTTTGAACGGCATCCTGCCCGGGGAGGCCCCATGCGCTTCAAACATCCGCTATGGACCGTTCTGGCTTTGATCTCAGTTTCTATCACCTCCTGCGCGCACACCGAGACCAACACGCCGCCGCAGCAAGAGAGAGCCTTGACCCCGACCGGCGTCGTCATGGCATTGATGTGGCTCGCCCGCCACCAGAATCCGGACGGATCGTGGGGCGCTGCGAGCTACGCGAACCAGTGCGTCGGCGCCAAATGTGTCGGCGCCGGCGACCCCGAATACGACACGGGCGTCACGGGGCTCGCTCTTCTCGCGTTCCTGGGCGCGGGATACTCGCATCTCTCCAAGGACGAGTTTCCCGACCCGGTCACGCCGGCCAAAATCTTGAAGTTCGGCGAGGTCGTGAAGAATGGCCTGAAATGGCTCATGGCGAAGCAGGACCCCGAGGGGTGCATTGGCGGACGCGGCACGAAGTACATGTACAACCACGCGATCGCGGCGACCGCGCTCACCGAGGCCTACGGATTGTCGGCGACCCAGCTCTTCAAGGGTCCCGCCCAGAAAGCGATCGAATTCCTCGTCGCCGCTCAGAACGCTCAAGGGGCCTGGCGCTACACGAAAAACTCGAGTGGCGGCGACACCTCAGTCACCGGCTGGGCGATCATGGCCTTGTACTCGGCGGAGCTGGCGGAACTCGAAGTGCCGGCGCGCGAAGCGTACGAAAAGGCGCGCCTCTGGTTCAACAAGGTCACCGACGCCACCTACAACCGCGTAGGCTACAACGCCAAGGGCACTGGAAAGGTGTACGTTCCCGGCAAGAACGAGAAATTCACCCACCACGAGACGATGACGGCGATCGCCGTCCTATGCCGCATCTTCATGGCGAAGGACAAGAAGGACCCGGCCCTCGGCGGTGTCGAGCTTCTCGTCAGGGATCTACCGGAGTGGAAGGCGAACGCGATTGACTTCTACTACTGGTACTGGGCCACGTTCGCGCTCTTCCAGTACGACGGTCCGGACGGTACCTACTTCAAGAGGTGGAGCGAGCCGATGAAGAACGCCATTGTCCCCAATCAGAAGGTTTCCAACGCCGGCTGCGCCTATGGTTCGTGGAACGGCGAGGAGGATCGCTGGGGATTCGAAGGCGGCCGGGTCTACGCGGTCGCTCTCAACACGCTCACCCTCGAGGCCTATTACAGATACGCTCATTGACCTCAAGGGCGGACCAAATGATCGGTTGAGCTCTATTGCGTCCGATGGTGATGATGTCGGCGGGTGATCGCCATTGACAAGCCCACCCCGAGGGCAAGAACCCCTCCGATCAGGAGCCAAAGGGACTTGTCCGTGGGCGCTCCCGTGAAGACCCTGGTGAGCTTGGAGTAAAGTGACTCGGAGGCGTCCAATCCGTAAACCAGGAGCAGGACGCCCAGAATGACAATCAACCCGCCCATCATGAATCGCATGGCAACCTCGCAATCTGTTTCACGGCGACGCCTTTCTTCGCTTCCCTAGATTCATGGTCGCGGGGGATGTGACGCGGTTTCTGCGGTCCGGCAGGGTCAATTCCTCAGCTTCGTGTCGACGATGAGCGGCAGGTGATCGGAGGCCTCGCGCGCGGCGTCGAGTTTCGAGCGTTCGAGGTCGACGAGATCGATGTCTCCCAGCATGTAGACCGAGTCCAGGGCCAGCCTGGGCTTGGACGCGGGAAAAGTCGCAACCCGCCGCTCGGCGGTCCGGAATCCGAAGGGCCGCAGATGACGGGTTCCCAGCGTGCCCCAGACGTCGTTGAAATCTCCTCCGACGATCACCGGCGTCCGGTGATGCAAGGCGACGAAAGGTTGGCTTTCCAGGAACCGCCGCAGCTGCCAGCGCCTCAACACCTGCGCCAGGCCGAGGTGGAGATTGAATACGTGCAGGGTCCTGGACCGTCCCCCCGAGGAGGGGCGGACCCGGATTCGCGCATGGAGCACGCTCCGGCGCTTCGTCAGCGGCACAGTGACGTCGATGTTGCGCGACTCGGTGATGGCATAGCGGCTGAGGATCGCGTTCCCGTAGTGTCCTCCACCCCAGACCCGGACGTTCGGAAAGAACGTGCGGTGGCGCAGGCGGAGGAGGTCGCCCAGGACGTCCACCTGCCGATGGCCCGAAGATCGCCGCGCCCCCTCATCGACTTCCTGGAGCAGCACGAGATCGGGATCGTAGTGGGAGATCACCTCCCGGATGCGGCCCGGATCGTAGCGGCCGTCGGTGCCGCCGATGCACTTGTGGATGTTGTAGGTCATCACGCGGAAACGCACGGTCGCTCCCTGGTCAGGCCGGGCCGTCCGTTGAGGAGTTCGCCTCCCGGTTCGAGCATTCTCCGCCCATTGCGGGACGGAGGCTAGAGGATGATGAAGTCCCTCGACGTTCCGCCGTCCTGGATGGCCGACAGCAGGTTCTGAATCATGGGCACTCCATTCCAGGCAGCTCGGCCAGCGGCCGTCGCTGCCCTATGGACTCGGATCTGCCGTACATGTTTTGATTCGCCGGACGGGGATTCGTTATGGTGGGAAACCCGTCATTCTGCCGGACGGGTGATCTTTGTCGCGCGGCCTTTTCAACTGATAGAATCGGACCCGCGATCCCCGGAGGAAGCGGTGGCCCAGATTCAAAGCGTCCTCGAGAAGGTCCGGAGCGATCCGCCCAACATTCTCGCCGCGCTCCAGGCGGTGCAGGCCGGATTCGGGTACGTCGATCCCGTCCAAGTGCCCCTCATCGCCCACGCGCTCGGCGTCACCGACTCCGATGTGCACGGCGTCCTCAGCTTCTACCACGACCTCCGGACCGAGCCGCCGGGGCGCCACATGGTCCGGTTCTGCCTGGGCGATTCCTGCATCGCGATGAAAGCCGAGAAATCTCTCGGGGTCCTCGAGAAGAAATTAAAGTGCGCGCTCGGCGAGACCACGAAAGACGGCCGGATCACGCTTGAAAAAGTCTACTGCCTCGGCAACTGCGCGCTCTCGCCATCGATGATGATCGACGGCGACGTCGTCGGGCGGTTCACCCCCGCGACAGTCGCGAATCACCTGAAGGGCCTCAAGTAGATGGGCGCGCGCCTATACGTCTCCAACGACGTCTGCGCCCTGGCGGCGGGAGCCGACCGGGTCGCCCAGGCCCTGTCGAAGAAGGGCGCGATGGTCGTCCGCACCTCGAGCCGCGGCGCGTTCTTCCTCGAGCCGCTCGTGGAAACGGATGGGCCCGGGGGCCGCGTCGGCTGGGCCAACGCGACCGAGAAGGACGTCGCTAAAATCCTCGCGGGGAAGGGCGCGAAGCCCGTCGAGAAGATCCCGTTCCTCACGAAGCAGGCGCGCTTCACCTTCGCCCGGGCCGGAATCATCGACCCGCTCTCCCTCGAGGACTACAAGATTCACGGAGGATTCCGCGGACTGACGAAGGCGCTTGACCTGGATCCTCAGAAAATCATCGACGAGGTGAAGGCCTCCAGCTTGCGGGGTCGCGGCGGCGCCGCGTTCCCCGCGGGCGTCAAGTGGCAGACCACGAAAGACGCGCCCGCCGACCACAAGTACGTCGTCGCCAACGCCGACGAGGGCGACCCCGGGACCTTCTCCGACCGGATGATCATGGAAGGGGAGCCCTACCGACTGATCGAGGGAATGGCGATCTGCGCGCGCGCGGTCGGCGCCACGAAGGGGTACATCTACGCCCGCAGCGAATACCCGCACGGAATCCGCAAGGTCCGCGCGGCGATCGCCCGGGCCACCGAGGCGGGCTGGCTCGGCCACAAGATCCAGGGCACCGACTTCGTCTTCGAGCTCGAAGTCTTCGTCGGGGCGGGCGCCTACATCTGCGGGGAGGAGACCGCGCTCCTCGAGAGCCTCGAAGGCAAGCGCGGCATGGTCCGGCCCAAGCCTCCCTTTCCGGCCGTCGAGGGCCTCTACCGGAAACCCACCGTCGTCAACAACGTCATCACGTTCGCGACCGTGCCCGACGTTCTCGACCGCGGCGCCGCGTGGCACGCGTCGATGGGCACCGATAAGAGCAAGGGGACGATGCCGCTCCAGCTCGCCGGATGCATCCGGCAGGGCGGTCTGGTCGAAGTGCCCTTCGGCATTACCCTAGAGGAAGTGATCCACGACTTCGGCGGCGGGCTCCCCAAGGGGTCGAAATTCAAGGCGGTCCAGGTCGGCGGGCCGCTGGGCTCGATCTTTCCCGAGAAACTCCTCAAGACACCCATCTGTTTCGACGAGTTCGCCAAGGCCGGTGGAATCCTCGGCCACGGTGGGATCGTCGTATTCGACCACGAAACCGACATGGTCGACCTCGCGCGCCATTTCATGGAGTTCACGGCCGAGGAATCCTGTGGCAAGTGCACGCCGTGCCGCGTGGGATCGTCGCGCGCGCGGGAGATCCTCGAGCAGATCCGCGACGGCAAGGGCCGGCCCGAGGATCTCGAGACCCTGCGCGACCTCAGCGACACCATGAAGATGACCAGCCTGTGCGCCCTGGGCGGGCTCGCGCCCTTCCCGGTTCTCACGGCGCTCCAGTACTTCCCGAAGGAATTCGAGCGGAAGCGGACAAAGCGATAGAATGGACTCGCGCATGGGGAACAACGGTCACCTCACGGTCACCATCGACGGCAAGCGCCTCGAGGCGCAACCCGGCGAATCGATCTGGACTGTCGCGAAGCGCGCCGGAATCGATGTCCCGTACCTCTGCGCCTCGTCCGCTCTCAAACCCTACGGCTCCTGCCGGCTCTGCGTCTGCGAAGTCGAGGGCGTCCGCGGCTTCCCCGCCTCGTGCACCACGCCCGTCCGCGACGGCATGGTCGTGAAGACCGACGGCGAAAAGACGAACCACCACCGGCGCAACATCGTCGAGCTCTACCTGTCGGAGCAAGGCGAGGGGCCGGGAGAGGCGGCCGAGCAGCTCAAGACCTACGCGACGCGGTTCGGCCTTCAGAAAATCCGCTATCGCGCCGCGGCGAAGCGGAAGTACGAGATCGACGATTCCAATCCGTTCTTCTCATTCGACCCGAACAAGTGCATCGCCTGCGCCCG
>Ga0193713_1000189_pt1 | contig 20154 bp, 17 predicted proteins | sample H3a2metaG_FD_143054 | JGI IMG/M metagenome (GOLD analysis project Ga0193713, IMG submission 143054) | Soil microbial communities from a riparian zone of the East river system, Colorado, United States - H3a2 | ecosystem: Environmental > Terrestrial > Soil > Riparian zone | place: USA: East River... | reverse complement strand
GCTTCATTTGCGCACGCACGACCAAATTTGGCCAACACATGGAATCAAGGTCGTTATCTCCAGCTCAACAATGGCAGGCGCAAGGATCCGCGGTGCTGTAAAACTCACCGCAAAACAGCTCACGGGACCCAAGTTCGCTCTTGAAGCTAGCGGCGCATCGCATGTTTCGCTCGATGGAAACATTGATGAACTCCTTGCTGATATGACCGGGGCTAGCGAGTTAGAGGCAGGCGGCCTCCAAACCAGGGTTGCTGAAATATCCACAACGGGCGCAGGGGACGCGGAAGTCGCCGTCGCCGAGACCTTGAAAGTCGCCATTACTGGCGCGGGAAAAGTTACCTATTCTGGCAATCCGAAGATTGAAAAACACATCACCGGCGCCGGCTCGGTTCACCGCAAGGATTGATCGGCTCTTACTGTAGCGGCGGCTTGTGACCGCCGATCGCGATTTGCACCGACCGGCCGCGTCGGTACACAATCTGCCGGGATGGAGAATTTCATCTGCGTGCAATGCGGAACGCAGTTTTCCGGGACGGCCAAGCCGCCGCTACGCTGTCCGATTTGCGAGGATGAACGGCAATTTGTGCGCCATGGCGGCCAGGAATGGACCACACTTAAACGTCTCGAAGCCGACCATCAAAACCGTTTCGAAGAAGAAGCGCCGCAACTCCTCGGCATTGGCACCGAGCCCGAATTTGCCATCGACCAGCGCGCGCTGCTTGTGCAATCGCCGGCCGGAAATTTGCTCTGGGATTGCATTGCATTGCTGGACGATCGAACAATCGCAGAAGTCAACGCGCGCGGCGGGATCCGCTCCATCGCGATATCGCATCCGCATTACTACACAACGATGCTCGAATGGGCCGAGCGCTTTGATGCGCAAATTTTGTTGCACGCCGCCGATCGCGAATGGGTCATGCGTAAAAGCCCTCGAATTCAGTCTTGGGAAGGAGAAACTTTGCCGCTCTGGGATGACCTCACGCTAATGAATTGCGGCGGGCACTTCGAAGGCGGCACAGTGTTGCATTGGCCGGCAGGTGCAAATGGCAAAGGCGCTTTGCTTACGGGCGACATCATTCAAGTAGTGCAAGATCGCCGCTGTGTCAGTTTCATGCGCAGTTACCCGAACCTGATTCCGCTCGGGGCGACCGCCGTCGATCATATTCTAAAAACAATCGAACCGTTTCCCTTCGATCAGGTTTACGGTGCGTGGTGGAAAGCGAACGTGCTCTCGGACGCGAAAGCGGCAGTCAGGCGATCCGCGGAACGCTATCTCCGCCGGATAAGCGAGCAGGGCCGATTTCAAACCAACTATAATTAACAGCCCTAGTGAACTGGCCCGCGGCGGCCCGCCTGTTGCATCTCGTCGTCGCCGCATGCGTTTCTGGGGAGCAAAGACAGCCTGTGCTCCTTAGAACAACTGCATCAGACACCTCAAATCATCTGATCGACAATCCGCGGTAGCGCTACCGCCGCTGGCTCCCGCACCAATCGTGTCGCAAATCGAGAGAGCGGCGTTTCCTCGGGATTTACTTCGATGAGCTCGGCGCTGTGGTGGCTCGCACGCAGCGCCCAATCAATGATGTATCCAAACGTTGCCGTTGTTCCCGCCACGATCACAACCCCGCAGGAATCACGCTGCAAATAGTTCTTAACGCGTTCGGTTTCAGGCGCAGGCAAAGGCTCGCCGAACCAAACCACGCCCGGCCGCATGAGCGTATCGCACTTCGTGCATCATGGAAGATCACTATCGCGTTCCGAGGTAGGGGCGATTGACCTCAATCGCCCGCTGTGAGGATACATCGCGCGGGGCGCGGGCGGTTCGGGTGAACCGCCCCTATCTGTATCCACGAAATCGCAGCGCGAGCATTTGGTAACGAAAATGTCTCCGTGAATTTGCACCAGCTCCGCCTTCGACAGGCCAGCGCGCTCGTGCAGGTCGTCCACGTTCTGGGTGACGAGCAGAAATTCATCCACACATTGCGCCAGTTTGGCAATCGCTTCATGGGCGGCATTCGGTTGCGCATTGCGAATGCGCTGGCGCCGCTCGCGATACCATTGCCAAACTAATTCCGGATCGCGCGCGAACGCTTCCGGTGTCGCCAACTTTATCGGATCCAGATTGCGCCAGTAGCCATCTTTGCCACGAAAGGTTGGAATCCCGCTTTCCGCGGAAACACCCGCCCCTGTTATAACGAGAACACGCATTTTTAAGAATGCGCGTTGTAGTGGCGCTTGTGTCAAGCGCCGAGCCAAAATATGAGGCCACGCCGGTAAAAACCAAAGGTGCATTCAGCGCGCTAGAAAAAGATCGCCCTATTGCGAGCAAACGCTTATCACTCGGCTGCCATGCAAAAACAAACCTTCATCCTGACTGTCCTCATCCTGTTCATCTCATGTGCTCTTACTCTCAGCGCGCCTGACACTCCAGAAACCCGGCGTCACGAAGCCGAGCGTTACCTTCAGGCTACTCCACCCAAAGCATTGTTCGAGGACATGGCCGACAAGATGGCCGCGAATCTGCCGCCGGACCAACGCGATCAATTCAAGAAGCTCATGACTTCGCAACTCGACATCGCGGCATTAACCAAAGCGATGATAGACGCGATGGTAAAGAATTTCACCACCGAGGAGTTGAAGGCATTGGCAGATTTTTATGGCTCACCTGTCGGGAAATCGGCGATGCAAAAGTTCGGCGCCTATATGGCAGACATAATGCCGACGATGGAAGCCGAGATAGTGAAAGCCCAGGCAAAGGCTAACCAATCGATGCCCAATCAATCGCCGCGCTAACACCGACAGATCAAGTATGGAAGGTGCCAATTCGCCGAGTGAATAACATCGCGTTGAGGACAACGCGATTCACCTACTGCCATCCAATCTGCCGGCCTTTGTTTTGTTCTTCCAACCAGCTCATAAGTGGCTTGAAGTAATCCATCATTGCGCGGGTAGAGATGTCCTCGCCGGTGGCTTCCTTCAAGACTTTGCGCCAGTCTTCGGTGCCACCCTTCTTAAGAATGTTATTCAGCCAGGTGCCGACCTCTTTGTTGTCGGCGTAGTTGCATGATTGTGGTGGCTGATGAAGAATCTTGCGTGCGATGTAATCGTGCAATTGAAACTTGAACACAGTCGCAAACGCATAGTTGTAGTAATACGCTGGATTATCATTAATGTGCGTTTTGGTGGCAGCATCGCAAAATTCTTCGCCACGCGGCGATGGCGGCTCGATGCCTTGGAAATCAGAAACGTATTTCCACCAGCGCGCGTTCCACTGATCAGGCGGAAGATTGTGCGCGTAAACGTCTGCTTCCCAATGCGGCATCACGCGGTTTCGAATCATTTCCCGGCTTGTAATGGTTACACCTACGAAGTTACGGGAAATCCCTGGCTTCCTATCTCAGCTGACGCGCGTTAGTGTTTCCGTTTATGCAAATGGGAACACTCGACTGTAACCATTAGACCGCCACGGCCACCGTTGGCTCTCCATTTCGCCGAGGAACGCGCCGTGAAACATGTTCTACCAGCTCACGGCGCGAACCTCGGCGCGTCCTGGATTTTCCTGAACTAGCCCGTGCTTGATCTACCGCCGAGGTCGATAGTTAATCGACCAGTTTTGCTGCTCAACGTTGGGAACCGGCGTTCCGGTTGCTGCGTCGAAAATGGAACGCGAGAAGAAGATCACTTGATTGCCCGTATTCTCCGGATCAAAGAATGGATCGCCCGGCGGCACGGGAATGTCGAACGCCTCATCGCCTGAAGTAGTAAGGTCGAGATCGTGATCGATGAACTGGCCCCAGCCGTAAATCCAATCCGAGAGATTGCGGTCGTTAGGCAGGCTTGCGTCGCCTTGATCTACGACGGTGTTACTAATGAAACGCGCACTGGGACGGGTCGCGCCTGCCGGCGTGGACAGTGAGTCACCGTAGGCGGCCGAGACAAACCGCATGAGATCCGACCCTGCTGCGGCCCAAAATCGATGGTCGTGATTGTTTCCTACCCCGTCGATTGGCGCCGGATTGAATTGGGTGACATGGGCGCCGATCAACTCCGGAGGAAGATATCCCGGGCGTGGTTGCAATCCTTGCAGCGTCCCGCCGTCAAAGAAGAAAACGTTGTCCTGAATCTTCGTAAGAACGGTGTTGCGGCGGATGATGTCGGAAAGACGCGTTTGCTGAAGTGCCTGCAGTTGCGAGTCATGGAAAACTAGCTGATACCAGAAATGGTCGCCGTCACGAACGCGCTCGAATTGATTCGCGATGATCTTCCTGAAGGTGGGGCCGACGCTTCCGCCGGGAACATGATCTTCGGCAAGGCCGCCGACCCAAAGATCGATTGAATCGACATTTCCATAAAGCTGGAACAACTTCGCTTGCAGATCGGGATCGCTCGTGATCTGACTGAAATCCGTGAGGCGAGGCAGCCCGAATGCGACGCGTGTGCTGTTATAATCCGCAAGCCCATGGTCGCGGCCGCGTTGAATATTGAGTGAGGCAAGATCAAAACCGCCCGCGCCGGGATTCCCGAAAAGAAAATTCCGCAGGCCGTTGACTATTTTATTGTCAACCTCCTGGGCATTGTCGGTTGCGAGATACTTGAGGATCGGGTCCGGCCCGGTTTCCTTCAGCGGATCAGGATTAAAGAACGCGTCATCCAGGTCGATTTGTGCGCGGACGGGATTGCCTTCATTATCTAGAAATTCGACATCATCGTTGACCAGGGTATGACCAATGCGATAAGCCGCCGTCGAGAACTCAGTCGCGATCCCGGAATTCACGTCGTCTTTGTAACCAGTGTAGGCTCGCAGCGCGTTCGGTCCGAGAAGCGCCGGGAGAAACTCGCGGTAAGTAATCACCTGCAGTTCGCCGGTGATAATTCGTCGCGTCATTTGGAAAATCTTTTCGTCGGTCAGCGAAGGATTGGCCGCGGCGATAGCGGCGGCGATTTGGTTGTGTTCGCGCGCAAACAGAGCTTGAATCGCGCTCAGCTCGACATTCTCATTCGACCGCACGTCTCCGCACAAAAATAGTTCGTTATCAGGAACGCGATGCGCGTCGTTCGCGTTTGGCAGGCCGTCAACGTTAAGCGGAGGCAGATTCCCGGTGCTCATTTTCAGAGCGCCGCCCTGAAAGGTGCGCAAAGCAGCAGTGCGTGTCGCATCCGAACCATAAACAACCGAACCATCGAGATACGCTGTGATCTGATTGATTTGTTGGCGTGGATTCGGCTCGCTCGCCCGCAACTGGAACGTATTATTTCCCTGGTGCAGGTTCACTGACACACTAAAGTTTCCGGCCGGATCCAGCGGCACCGGCGAGCCATTTATTGAAAAGGAAATCAGCCATGGCGCGTAACGGTCGTCGGTTACTGTGCCACGCAAAACAATCTGCTGCGACCTAACCGTGCTTCCATCCGGCGGGTTCAGATTGGCGAACTCACCCGAATTGTTTCCCGTAGCAGGGCTCGGAAGTACTTGGATACTCGAGTTGATTCTCGGCCCGGCTGCCTGCCCATTTGAATTGTGAATTTGCCGCTCCGCGAGCCATCCATCCGCGCCATTGTCAAACCGGACGTTCCACCACCAGATATCAGCCGAGCGCACCGGACCTTCTGTAATGGTGCCCTGAACGCCGATCGATTCAGTCGTGACGAATTGGCCTGCGAACGGCGGCGCTAAATATATTGCGCTTTGACTAATTGTCCGCACCCGGTCGCCGATGTGAAACGGCGCAACGGCGGCAGCACCTTGGATTCGATCGTTCATCCCAAAACAGATCAGGACTAATAGCAGGGTGCCATACCAGTGCCGAAACCGAATGGACGTGATATTTTCAAAGAACCAACTGAGGTTGAGAGTATTGGTTTTCATAGTAACCGTTACGTATCAGCCACGTTTGCCCGACCGAAAGGACTTTGGGATAAAGCCGCCGGATTTTGGGATGAAGCGCGCTACAGGCATTATCGAAGCATTGACGGCGACCGCGGATCTCAATCTTATGTCGCCGTGCTGATAAGACCGACATAGGTTCCTTTGGCCACTTCGTCACGCAAACGAGCGCTTTGTCACAATTCATTGCGATTTCTGCTCTTGCAGGTCGCTCTTTTCTCATAATGTGGCGGGATTCAACAACAACAGCGTCTACAGTTTCGTCTGGTAAACTAAGTGATAAATTTCTTTCGACCTATTCGGCCCTTGCTTTGCGGCTGGTTCCTCTCTTTCGCCGGCTGGGGTTTGGTCGCCTTTGTCCTCGGAGTAAACTTTGTCGGCGGCACAGATATTCCGTGGACTCGCGCGCTTCACGCAGCGATCCGCGATCAATTGCCATGGGCAGTGCTAACTCCGTTGATCTTTCGATTCGCCGCGCGCCACCTGATTGATCATGCGAACTGGAAAAGAAGTCTGGCACTGCATTTGATGACGGGCATCGTGGTGGTCTGGGGAATTCACCGATGGAAACTTTTCATCGACCCTGGTGGACCCGGCCCGCACCGTCGGCCGTCCATCTCCGCAAGAGATTTCGACCCGTTCGCACACCGGCAAGTGGCAGGGCCGCCGCCAGCCTGGGATTTTTTCCACTTCGCCAGTGTCGAAGTCCCCATTTACCTCATGATCATTAGCGCCGCCCACACTTTGCATTTTTATCGGCGCGCCGAAATGCGATCCGGCCAGCTTGCCCGCGCGCGATTACAGGCGCTGCAAACGCAGATTCATCCGCATTTTCTCTTCAATACATTAAACACCATCGCGGGTCTCATTCACAAGGCTCCGGACAAGGCTGAGGCTGTCGTGCAGATGCTTGGCGATTTGTTGCACTTTCTGCTTAGAGCCAATCCAGAGTCGGAGATTCATTTGGAACGTGAAATTGACTCCATCGAAAAATATCTCGCCATCATGCATGTCCGCTTTGATGACCGCGTCCGCTACGAATTCCTAATCGCGCCCGACACTCTGGCTGCGTCAGTTCCTGCCTTGCTTCTCCAGCCGATTGTCGAGAACGCAATCAAGCATGGCCTCGAAGTTAAGCCCCAAGGTGGGAAGGTCACCATTCAAGCGCAGCGCAACATGAATTCTCTTCACCTTCGAGTCTCCGACACCGGTGCGGGCATCGGCAATTTGGAGAATGTCAAAGAGGGCATCGGCCTGACTAGCACGCGCGCGCGATTGCAGGAATTCTATGGCGATGCCGCTTCGCTAGAGATTTTCAGTGACGCCGGGACCACTGTGTTGATCAAGATTCCATTTCGCCTGCTCGCATGAAGCTCGCCTCCCCGGCGAGCGTTTTCAGAGTCGAATTAAAGCAAGATTTCACGTGAAGACTGTTGAAATAATCGTTCCGATACTTAAGGTTCGCTGATCCTCGATTGTCGGCATATGCTGACATGGGCGTCATCGAGACCCAGGTCGGTACGCCATATAGTCGTAAAATCAGTGCGGGCGAATAGGGAAGAACAATGGCAACTCTGGGAAATAGGACAAGCCTGGGGGAGCGACTGATCCAGCAGGCGCTGCGGGTTCTGATTGTTGATGATGAACGAATCGCGCGACAGCGTCTACGCTGGCTGCTCGAGAAAGAACAAAACGTTGAAGTCGCAGGCGAATGCAGGGATGGCGGATCGGTCGTGAGCGCCGTAAAAGAACATCGGCCCGATCTCGTGCTGCTTGACATCAAGATGCCGGACATGAATGGCTTCGAGGTGATTCGAGCGCTCGAGGCCTGCGACCGACCAGCAATTGTCTTTGTCACGGCTTTCGACAAGCACGCCGTTTACGCTTTTGAAACGTGTGCTCTCGACTATTTGCTCAAGCCGGTCGCGGCCGCGCGCCTGGCGAAGACCCTCATGCGAGTCCGGCACCATTTGCGCTCAGCCAGATCGACGTCGTCACCACCACTTGCACTCAGCGCCAATCGTCGCTTCAGCGTTCGCTGTGGATACCGCACCACCTTTATCGCGCCTGAGCAGATCGACTGGATCGAGGCCAGTGGCAATTACGCAATTCTCCACGTGAATGCGCAAAACCACTTGCTTCGCGAAACAATGGTGCACCTCGAATCGGTGCTACTGCCCGCCGGCTTCATGCGCGTTAGCCGCTCCGCCATCGTCCATCTCAGTCGCGTTAAAGAAATTCAAACCACACCCACAGGCCATCACTTCGCCGTCTTGCATAGCGGCATGCGCGTGTGCGTCACCAAAAGCATTCGCGAAGTCGCCGACCGCCTGCGCTGATTGGGCTCGCCGGCATCTCGCCCTTTGAGGATCGCTTACCGAGACAGCCACTGTAAGCCTATCGTGTAAATGCTGTTAATCCTGTCAAAAAGGAATTGCTCTTATTCCCATCCAATCTGCCGGCCTTTGTTTTGTTCTTCCAACCAGCTCATAAGTGGCTTGAAGTAATCCATCATCGCGCGGGTAGAGATGTCCTCGCCGGTGGCTTCCTTCAAGACTTTGCGGCAGTCTTCGGTGCCACCCTTTTTAAGAATGTTATTCAGCCAGGCGCCGACCTCTTTGTTGTCGGCGTAGTTACATGATTGTGGTGGCTGATGAAGAATCTTGCGTGCGATGTAATCGTGTAATTGAAACTTGAACACAGTCGCGAACGCATAGTTGTAGTAATAGGCTGGATTGTCATTGATGTGCGTCTTCGTAGCGGCATCGCAAAATTCTTCGCCACGCGGCGATGGCGGCTCGATGCCCTGGAAATCGGAAACGTATTTCCACCAACGCGCGTTCCAGTGATCAGGCGGAAGATTGTGCGCGTAAATGTCTGCTTCCCAATGCGGCATTGTGCCGCAGGAGAAATAAATGAACGGGATGGAACGCGCGAGTGCGTCGTCGAGGAGAAATGCCGTCTTGTCCGATTTAAAATCCGCCGGCAAAACACCGCGAGATTGCAAGTACGGGACCTGACTTGAAGCGAGAGCAATCAATTCGCCCACGCCTTCATGGAAGCCCGGCGCAGCGCCGAGTCGTAACAAATAAGGCACTTCCGGGCGCGAATAGGCCTTAAAGTAATATCCGTGGCCGAGTTCGTGGTGCGCGGTGAAGAACCAGCGCGCGTTGGGCTCGATGCTTTGCAGCGACCGAATGTCGTTCTGAAGATCGATGTGCCAGCAGGAGGCGTGAGTGTTTTTCTTGCGCTTCGAATCCGGCGGCAGCGGATACAAGTCCGATCTTTCCCAGAAACTTTGCGGCAAAGGCGAGAAACCCAGTCCGGTGTAAAATTGTTCTGCCGTTTTAATAATCCATTCCGGTTTACGATCCTTGAAATACTTGTCGATGTCCGCTGCTTCCACCAAGCCAGGCCATTCCTGGCCCCAGCGATTATTGACCCAGTGCGCCGGAATTTTCTTCGGTACCGGCTGATGAAATTTTTCTGCAAGCTTGTATTTCGCCCAGGTGTGCAATTGCAGATAAAGCGGACGGAGCGTCGCCATCCAATCTTCCAGCATCTTGAGCATCTCGTTGGTGGTCATTCCGTAGGCAGCGACCTCGAGCGAGAAGTAATCGGGATACTTCATCTCTTGGGCGACGCCGTTACGCAGATCAAGCAGCCGTGCCAAATTCGGTTTCAAGGCCGGTCCAGACTGTTTCGATGCTTCCCAGACCGCTTTGCGCTCATTGAGATCGACGCTCTTGTCCAATTTGTCGTCGATCTGGTTTACCGTGATTGGCTGGCCGTTGAGCTTGAACTCGAACCCGTTGAGGATCGATGCCTGCTTCGTCTCTGCCGCAACCCTTTTCCCCACTAGATCTGGGTTTGTCATCGGACCTTCGGCCGCGTTTAAGAGAAGCTGTTTCAACTGCCGAACTGTCAGTTCGTTGAGTTCTTTCTCATGCGTGAGCAACTCGCGCGCTTCGCTGATAATTGCCGGATTTCCGTTGAACGCGGCGTAGGCTTTGCCTGTGGCTTCGGCAGCAGCGTCGTGCTGAGGCGTTACATCAGTAACTGCGAGCCTTTGTGCTTCGCTGTTCACCCGATACAACGCCTGATAACCAGCATTGGCGAGCGCGAGAAAACGATCCGCTCGTTCCTGGATTGACGATGCGGCGAAAGCTTTTGGCGGGAGCAAGAGCAGGAGTAAGAGCAACGAAGAGAATTTTTGGCGAAGCATGCGCCCAAGCTAATCGCGCCTGTAAACTTGTGAAGTGCATTCGCGCCTCCGGAACTCACTGACGCGAAATCGAACTCGACATCCGTGAAATCGCCGTTATTATGTTCGGCGATGAGCGTCGACATTCTTAATTCGACAGACCTTCGAAGGCCGCTCGCCTTCGCGTTGGCGCTCGTAGCGTGGCGATAGAAAGCGACCGTTTCTCAACGGGACGCTGATTTTCTCTCTTTCTCGCAAGCGAGAGATCTGGCGTTTGCACCAATGAAAATAACCCGAGGCTACATATGTTAATTGTCATGAAACCCGGCGCTGCTGCGCAGGAAATCGACGCAGTTGTAAACGTGATCCAGGAAATTGGGCTGCGTCCTCATCCGATGCCCGGTGCCACGCGAACAGCCATTGGCATCACCGGCAACCAGGGTCCTGTCGACGCCAGGCGTTTTGAAAACCTCGCGGGTGTCGCCGAAGTCATCCGGGTTACGAAGCCGTACAAGTTGATCACGCTCGATCTGCGTCCGGACAAGACAGTCGTGCGAGTTGGGGATGCCACCATCGGAGGAAGTGAACTCGCGATCATCGCAGGTCCGTGCGCGATTGAGAGCCGCGATCAGGCATTCGCCGTGGCACAAGCAGTGCAGCGGAGCGGTGCACGCTTTTTCCGCGGCGGCGTCTGGAAACCCCGGACGTCCCCTTACGCATTTCAAGGACTGGGGGAGAAAGGTTGGGAAATCCTCACCGAGATACGCAAGGCGTTTGGGCTAAAGATCGTCACCGAAGCGCTCGAAGAACCTCACGTCGGTCTGATCGAACGGCATGGCGACGTCATTCAAATCGGCGCTCGTAACATGCAGAACTTTTCGCTCCTCAGGCGAGCTGGCCGATCGCAACTGCCGGTCCTGTTAAAGCGAGGAATGGCCGCAACACTCGAAGAATGGTTGCTCGCGGCGGAGTACATCATGGCCGAGGGCAATTACAACGTAATCATGTGCGAGCGCGGCGTTCGGACTTTCACTCAGCATACACGTAACACGCTGGATCTAGCTTCTGTGCCGGCGATCCGGAGGATTTCTCATTTGCCGGTGATTGTGGATCCATCACACGGCACAGGTAGCGCGTACATGGTTACTCCGCTCGCCCGGGCAGGCGTGGCAGTCGGCGCTGACGGACTCATGGTGGAAGTCCACAACCATCCAGAGCTCGCACTTTCCGATGGCGCGCAAGCCCTGACGCTTCCGGAGTATGCCCAACTCATTAGAGAAGTTCGTGCGCTCCGCGAGGTTGCCACTCCGACCGTTAGTGAGAGGCCAACACAAGACCAAGCGGCCTAACGAATGCAGACCGATGCTCCTCCTGATCGATAACTACGACTCCTTCACTTACAACCTAGCCCAATATTTTGGCGAGCTTGGATGCGAGCTTGTTATTAAGCGGAATGATGAAACCTCGCTTGATGAGATCGCTGCCTTAGCGCCCAAGCACGTCTGTATCTCGCCGGGACCCTGCACTCCGCGTGAAGCGGGAATCAGCAAAGACATCGTCCTGCGATTTGGGTCGAAGATTCCAATCCTCGGCGTTTGTCTTGGGCATCAATGCATTGCCGAAGCATACGGCGGGAAAATCGTGCGCGCTTCCACTCTTATGCATGGAAAGTCATCCACGATCAGACATAACGGACGCGGACTCTTTACCGATTTGCCCGCGCCGTTTGAAGCCGGTCGATACCACTCGCTGGTCGTCGAGCCAAGTTCCGTTCCCGCGTGCCTCGAGATCATCGCAGAAAGCGAGAACGGCGAAATCATGGCGTTGCGACATCGCGAGTTCCCCGTGTACGGCGTGCAATTTCACCCGGAATCGGTTCTCACGCGCGACGGCAAGAAAATTCTCGCGCGCTTCCTTTTGCATCCGCCAAATCCATGAAAGCGCAGATCACCCCAAGCATGGACGAGTTTTCTGCGCTCGCGCGACGCGGTAACGTTGTCCCCATTTTCGCAGAGTTAATCGCCGATAACGAAACGCCCGTTTCGGCATTCAAGAAGGTAGATTGTGGCGGTTACAGTTTCCTGTTCGAATCCACTGAGAAAAACGACGAGTCCGGACGCTTTTCCTTCGTCGGGGCCGATCCGCGGATCGTGATAAAAATCTACGGGCACGAGCTGCAAATCACCGAATTGGGCGAAGAGCGGCGAGTCGAAAGAACAGGCGACCCTTTGGATGAACTCCGCAAGTTGATCGTGCGCTATCAGTTTGTCTCGCGTCCGGAACTGCCGCGATTCAGCGGCGGCGCGGTTGGTTTCCTCGGCTACGAAGCGATCCATTTCTTCGAACCCAAAGTTCCGGCAGCGGAGCGCGATGAACTGAAATTGCCCGAGATGATCTTCATGATCACCGGTAGTCTTCTCATCTTCGACCATCGGCTACGCACACTAAAGATCGTCGCAAACGCATTCCTCGAGGATGGCCCACTCGAAAGAATTTATGCACGAGCGAGTGACTCGATCCACGCGATTATGCGCCAGCTTGCGAAATCTGCCGATCTTCCGCTTATTCCAGCGGCAGATCGCGAAATACAGCCTGCTCACAGCAATTTTCATCCGGAAGAGTTTGAACGCGCGGTGGAAAGAGCCAAGGAGTACATTCGCGCAGGCGACATCTTCCAGGTTGTCTTGTCGCAGCGGTTCGAATCCGAGTTCAGCGGCGACGCGCTCGATTTTTATCGATGCCTTCGTTTCATCAATCCTTCGCCGTACATGTTTTGTCTCAAGTTCGGGGCGGATTTTGCACTTGTTGGAAGCTCGCCGGAGATGCATGTCCGGCTGATCGGCGACGCGGTAGAGATCCGTCCCCTCGCTGGCACGCGCCCCCGCGGCGTCACCTCCGAGCAGGACGAAAGGAATGCTGCCGAACTCCTCGCCGATCCCAAGGAACGCGCCGAGCACGTTATGCTCGTCGATCTCGCGCGCAACGATGTGGGCCGGGTTTCAGACTTCGGCACGGTGCGCGTGACCGAGTTGATGGAGATCGAACGCTACAGCCATGTCATGCATATCGTTTCAAATGTTACTGGTCGCCTGCGTACGGGCTGCACCGGGTTCGACTTGGTCAAAGCAACCTTTCCCGCCGGCACTGTCTCTGGGGCACCGAAAATTCGCGCCATGCAAATCATCAGCGAACTGGAAAGCACCAGGCGCGGCTGTTACGCAGGCGCGATCGGCTATTTTGGATTCGATGGCAATGTCGATTCCTGCATCGCGCTGCGCTGCGCGGTTTTGAAAGATGGGAAGGCATATTTTCAAGCCGGAGCGGGTATCGTCGCTGACTCCAGTCCACGTTCGGAGTACGAGGAAACAGTTAATAAAGCGCATGCGATGGCAAAGGCGCTCTCAATGGCGACAAGGATTACGCCATCACGAAAGGACAAACGTGGATGCAAGGCAAGCGGGGTTGGCGATTTCGAACTGCGCGAACTAACGCTGCGCCTCATGCGCGGTGAGAATCTCAGCCGTGGGGAGGCTGGAAATTTTCTAGGCTGTCTGCTGAACCCTATAACTACAGACGCACAGATAGCGGCCGCGCTTACCAGTCTGGCCGTAAAGGGCGAGACCTTCGATGAGCTTGCAGGAATTGCCGAAGCAATGCGAAGTCGTGCGCTGCCATTGCGATCGTGTCACGCGCGCTTCATCGATACAGCGGGCACTGGATCGAGCACTGCAAAAACCTTTAATGTTTCAACAGCGGCGGCTTTTGTGATTGCAGGTGCCGGTCTGCCCGTAGCGAAGCATGGTTCGCGGGCGGCAACGTCGCGTTGCGGCAGCGCCGATGTCCTCCAGGCGCTAGGCGTCAACACAGCCGCTTCACCGGAGACCGTAGAACGCTGCCTCAACGAGCATGGAATCTGTTTCATCTTTGCGCCTCTTTTTCATGCTGCTGCCGCCCGTGTCGCTGATGTGCGCCGCGAGCTCGGGGTGCACACTACGTTCAATTTGCTCGGCCCTCTAACGAATCCCGCACAGGCACCGTTTCAGATCGTGGGCGTCTGGCATCGCTCGCTACTTGAACGTGTCGCGTCGGCTCTTACTCGTCTCGGCGTTGAGAAAGCATGGGTTGTTCATGGCGCCGATGGCCTGGATGAAATAACCATTGCGGACAAAACGTACGTCGCCGCCTGTTCGTCCACTGGTGAAGTGGAAACATTTACACTGTCTCCCGACGACTTTGGATTGGAACGTCAACACTTCGACGGATTTCGTGGGAAGGAACCGCAAGAAAACGCACAACTGATCCGCGCAATTTTGAAAGGTGAGAAAACGAAAACAATCGCTGCGGCGCGGGACTTGGTCATCGCAAACGCCGCTGCTGCGCTCCATCTCGCAGGCGTTGCCCCGAATCTCCGATATGGGGCAAGCCTGGCTCGTGAAAGCATCGACAGCGGACAAGCGGCATCGAAACTGGACGTGCTGATCCGGGAGACAAATCGAAAGCCATGATCAAAAACATTTTCTCCCAAATCCTGGATCGAAAACGAAAGGCCGTGGCGCAGCTTCGAGCGGATCCTTCTTCACGCGACTTTCGCGAGCGCGCTTTGGAGTTTCGAAAGAGCGTTGAACCGCATCGGTTGCTGCGAGCCCTGGGGTCGAACTCACAGCGACCAAATATCATCGCGGAGTTCAAACGCAGATCACCTTCCGCTGGAATTATTCGCGATGATTTGACGGTCGGTGAGATTGTTCGCCGCTATGAACGCGGCGGCGCTTGCGCGATCTCCATCCTAACCGACGAAGAATATTTTGGGGGGGCGATTCTCGATCTGCGCGCAGCTCGATCCAGTACGAACCTGCCGCTTTTGCGCAAAGATTTCATCATCGATCCGATCCAAATTTTCGAAGCCGCCCTCGCGGGAGCCGACGCCGTGTTGTTGATTGTCGCCGCACTAGACGACCTCTCGTTAGGCGAACTGCGCGCCCTTTCCGAGGACGAACTGGGTCTCGATGCGCTTGTTGAAGTGCATACGTCCGGGGAATTGCGGCGCGCGCTGAATGCAGGCGCGAGAATCATCGGTGTAAATAATCGCGACCTCAGCACCTTTCAGGTTTCTTTGAACACAAGTGAACATTTGATTGCCAACGCTCCGCGCGATCGAATAATGGTTAGTGAAAGTGGACTACACGACCCGAGATCTTTGCGCTATCTTCAAGCGCTGGGGTTTCGCGGTTTCCTCATAGGCGAAGCGTTGATGCGCGCGCCCGATCCGGCAGCGGATCTTCGGGATTTACTTGCCGCTGCTGAAGATCCGCAACCTACAGAAGTTTCAACTGGAGCTCGCCAATGATGACTCCAGTGCAAATCAAGGTTTGCGGCGTCACGAATGGTAAAGACGCCAGAGCATGCGCTGAACTCGGAGCCAGCATGATTGGGTTCAACTTTTACCCGAAAAGTCCACGTTATATTGAGCCCAAGGTCGCCAGGCGAATTATTGAAGCGATACCGCTTGGCATTTGTGCGGTCGGAGTTTTCGTGGACGCCGGCGCCGAAGAAATTCGGAATATCGCGGATCTCGCGGGGGTTCGATGCGTGCAGTTACACGGGCGCACGTTACCCGATACATGCAGCGAACTAGCTCGTGAATTTCGTGTGATTCGAGCGTTCTCGACGGATCCATTGTTTCGACCCGAAGACGTCTCTTTGTTTGGCAATTGCGACGTGCTCGTTGACGCACACCATCCAAATCTCCGTGGCGGAACTGGCCTGACGTGTGATTGGCTAGCGGCGCGAACAACCCGTTCCTTCGCGCGATTCCTCATTCTCTCCGGCGGCTTAACCGAAGAAAATGTCGGCCAAGCCATCGCAACGGTAACGCCTCACGCGGTTGATGTTTGTAGCGGCGTTGAGAGCGCGCCAGGAGTAAAAAATCATAAGGCCCTGGAAGATTTTATTACCGCCGTGCGAGCTGCCAGTTCTTCGATAAACGCTTTCGCCGCTTCATAACTCCGATGCAGAAATCGCCGATTACAAAAAGCGAGCCGGACGAGGGCGGGCACTGGGGCAAGTTTGGCGGACGCTACGTTCCGGAAACATTAGTGGCGCCGCTCGACGAATTGACTGACGAGTTCATGCGCGCGCGAGAAGATCCGAATTTCTGGGACGAGCTCAACCAACTGCTACGCGATTACTGTGGCCGGCCAACGCCACTATTTCACGCGCGGCGGCTAACAGCTCACGCCGAAGGAGCGCAAATCTATTTGAAGCGTGAAGATCTTTTGCACACAGGCGCGCACAAAATCAATAACGCTGTGGGACAGGCGTTGCTTGCACGTCGAATGGGCAAGCGTCGCGTCATCGCTGAGACCGGGGCGGGCCAGCACGGTGTCGCAACGGCGACGGTTTGCGCCTTGTTCGGATTGCGTTGCGTCATCTTCATGGGCGCCGAAGACGTGCGGCGGCAGGCCCTTAACGTGTTCCGAATGCGATTGCTCGGCGCCGAAGTCGTTACGGTGAATGCCGGCACGCGCACCTTAAAGGATGCAATCAACGAGGCGCTGCGCGATTGGGCAACGAACGTTCATGACACATATTATTTGCTCGGCAGCGCACTCGGTCCGCATCCCTATCCGCTCATGGTGCGCGAACTTCAAAGCGTAATTGGACGCGAAGCACGCGAACAAATTTTGTCTGCGGCGGGTAAGCTTCCGGGCGTACTGGTTGCCTGCGTAGGAGGCGGTTCGAATGCGATCGGTTTGTTTCATCCTTTCATTGCAGACGAAGAAGTCCGGTTAGTCGGTGTAGAAGCCGGAGGACGGGGCGATTCGTTAGGCGAGCATGCTGCAAGGTTCCACAGTGGTATGGCTAGTGGCGGCGGGCAGGTCGGCGTCCTGCAGGGCACGATGTCGTACGTGCTTCAGGATGCAGATGGCCAGATTGCGACCACTCATTCGATCTCGGCCGGTCTCGATTACTCAGCGATCGGCCCTGAACATGCGTTCCTTCGTGACAGCGGGCGAGCCGAGTACGTCCGGGCAAGCGACGCCGAGGCGCTCGAAGGATTTCAACTTTGCAGCGAACTGGAAGGAATCATTCCCGCGCTGGAGACTTCACATGCTATCCTGCCTGCGATTCGCGTCGCACGTGAGTTGTCACAAGACGACTCTATCATCATCAGTCTGTCCGGCCGTGGCGACAAAGATGTCCAACTCGTTGCGGATTTGCAGTCGCAATGAGTCGGATGAGCGACACGTTTGTCGAGCTGAAGCGTTCCAGACGCGGCGGATTCATCCCGTTTATCACCGCAGGCGATCCCGATCTGGTAACCACCGAACTTCTGCTGATTGAACTGGCCGCGGCTGGCGCGGACATCATTGAACTCGGTGTCCCATTCAGCGATCCGGTTGCCGATGGCGAGGTGATTCAGCGCGCCTCCGAGCGTGCGCTGCGAAGAGGTGTGACAATTGGAGACGCGCTAAGATGCGTTTCGAACGCTAAGAAGCACATCGACCTACCGATTGTGCTCTTCAGTTATCTCAATCCCCTCTTGAAGTTCGGTAGAGATCGGTTGGCAAATGAGGTTCAGCGGGCTGGAATTGATGCAGTGCTCATAACTGATCTGACTCCGGAAGAAGGAGGGCCTTGGATCACAGCATTTCGTGACCACGCTGTAGATCTGATCTTTCTCGTTGCCCCTACTACTTCGGACGAGCGGCTAAGGCGCATCGCTCAGCACGCGAGCGGGTTCATCTACGCTGTTTCGCGCGCAGGCGTTACTGGCGCGCGAAACGAAATACCGCGCGACGCCGAATCTCTCGTAAAACGTGTGCGAGCAGTGAGCGACTTGCCCATCGCCGTTGGATTCGGGATCTCAACGTCGGAACAAGTCCGCCAGGTCTGGCGTTTTGCAGACGCCGCCGTCATCGGAAGCGCTCTCGTGAGCCAAGTCGAAAAGCTTGCTGGTTCGCCGGACCTGGTAAATCGGGTCGGCGAATTCGCGCGATCGTTGCTTGCACACACTAATCATAGTCCTTTTCGCGGAAAATGATCTTGTGAGCACGAACGAGCTCCATGGATATGGCCTAACAACGAACTCAGCTAGGATTTTGACTGATACGCCAATCCGGCGTTTGCCCGATTGTATGACAATTCGAAGAACACCATGTTTTGGCCGATGGCGCCTGTTTCTTCGATCAAATTATCCGATGAAGAAAAACTTCACATCTTGCAACGAGTCGATCAATTCCGGCATTGGCACTCGCTTGATGAGAAACGTTATTGCCTGGTTTGCGGCGAAATCATCACCGGCAGGGAAATCCAAGTGATTATGGGCACACGTGAAAACAGATCACTGCGCACCGTTTGTCCCACGAAATATTGTGATGCGATGCCGATAGAATGGGTATGGCCAACCGACGACGTCTTGATAACAATTGCGATGGTGGAGGTCGAGCGGAACTGGCTTTGCCTGATTAGGCGAGCAGGCCGAGCAATGCAATCTTACCGAAGAAAAACGACAAGCAGCGCGATCAGTACAACAAGGTTTAAACCGCCACTCGGGTAGCATCAGCAAACAGAAAACTGAGGCGCGTGGATGCGAAGTACCATGCGATTCACGAGCATAGATGGCTTTGCCCCCGGTAAAGGTGGAATCGCGCGGTGACGTTTCCGACGACGAGAATCAAGCGGGAAAGGTCGCATCCCGTGCCCGATTACGGACCACCGAACTGTTGCAGAAACCTTTCGATGTCAGGTCGATTGCCCTGACCGGTCTGTTTATCCTGGCGGTCTTCTACACCATCTACTTCATGCGCTCGATCCTCCTGCCGATCGTTCTTGCGCTGCTGCTTAGCTACCTATTGAGGCCGATAGTGCGTGGACTCGCTAAATTGAAGATTCCGCTGGCGGTAAGCGCGGCGGTCATCCTCATCGGTCTTCTTGTACTTGTCGGCTATGGCATTTCCGCGTTGGCCACACCCACGGTAGCGTGGCTTCAGAAAGCCCCGGCTGGCTTAGCAGAACTGCAACACAAGCTCCGGCCGGTAAAAAATTCGGTTGCGCAAGTGACGCAGGCGACTAGCGAAATCGAGAAGCTGGCTACAACTAATACGGAGGCTAAAACCGTTGAAGTGAAGCGGCATCCCATTACTGAGACATTCTTCACGCGGACACCAGAGTTTATCGCCAGCGCTGTTTTTTTGGTGATTCTGCTCTATTTCCTGCTCGTGTACGACCAGGCCTTCATCGCCAAGCTGGTCAAGCTGTTGCCCACTCTCTCAGATAAGAAGACGGCCGTCGCTATCGCGCACGACATCGAGTCGCAGGTCTCTCGTTATCTATTTACAATCACGGCGATTAACGCCTGCCTCGGATTGGCTGTCGGAACCGCGGTAGGGCTGCTTGGTCTGCGCAACCCGCTAATGTGGGGTGTGATGGTCGCGCTTCTCAATTTCGTTCCTTACCTCGGCGCGCTCACAGGCATCATATGCATGACCATCGGCGCCGCTCTGAGCTTCGATAGCCTGGGGTACGCCCTCATCTTTCCCGCCGTCTATGTCGCTTTTGGCACATTGGAGGGGAGTTTTATCACGCCCTGGATTATGGGACGCTCCCTTACTTTGAATCCCGTCATCATCCTGCTCTCGCTTACTTTCTGGGGCTGGATGTGGGGAATCGTCGGCATCATTTTGGCCGTGCCGATCCTGGCCGCTTTCAAGATTTTATGCGCTCACATCAAACCGATGGAGCCGCTCGCAGAATTTCTTAGCTAACATAACAGTCATGGAGAGGTGCGGCCGTTGACGAAGGCATAACCGCCGAGGAAATGAAAAACTTATGTTAGCTTAATTGCGGCTGGACTTAGAGCACAAAACACGCCGCATTTGCATTTTGAATGAAATATTTACTGTAATCGATTCCTTCTTCATGGACAACCTATCGACGTATCTCAAAGATCACCTCGCCGGCTCCGTTGCCGCTTTAAATATGATCGACCACCTGATCGACACTTACGAGGAAAAACCGCTCGCTCAGTTTTTCCGCGATCTACGCGGCGAAATTGCCGCCGATC
>Ga0193713_1000188_pt1 | contig 20168 bp, 21 predicted proteins | sample H3a2metaG_FD_143054 | JGI IMG/M metagenome (GOLD analysis project Ga0193713, IMG submission 143054) | Soil microbial communities from a riparian zone of the East river system, Colorado, United States - H3a2 | ecosystem: Environmental > Terrestrial > Soil > Riparian zone | place: USA: East River... | reverse complement strand
CGATCCGCCGCTTGAACAAATCCAAATCGAGATCCTGTTTCCGCCGTGAGAACCGCCGCGCGACGATTTGCGACTTCGAATTATAAATCGCGCTCCCGATCAAACGATCCTTGCCGTCCTTGAGTGAGATGACGTCACCATCCGCTGGATGGCCGAAGACTTTCAGCACTTCGCTGGAAAAAACCCAGTCGTGTCCATGCAAAATTCGCGCGCGCGGTTTGACGACGATTCCAGCCATGCAGTAATGATGTCGCACTTATGGCGGTCGCTTTACAATCCTTTCTCGATCTTCCCGGAATCAAAAAGCTACGCAGCGGAAAGGTGCGCGAAGTTTTTGATCTCGGGGAAACACTGCTCTTCGTCGCCACCGATCGCCTCTCCGCGTTTGATGTGATCTTGCCAGATCCGATTCCACACAAAGGCGCAGTTTTGAATCAGCTCTCCGGGTTTTGGTTCAAGCGCTTCAGTAAGATTAAGAATCATTTCGTCACCGCCGATTTCCGTGAATTTCCGAAAGAATTACAACCGTTTCGCGATCAGCTCGCGGGTCGCTCAATGATTGTGTGTAAAGCAAAACCATTGCCGGTGGAATGTGTGGTGCGAGGTTATCTCGCGGGTTCTGGTTGGAAGGAATATCAGGAATCGCAAAGTGTTTGTGGCGAGAAACTGCCAGCGGGCCTGCAGCTCGCTTCGCAATTGCCGAAGCCAATCTTCACTCCGGCAACAAAGAGCGAGGCCGGCCACGATCTCAATATCGACTGGAAGGAATGCTGTCGAATCCTTGGCAACAAGATCGCGACTCGCGCCAGGGATCTCAGTCTCCAAATTTACGCGGAGGGCAGAGATCATGCCGGGCAACGTGGAATCATTGTTGCCGACACAAAATTCGAATTCGGAATTGTGGAAGGCGAACTGATTTTGATCGACGAGTGTCTGACCCCGGATTCGTCTCGCTTCTGGCCCGCCGACCAATATGCCGTTGGCCAAAGCCCGCCGAGTTTCGACAAACAATTTGTGCGCGATTATCTCGAGACTCTCGATTGGAACAAGACGCCGCCGGCGCCTTCGTTGCCGAAAGATGTGATCGCGAAAACTTCGGCCAAATACATAGAAGCGTTCGAGCGGTTGACCGGCGAAAAGCTTCTGTAGCGGCGCTCTATGAGCGCCGCATTTTGGGTCCGACGGCCATAGACCGCCGTTACAGCAAATCGCTCACAAGCGATTTCTCTTCCTTCAATTCCGCGACCGACTTGTCGATCTTATCACGGCTGAAGTCGTTGATTGGCACCTTCTCCACAATTTCCCATTTGCCGCTGCGAACGCGGACTGGAAACGACGAAATCAATCCTTCCTCGACATCGTAACTTCCGTCGGAAGACACCGCGACGCTGTGCCAATCGTCGGGCATCGTTTCGTTTGTTAGAAAGCGGACGGTATCGATAATCGCGTTCGCGGCCGAACCGGCGGAAGAAAGGCCGCGCGCCTTGATCACCGCGGCGCCGCGCTGCTGCACCGTGGAAATAAATTCCTCCTTCAGCCATTCCTCATCGCCGATCACTTCATTAGCGGGGCGATTGTCGATCTTCGCATTATAGAAATCTGGGTACTGCGTCGCAGAATGATTGCCCCAGATAGTCATGTTTGTGACCGAGGTAATCTTCACCCCGGCTTTGTGCGCAAGCTGAGCACGCGCCCGATTTTCATCCAGGCGTGTCATGGCAAACCAGCGATCGCGCGGAATGTCTTTTGCGTTATTCATCGCAATTAGACAATTCGTGTTGCACGGGTTTCCGATCACAAGCACGCGCACATCGGCCGCGGCATTCCTTTCGATTGCCTGACCTTGTCCGATGAAAATTTTGCCGTTGATCCCGAGCAAGTCTTTCCGTTCCATGCCGGCTTTGCGCGGAATGCTGCCGACCAGCAACGCCCAGTTAATGTCGCGGAATCCTTCCTCAAGATCAGCGGTCGGCACAATCGACTGCAAGAGCGGAAAAGCGCAATCGTGTAATTCCATGACCACTCCGTCCAGTGCACCAAGCGCATTTGGAATTTCAATCAGATGAAGTGTTAGCGGTTGATCTGGCCCGAATATCTCGCCGGAAGCGATGCGAAAAACAAGCGAGTAACCAATCTGTCCGGCTGCGCCGGTAACAGCGACCTTAAGCGGAGACTTCATTTCCAACTTTCAATGCTCAACGCTAAACTCTCAACTCTCTTGAAGCCACAGATTCACCCTGATCTTTTCAACGCTTGCTCGATGATGATGATTCAGCTGGAACCTAGCTCGCGTGCCCAAAGCGCTTTAGGAATCGCATCATTTAATTCAGCTGCGTTTATTTATTCATTCGCGCGATCTTCTTCGCCAAATACGCTGAGAAATAGCCAGCATAACGTTTTTGCAATTTCGGGCGCTGCCAATCTTTGCCCGTGAGTGTGCCGCGGCAGTTGAGCGCGCCACATTCGCATTTCATTGAATAATTATCGTCATCAGTCGTCGCCCAATCGTGAGTAAGTTCTTCGCCGGCCCGGATGTCGCGCATCGCTACGAAAGTGATCTCGCCGCGAATGCCAAGATTCGCGTCACACGAATGGTTGCTGTAAAGCATTGAGCCTTCGCGCTCATCATCCGTCACCGGCGCGATGAACAGGTCATCATCGATTTGAATTTCGACCGGACCGAGCTGCGGCGTAATCTCGCGCAACTGTTCCCGGGTCACGATATGTCCACCTTTTGTCGCCACGATTTCATCTTTCGCAATATCAGCGGTGGCAAACAAACCGCGTCCGTGGATCGGACTCGGCCGCACGGCGGTCTTCGCCGAAAGATAAGAGAGCGGATTCATCCAGACTTACGCAGAATTCACCATGTAAAAAAAGCTGCCGGCCCGCCGCTTCGCTTGGCTCCGATTACTGCGCCACCGGCGAGACATGGCCGGCGGCGAGACGCCATTGGCCGTTTTGTTTAACCAGCGTATCGGTGAATTGGACAATCTTGTCGACCGTTTTGCCGTCGTAGACGCCCTTTAGCTTCGTGCGACCCGTGACGACGGCGGCAGAGTCGCCATAAAGGCGAACCTTCATGTCGTAATTCTCAAATACGTCGTAGTGAACTTTTCCCGACGTCGCATCGGCGATATCATCAGTACGGCCGCTGATTTCGCCCTTCGAGTTGGTGAGCGTATAATCCTCCGTTAAGAAGTTTGCGATTTTCTCGGCCTCGCCGTTCAAATAAGCGGTGCACCCGTCGCGTTCGGCTTGAAGAACTGCAGTCGTTTCCTCGGCGGACGTTTGAGCAAGAGTGGTTGTAGCGCACATGAAGGAGGCAATCAACAAGCCGGGAAGCAATTTCATGCATTAAGCATAACGCCGGCAACGGAATTCCGCCGATCAAAAACTTGATCGGAAAAGCTACCAATGAAAAGGTTGCTGCTCTCCAAATTTCATCACTCATCGGTCAGTCGCTACTGTTTACTATTTCAGAATGAAAGCACGCAAAGCCGCAGTCATTTTTATTTTCATCACGGTCATGCTCGACATGCTGGCCCTGGGATTGATCGCGCCAGTTTTGCCGAAGCTCATCCTGAGCTTTCTCGGTGGGAACGCGACTAGCGCAGCCACCTGGCTTGGCATTTTCGGCACTGTCTTCGCGCTGATGCAATTTTTCTTTTCGCCGGTCCTGGGCGTCTTGTCTGACCGGTTTGGACGACGACCGGTGATCCTGTTGTCGAATCTCGGGCTTGGCCTGGATTACATTGTGATGGCGCTCTCGCCCACAATTGCATGGCTTTTTCTCGGCCGGATTATTTCCGGAATTACCGCTTCGAGCATTCCAACCGCCATGGCCTATATTGCCGACGTTGTTCCAAAAGAAAAACGCGCCGGCGCTTTCGGCATGATCGGCGTAGCGTTTGGTCTTGGGTTCATTCTGGGTCCGGGAATTGGCGGGCCGCTGGGAGACATCAGTCCCCGTTTGCCGTTCTGGGTTGCGGCCGGGTTTAGCTTGGCGAACTGGCTCTACGGCTACATTTTCGTCCCGGAATCGCTGCGACATGAACACCGCAAAAAATTCACGTTGCGCCGCGCAAATCCGATTGGCTCGCTTACCCTACTCCGATCGCATTCCGAATTGTGGAAGCTCGCTACTCTCCAATTTCTCGCCTACGTGTCGCACGAAGTTTTCGTCATCTGGGCGCTTTATGCGATTTATCGCTATACTTGGAACCAAACCACCATCGGTATTTCTCTTGCAGTTGTAGGCGTGTTTACGGCAGCGATTTCTGGCGGACTCACTGGACGAATCGTCGCGCGGCTCGGTGAACGGCGCACACTTTACATCGGTCAATTTTTCGGCGCAGTCGGGATGGTTATTGCCGGTTTGGCGAGAACCGGCGGGCTTTACATTGCTTCGATCCCGGTGATTTCGATGTGGAACATTTCCTTTCCCGCAGCGCAAGGAATGATGACTCACCGCGTGAGCGAACGAGAGCAAGGCGAATTGCAGGGAGCGATCCAAAGCCTGCGCTCAATCGCGTTCGTCATTGGGCCGTTCCTGTTCTCGGGAATATTCGGTTGGTTCATTAATCCGAAACATTCGTTCTATGTGCCCGGCGCGCCATATTATCTTGCAGCCGCGTTGTTGTTTGCCGCAATGCTCCTGGCGACGCGGGTTGAGCAACCGGAGTTTGGCAAGCCAAGCGAGAAACCAATCGAACTAGGTAAAATCACGCCACGGGAAGGAATCACTTCCGGCGCGAGCGCACCCGAACCGCCGCTTTCGAATTAGCGCGTCCGTCCTCTTTTCTGGACTTCGGACAGGTCCTTGGTCATTCGCACAATCTGCAAGCTCAACCCGTTCGCGAGCGGAACGTCAGATTTTTCGCCTGGAATGTAACCGAAGGCAGCATAAAACGGCACGCCCGGCAACGTTGCGGCCAGTTCGATCGCCGTGAATCCAGCGTCGCAAATTGCTTTCTCACACGCTTCGAGAATCGCCCGCCCAATACCGCGCCGTGCGTGATCGGGATGAACGAAGAATGCACGAATGCGCGCGGCATCTGTCATTGGATCGAGTTCAGCATCGTCGCGAGTCGTGTGATGATCGCTGCCGAAAAGTGTTTTGCGTTTGCTCCAGCCGCCGCAGCCGATGAGCTCGCCATTAAGCTCGACGATGAAATAAGTTCCATCGCGAATCAATTGTCGATCCACGCCGAAGACAGAGCCAAGCGCGGCATCCATTTGCGCAATGGAATAATCCGACGCCTGCAATCCGTGAACCGAGAGCGGGATCAACTTCTCCAGCGCGGGAATGTCATTTTCGTGCGCGAGCCGCAATTTCCAATTCTCTTTCAATAAGATTGATATGTAATCCAGCAAAAGAGAAAAACCGAGGGCGATCGATGATCCCAAAGAAAAGGTTTGAGCGTTCGCCGCGATTCGGCGAATAAAGCAATGGTGACCGCGAAATGGAGTTCGGCGCGCTACGGGATCGCTCTCGTAACGGTCCTATCATGGTTCGCGATTTCGAATCATTGCGTACTCGCCGCGGCGATTGCGCAGAAGGCACCGGAAAAAAGTGAATGTCCTTTCCATTCGGATCCCTCCAAACAGGAGAAGCAAAAGGATTCGGGCGTCCAGCCTTGCTGCAAGATCTTGCGCGCGGTCGCTCCAACCATTGCGAAAAGCTGGATGCGCAGCGCCGATTTTGCCGATGTTAATTTATATTTCGAAGAATTCGCGCTCATCGCAAACTCGGGAAACGCACCGTCGCCGTTGTTGCTCGATACTGGCCCGCCCGGCACGACGCCGTTTGCTCAATTAACTGGGAGCATGTTCGCGCACGCTCCGCCATCTCGCGTTTAGCTGTAGTGACAGGCGTCTCGCCTGTATTCCAAGAGCCCGCGGCCGACACGGCCGCCGCTACAGCCTCTTTTCCGCAGGCGGAAACGTCTGGCCCAAATCTTCCAAACCAATTTCAACATCGACATGAGTAGATACATTTTAACTCTAATGAGCGCAATCACACTCGGCACGAGTGTTGCGCTCGCGCAAGGGCACGAGCACGAGCCAGCGAAGCAGAAATACACCTGCGTGATGCATCCCGAGGTTGTGATGGATCACCCGGGAAACTGTCCGAAATGTGGGATGAAGCTCGTGCCGCTGAAACAAGAAAAACCGAAACCGCCCGCGAAGATCGACAATCATTCGATGCACGCCATGAAACACGGCGAGCACGAGCAAGAGATGCATGGCGAGCACAAGATGCAGATGTCGATGCAATCGTCTGTGGACATCGCCGATCCAATGAGCCGCGAAAGCTCGGGTACGTCGTGGGTTCCGGATTCCACGCCGATGTATGGCAAAATGTTCATGTTCGGCGATGACATGCTGATGGTGCACGGCGCAGTTTTTCCGCGCTACACCAACGTGAGCACGCGGCGCGGCGATGACCGAATCGACGCGCCGAACTGGATCATGGGTATGTACTCCCATCCATTCGGCGAGAGCGCGCAACTCGGCGGCCGGTTAATGATGAGTCTGGACCCGCTGACTGAAGGCGGTCGCGGTTACCCTCTTCTTTTTCAAAGTGGCGAATCGTGGCATGACGAACCGCTGCACGACCGGCAACATCCGCATGATTTGTTCGACGAATTGTCGATCAGTTATTCGCAGAAGCTTGGTGGCGATCTTAGCGGGTATCTGTATTTCGGTTATCCCGGCGAACCGGCGCTCGGGCCGCCTACTTTCATGCACCGGGCATCCGCAATGGATGATCCGGACGCGCCGCTCGGTCATCATTGGCAGGATTCAACGCATGTCACGTTTGGCGTCGCCACAGCTGGCGTCGTTTGGCGCAACGTGAAAATTGAGGGCAGCATCTTCACGGGCCGCGAACCGGATGAAGACCGTTACAATTTCGATGAGCCTCAATTCGATTCATATAGCGGCCGCATTTCCTGGAACCCGACCCAAAATCTGGCGCTGCAAGTTTCGTACGGTTACATCAAGAGCCCCGAAGCGCTCGACCCTGACGTGAACCGGCATCGCACGACAGCATCGCTCATTTATAACCTGCCGCTTGGAAACGATAGCAACTGGTCGAATAGCTTTGTCTGGGGTCAAAACAACGATACCGGCGAAGGGAAAACGCAATCGTTCCTAATCGAGTCAAACTATCAGCGTGGACCCGACACCGTTTACGTACGGTGGGAGCGGGTGCAGAAATCTGGCCACGAGTTGGTTCTCAATCCGCCCGATGAATCCGACATCTTTCCGGTGAGCGGCTACACGATTGGTTACGTCCGCGATTTGTCGCACGGCAACGGCATCGATATCGGGCTCGGCACTCAATTTACGATCAACGATCGTTCGGACAACCTCGATCGCTACTATGGTGACGATCTCGGCTACGCCTTCGAATTTTTTCTGCGCATCCGTCCATCGCTGCATGCTCACGGCTCGCACGAATATGAGCACGTCGCCGGAATGGAAAAATAAGTGTAAAAGCTTGTGAAAGCGGCAGGAGCGCCGCGAGCGTCGCCTTGTCATCGTGAATGAGTGATGTGAATCTTATCGCTCCGTATGGCGCGATTGCATCGACAGAATTATTACGACATCGAGCGCATCATTGAATTCGATTTTGTGCGCGCGACGGAGGCGGCGGCGCTCAACTCGTTGCGTTGGCTGGGGCGCGGCGATAAGGAAGCAGCCGACGCGGCGGCCTGCGACGCAATGCGCGGCATGTTCGATCTCATGAATATTTGTGGCGAAGTTGTGATCGGCGAAGGAATCAAGGACGAGGCGCCGGGCATTTTCAAAGGCGAACAACTCGGCACGTGGATTCCCGGTTCCCCACAATTCGATATTGCGATCGATCCGATCGATGGCACGACGAACATTTCCAAAGGCGCGCCGAACTCGATCAGTTGTATCGCAGCGGCCAGCCCCGAGGAAGGAGTGAAAGTGGCGCTGCGCGATGTGCCTTCCTTTTACATGATGAAGTTATCTTACGGGCCGCGTGTGATTCAATACACGCAAAAGCGCGGCGATGCATTGCAACTGGAAGCGCCCATTGCCGAAACGCTCGCCATCGTGGCCCGCGCCCTTGAGAAACGAGTGCAGGACGTGATCGTGATGATGCTCGATCGGGCCCGGCACAAGGAGATCGTTGATGAAATTCGCAAGGCCGGTGCGTCGTTGCGCATGATCAGCGATGGCGATATTGCGGCAGCGATGGCGCCGTCGATTCCCGACAGCAATGTCGATCTTTACACGGGCATCGGCGGCTCACCCGAAGCAGTATTGGCGGCGGCGGGAATCAAATGCCTCGGGGGCGAGATGCAGTGCAAAATGTGGCCACGCGATGAAAAGGAACGTAAGAGATTGATCGATGACGGTTACGAAAAGGATCTGGACCGCGTTTTCTCGGCTGACGATCTGGCGAATGGGAGGAACATCGTTTTTTGCGCAACCGGGATCAGTGATAGTGCGCTCTTGCGCGGCGTGAAGGGGCAAGGCGCCAAGGCCACTACGCATTCCATTTTGATGCGCGCGAAGAGCAGGACCGTGCGCTTCATCCGCGCGGCCCACGATCTGCAGACCAAGACGATCCGACTTCGCTCTGATAATCGCGAGCACCCGATTTAATCGTAGCTGTTCTCGACTGTGCGGCGAGCGGGTATCCTGCCTGGTTTCCGCGAATGGGCTTTGCGGTGGAGACGCCCGGCACCCTACAGGCTGGTAGCTGTGCCACGATCTCTCCGCTCGACAGCACGATTTCCATTTGTTTAAATCAGGAAAACCGCTGCTTACGCTTATGAGACAAATACCCAAAACTGAACTGTCGCCGGACAACGGCTGTATCATTGATATGAAATGGAAACTCGGTGCACTGAGCTATCACGCTTCCGCAGCCGGGAAAGTACAGGTTCCGCTCGTGACAGAAGTCATTCGTCTGCCGGAGCTGGTCCTCTATGATCACCCTGGCTTCAAGGGCGCGTTCGCGCGCACTAACTTGAGTTTTAATTACGTCGGCGACTACTGGAACGACCGGATCAGTTGTCTCATCGTCGTGAGCGGTGTCTGGCGCTTTTATCGCGATGACTATTACAAAGGGCCGTACTGGGATCTCGGCCCCGGCTATTATGAAAGCTTCTTCGCCGAAAAAGGTCCCGACGACGTTGTCAGTTCATTTCAAGCAATCGCGCTGACGTAATCTCCAGGCGGTCTCGGTGCTGCCTGGATGCGGATGCGCCCCAGCATCCTGACCAGATGCGGGCAATGAATGGCGCAGCGATGCTAACGACGCTGTAGCGCAGTTGCGCTATGAGCAATTTGGAAAACTTTTTCGGCGCAACCCCACGAGAGGGTAAAGCCCGAGCCGCCGTGACCGTAATTGTGAATGACGGTTCGCCCATCGCGCAGGCGATCGCGTTCGAGGCGAACGCCTGACTTGCGAAATGGGCGGAGGCCAACGCGCTCGGCGAGCGCGAGCGGATTTTCAATCTTCAGCACACAACTGCACTGGTCGATGATGCGCGGTGTCGCTGCTGCATCGACATCGAGATTGTCGCTGATTTCGTTTGTGCCGCCAAAAACGCAATCGTGCGTGCGCGGAATCGCGTACATGAGCGGCGGATCGTCGCAGACGATGGCGCAGGAGAGATTATCGACCTTTGGGACGATTGCGACCTGGCCGCGATGTGGTTCAAGGTCGATATCCTGAACGAGCTCCCGTGCGCCGATGCCCGCGCAATTGATCACGAGGTTAAAAGCTGGGCCGACGTCTTCGAGTTTTTCGAGGTTCACATCGGCGTTAACTTCCCCGCCGGCCTGGATGAATCGGTTTGCCAGGTAATCGAGATAGATCGTCGTATCCATGAGCGGGACGTTCAGTCTGAAACCACTTTTGAATGTAGTGACTGTCGGAATGACACAGGCGCCAAGAGGAATCGCCCAATCAGGAATTTGAATTTCACCGGTCCTGGAAAACTGGCGTAACTCGATCATCGAAACACCGCTGTGCAAGATTTTGGCTCGCCTCGGCGAGTCCGCCCGGTGCCAGATAAGATCGACAAGAACTTTATAGGTGTGGAGCGCCCAGGGGATCACTTTTTCGGCCGGTTCGGCATCATACGGGAACCAAAGCGCCGCGGCGGCTCCGGAGGTTGTTTGTTGGCCGGTTTCTTTCGCGAAAATCGCCGTCCGATATCCGTGTTCGGCAAAAAGAACACCGCAAGTAAGTCCCGACACGCCGGCGCCCACAATTGCTACTCGATGCTCCATCAGAATGATCTACGTGCAATGAGCCACGGCGTCATTTAAAATGGCCGGCGATGGTTTCCCTAAATCGAGATGCGTTGACGGAAAAAGTTCTCGCGGGTGAGCGGATTTATTCGGACGAAGCGCTGCAACTCTATCGGTTCCCGCTAGAGGAATTGGGGGCGCTGGCGAATGCGCGGCGAGATCTGACAAAGGCGAAAAATTACAATGGCCGCGGCGCCGAGATCGTAACTTACATTGTCGATCGGAACATTAATTATACGAACGTCTGCAACGTTTACTGCAAGTTCTGTGCATTTTATCGGACGGAGCGAGACGAAGATCATTACGTCCTGTCGTTCGAGCAAATCGATCAGAAGCTCGACGAGCTTTCGGCTGCGGGCGGCGTTCAAATCCTGATGCAGGGTGGGCATCATCCCAAACTGCCGTTTCACTGGTACGTCGATCTTTTGCACCATATTCGGGAAAAATATCCGCACATTAATATTCACGGATTCAGTCCACCTGAATTCCAGCATTTCGCCGAAACCTTCCGAATGCCGCTGCGCGAAGTGATTGCTCAATTCAAAAACGCCGGACTCGGATCGATCCCTGGCGGCGGCGGCGAAATTCTGGTCGACCGTATACGCAAAAGAATTTCGCCACTAAAGATTAATAGCAATCAATGGCTGGAAGTGATGCAAGTGGCGCACGAGCTTGGATTGAAGTCGAGCGCGACGATGATGTTCGGTCATGTGGAGACGATTGAAGATCGGATCGAGCATTTGGACCGTATTCGCGATCAACAGGATCGCAGCGGTGGATTCACGGCGTTCATTTGCTGGACATTTCAACCGCAGCATACCGTTCTGAAAATCAAGCATCCGACCAGTGTCGCCGAATATCTGCGGACGCAGGCACTCTCTCGGATTTTTTTAGATAACATCGACAATGTGCAAAGCTCCTGGGTAACGCAGGGGCCGGGGATCGGGCAGATCGCACTCAAATACGGCGCGAACGATTTCGGATCGGTAATGATGGAGGAGAATGTCGTGAGCAGCGCCGGGACAACATTTCGACTAAACGCCGCCGAGATTGAGTCGCTCATTCGCGATGCCGGTTACGAACCGCGGCGCCGAAATAACTGGTACGAGCTTGTAAACTAGACGCCGCGGTCGAGTTGTCTGTGGACAAACAACGTGCTTCCGCGGAAAATCTCGCCTTGACACTGGCTTCTTCTTTCCGATATAGCCCGCCTGTCCCGCGTCGGTTCGTTGCGCGGGACGCGCTTCTTAACTTATGAGACATTTTTCTGGATGGATGCGCCCGCAGCCCTTTGTAATCTCGCTGGCGTTTATTTGCGCATTGCTCGGTGCGGGATCAGCCCAAGCACAGGGGCCTCCAATCATCCGGTCAATCGACGTGGAGTACACCGGCCCGGGGACGGTGAGCAAGGAGCGGATTCTCGCGCAAATGCGGACCAGGGTCGGGCAGCCCTACTCCGATCAAGTGGTCGAGCAGGATATTGAGGCTCTTTACAAGACCGGCGCTATTCTAAACGTTCGCATCTTCGCTCGGCCAGAAGGCGACGGCGTAAAGGTAATCGTGGCGGTGCAGACCCGTTCTGTTGTGCGCGAGATCGAAATCGAAGGAGCGGACCGAATCAGGGCCAAAACGATTCGCAAGGACATCCAATTAAAGATCAATCAACCGATAAACGAAGAAGAGCTGGAGAAAGCGCGTCAGAAAATTATCGAGCGCTATCAGGCTAAGGGTTTCACGGACATTGACGTAAAGTACCGTGTCGATGCGATTGATGAAAAACGCGGCACCTCGCGGGTAGTCTACACAATCAACGAAGGGGTCAAAGGTGCCGTGAGCAGGATTCATTTCGAAGGCAATGAGCACTTCGGCGAGAGAGTGCTGCGCAAGCAAATGAAAACGAAAGGCAAAACGCTCATTTCGTTTTTCGATAAATCCGGCCGACTGGACGAGACGCAGTTGCAGCAGGATCTGGACAGCATTCGTGAGTGGTATCAGAACCACGGCTACATCGACGTAGAAATCAAAGACGTGCGTAGGACACGGGCCGAGAAAGGTCCGATGATCATTACAATCGTGATCGCGGAAGGCCCGCAATATCACGTGAACAAGATTTTGATTTCGGGAGAGAAGGTAGCGACGGAACAAAACATTCGAGCATTGTTGAAGATGAAGGAGGGCAGCGTCTATTCGCCGAAGGCGCTGCACGACGATGCGAAAGCGCTTGCGGATGCCTATGGCAGCGGCGGGTATGTCGATCTTGTGATTTTGCCGGAGGGTACGCCGGCTGGTCCTGCCCGGGTCGACGTGCACTATAAAATAGAGGAAGGCGACCGCTCGTTTTTACAACGAATCAACATTGCCGGTAACACACGCACTAAGGACAAGGTCATTCGTCGCGAAATGTTGATCGCACCCGGCGATGTCTTTAACACGGTCCGCGTAGATACTACCAAGAAGCGCCTCGAGAACCTGGGCTATTTTGCCAAGGTCGAAACTTATCCCGAAGATACAGACATTGCCGGCCGCAAAGATCTTACCATCCTGGTGCAGGAGAAGCGGACCGGGTCGTTTAGCTTCGGGGGCGGGTTCAGCACGATCGACAGTCTGGTCGGCTTCGCGGAACTCACGCAAGGCAACTTCGATTTAATGAACTGGCCGGGACTCACCGGCGCTGGTCAGAAGTTTAGACTGCGTGTCCAGTATGGCACGCAGCGCAAGGATTTCATCCTTGCATTAACCGAACCCTATTTCCTCGATCGCAGGCTGTCCTTGGGTGGTCAGCTTTTCTATTCGGAGGCCGACTACTTGAGTACGGAGTATAACCAGCGGAACTACGGATTTTCTATCGAGTTACGCAAACCGATCAACGCGTACATATACGCGACTTTGGGTTACCGTCTGCAGGACATCGACATTTTCAACGTGAGTTCAGGCGCGCCGGAAGCGATCCAGCAGGCAAAGGGTTCGACCTTGGAGAGCGAAATTTTGACCAGTCTTGTATATGATCGGCGCGATAATCCGTTGCTGACCAGGCGCGGGCAACGCGTCACCCTTTCACCATATATCGCGGGCGGCTTTCTCGGAGGCGATACGCAGTTTTACGGAATCGACATCGAGGGGTCCCAATATTTCCATCTTCCGTGGGATACGATCCTGCTCATCAACGGCGAAGTCGCGACCGTCAACAACTGGGGAAACGGCGATATGGTCCCGATTTTCGAACGTCTCTACCTCGGGGGTTCGAACAACCTCCGTGGATTTCCCTACCGGGAAGTCGGGCCACAAGAAAATGGCGAACCGATCGGCGGTCAATCAATGGCTCGCATGACTATAGAATATACTTTTCCAATTGTCGAAAAGGCGCGCGGCGCAGTTTTTTATGACACCGGTTTCAACAACAGTGATGCCTGGTCTTTTGGCTTCAATCATATAGCGTCCGATATTGGCGTCGGAATTCGACTTGATTTGCCGATCGGTCCGCTCCGGCTGGACTACGGATTTCCGCTGCAGCGGGACGGCTACAACGGTGGGGGGCATTTCAATTTTAACGTTGGGTATCAATTTTGAACAAATCTAAATGGTTGCAGTCTAATGCGATTCCAACGACTGTTACCTCTTTCTTATGAAGAAGCTTCTCTCTACAATCCTGGGTTTAACGCTCGCGTTACCACTTGCGGCTTTCGCTCAGGGCACACTTAAAATCGGAACAGTCGATATGCAGCGCGCGTTCAAGGAATATAGCAGGACCAAGGACGCGGAAGCGAAAATCAATGACGCCAAAAATGCGGCCAAGAAAGAGTACGACGAGCGCGCGGAGTCCTACAAGAAGGCGTTGGATGAAATCAACACCCTGAACAAGCAGCTCGATGCTCCAGCCCTGAGTGCCGATGCCAAAACCCAAAAAGCAAAAGAGCGCGACGATAAGATCTCCAACATCAAGAACATGGAGCGGGAAATCAGTGAGTTCCGTCAAACCCGGGAACGGCAACTGCAAGAACAGGCGATGCGCATGCGCGAAGGTATCGTAAAAGAAATCACCGACATCGTAATGGACAAGGTCAAGACCAACCACATGGACCTGGTATTAGACAGATCGGGAATGAGCCTGAATGGAGTGCCTGTCGTAATGTACGCCCCTGACAATGTCGATTTTACCAGCGATATCATTACCGTTCTAAATAAGCCCGGTCGCAGCACCGCGACTTCAACAGAGAGGACCCAGACGAGTCCATCTGCGACGCCGGCAAGAGCTTCGAAACCTTAGTTTAATTTCGGCACGTCAGAAATCCACGCGAGCTACAACTCGCGTGTGTTTTTCGTACAGGTGAAAAGCAGGCGCGCACGTCGCGAAGCAAAGGTCTGCGGGCGGTTGCAAGCCGCGAACGCTTCGATTGGATTTCCTGGGCAGATTGCGACAGCTGGATTTTCCGGAAAACAGTTGGCTGCGATTGCGCTTGTTCTACTTCTGTCTTTCGGCTCCCACTCAGTCGCGGCGAATTGGCAATCAACGCTTACTAAAGATCCGCCGGGCAATTTCCCGGAACTTCGGCCTCTCCGTGCAACCTATCGTTTTGGCTGGTCTGGATTGACCGCTGCCACTGGAGACGTCCATTTTACAAGAGCATCCGAAGACAGGTTTCAACTCGACGGAACAGGACGGACAATCGGCTTCGTCCGCGCCTTGTGGAAACTGGACGTGAATTATCGTGCGCTCGCCTATGCGAAAACGCTGCGCCCAGTCGAAACGTTGCAAACGGAGGATTATCGATCAAAGAAAATCGCTACTCATCTCATCTTCACAAATAACGGGGTTAGTTGTGCAAGGACAGAAGGCCAAGGTGGCTCTGCCGGCACAAAGACGCGCGAGTTTAATCTCCCCAACCTTTTCGATTTGCATTCGGCGATGCTTTATCTGCGGAGCCAGCCACTGGCGGACCGCAGCACGTACCGTGTTGTCGTTTATCCCGCCACGTCTGCATATCTTGCCACCCTCACCGTGCTCGGTCGGGAAAAAACCTCGGTCCGCGCCGGCACTTACAATGCGATAAAAATTGATTTGCAGCTCAACCGAATTGGCAAAAAGCTTGATTTGCAGCCACACCGGAAATTCCGGCGCGCCACGATATGGGTCTCGGATGACGCCGATCGAATTCTGGTTCGCATCGAGGCGCAAGTTTTTGTCGGGACAGTCTTCGCTGAACTACAGTCGGCACGCTTCGACAGCGCAAGATCGCGATGAAATCGTTACTGCTATCCGATAAACATTCCACGACGCCTATTCAGGAATCCAGTCGCCTCGCACAGGCGGCTCGGGCCGAGGACGGACACGCTGCCGGAACGGATTGAAGATCGGGGCACGTGCCCGCGGCAACAACTGGAGGGCGCCAAGCGTTTCCAAATCGAACCGGCCCGTAACCGCAAGTCCCGTGCGCGCTTGATAGGCACGCAGCGAAAATTCCACGGCTGGCCCATACATGCCGTCGATCTCACCGCGATAGAGCCCGCGACGCGCCAGCGCTATTTGTGCGGAGAGCACGACATTGCGTTGCACATCAGGCAACGCACTCGCGTATGGAGTTCCAGCAAAGAGTAGTCCTAGTGAAGTGCCAGGGGCCACAGGATTTGATGGATAGAGTTGTCGATCCTGCGGCGGGCTGGAGGAAGGCTGCACCGGGACGGGAGCGACACCAGCCGTTTCGCCGGACGATTCCTCTTTGAGGCCCGAGGTGCCGGGGCTCGGCGATGGGCCAACCTTCACCGTCGGCTGTCCAGACGCAGAAGAATTAATTCCCAGTGAACGAAGCGTTTCACTGTTCAGCTCTCCGTTTACCGCGAGTCCATTGCGAATTTGATAGCGACGAATCGCCGCCGTCAGATTCGCATTCGTCTCCCCAGTCATCTCGCCATAATAGAACCCCTGGTCCTTTAACGCCTGCTGCACGCGTTCGATCATTTGGTCCCCTCGAACCAGCGCAACCGCTCCCAGAACAACAAGCGCGACCACTTTAGCTTTCATCTCGGTCTTAGTTTTGACGCCGCTACTTTTTTGCTTATTCAGCGCTTTTCCGAACCGGTCAGCGCTACGGATGATTGACGCTGCTTTAAAGAGTCGCGGTAACGTAAAATTCCGTCGCTGACGGCTGCGGCAATTTGCTCGCGATAATCTTCGCTCGCCAGCCTGGAAACATCCTCTTTGTTGGTGAGAAATCCTCCTTCGATTAAAACAGCGGGAGAAGTCACATTGGCGATCACAAAAAACTGGTTGGCCTTTGTCCCCCGATCAAATGCCTGGGTGCGGGCGACCAGCGCTTCCTGAATAAATCCGGCGAGGCTTTGACTTTCCACGTTCGGCAATTCAGAAAGTGCTCCCCACAGGAAAGGCAACCACGAAGTCCCGAATGATCCCGGAGTCATTTGGTGGGGGGCATAATAGGTTTCCACTCCACTTGCAACCGGCTGATTGTCTTCGTTAAAATGGATGCTGACAAAAATGCAATCGCTCACGCGATTGGCGAATGCTGCCCGATCTGCCGGGGATACATAAGTGTCGCCCAGGCGTGTCATTACGGTTGCGATCCCTTCCGCCTCCAACAAGCGATCGATGCGGTGTGCTACGTCCAGGGTCAAATCTTTTTCGAGTACGCCGCCGCAGATTGCGCCGGAATCCTGCCCGCCATGCCCAGGATCAAGAACTACTACCGCGAATGGTCCCGGCGCTGCAGAAGGTTGTGCCATTCTCAACCGAGGGGATTGCGGTTTCGACATCCGTTGCATCCAGGCAAAGGATGCAATCATTAGTAGCAACCCAGTTAAGGCTATTATGTTCCGGATCGCTTGTCTCATTCGTGCTCTTCAGGCGGACATTTCTCTCCATATTTTAATCGTGAATCAAGGCGCGTAGTTCCTTATCCAATAACGCGCGATAACGAATTGGCCGGTTCGGATCTCGCTCGAGGATTCCTGCTTCGATTCCCGTGTTGGCGAGCTGTTCTCGTCGATATTTGGCAATCGCGGTGCGCACTGGCACTTCCTTGGTGTCGCCAGTCTGTAAAGCCATCTGTCCGACGCTCCAGGCGTCGAGTGCGGATCTCAGCGCCGCTTCAAAACTTGTGTCCGGAGCATGTTCGGCTTTGAGAAATGATTCCATTAGCTCCGTTGATTGTCGTGTTCCGCTGAGCGCGGCGAAATCGTTCCGCGCTTGCGCGAAGTTGGCGCCGCTGGTTGCAATCTCGCCATCGTACTCCACCCGCAGAAACAGATCTTCTTCCGGCCGTTCTCCCACCTCCGCAAAGAGCATTCGCGCCAGATATGGCGCGCCATAAACTTGTTCGAACGCGCTCTTCATCACCGGACTGAGCGAATAATGGACCAGCCGCCGCAGTGAAACATCCGCCGCCGAGCGCGTGAAACCCTCGGTACTGGCCAGCTCGATAGCGGTCATCCGCAACCGCTCAATGTCTCCCGGATGACCGATCGCTCCCATGGCAATGCGATTATAAATTTCGAAAATTTTCTGCCGCGTCTGGCCGAGTGTGAGAAATAAAATGCCGTCGCGATAACCCAACGCCGCGATCGGACTCCCCGAAGCGAGCTGCGCCTCGATGTACTCGCGACGGTTCGCGATTGCTTCAACCCAACGATACGGCTCTTCGATCATGCCACCGTTTGCTTGAAGACGGCAGCGATCTTGGTCTCCGCCAAAGTCGTGATTCCGTCTTGCGACACAATCTTGATGAGCGGATAAATTTTGCCGCTGCGATCCACGCCGCCAGTCGACGTGTCGGATTCCGCAGCGGTATCGAGCGCGCGTAACGCAATCGATACTGCCTCGTCTTCGTTCAATTTTTGCAGCGGCTTGGCGCCCCAATTATTTTCGTAATAGAGAATGCCGCGCACTGCCGGCGATCCCGATCCGGTTGCGGCGTAATCGGTCACTTCAAACTGCGCGCCCATCGCATCGTAAAAATAGAGTCGTGCCTCGGGCTTTGGATGGGAGTCGTAGGTCGCGAAAATCGGGACCACCATTCCGACGCCTTGCATAACAAATCCGAAATTGTCGCGCAGTAGCTTGGAAAGAGCGCGTACTTTTCCATCGACACTCATTTCCTGCAGCTGCGTCCGCCGAAAATATTGTAATGAATGTTCAAGCACGCGCGCCATCTCCCAGGCCGTCGCCGGCACGCCGGCGATTGCCATAATCGAGTGGCGATCAATTTCCAAAACTTTGTCGGCGCGATCGTAAACCACGGTGTTGCCGGACGTCGCACGCCGATCGCCGGCCACGAGCACTCCACCTGAAAATTTGAAAGCGAGAATTGTCGTCGCCTCCGTCGGCTCCCAACCTTTTTGGTGCAGCCCTGCTACCGGTCTAATTGAATCGGCAATCGCCGGTGGACCAAGCAGCCCTTTGCGTCGTAGCAGCGTGGGGAAATCTTCGGCCGTGCCAGCAAAATTCTGGCCAAGCCTCACCAGGGGGGGCTCCATTATTGGCCGGTGCGCTGGCGATAGCGCTTGGATTGATTAGGATCGACCTTGCGCATTTTTTTTAGAAGGTCTTTTGTGTCCGGCCTCGAAACATCCGGGGAACGCGGCCCACCTCCGTCGCCTTGTTTTGGACCCCACGGAACCGGGTCGGCTGGCTTTTGGATGCGCTCAGGCATAAAAAAATTTAAGGGTAAAAATTGGAAAGGCAAGCTGCCACCAAAGTTGTCGGTGGATTCCAGAAGCTTGCCAGGCACAGCCGCTGATGCCAAAATTTGGCGATGAAGCTGACTGCTGCTTTCTTTGCGACGCTCTTTTCCGGTTTCTCTCTGCTTTCGACTGTTTCATCCCAGACGCCCTCGCCGGAACCCTCTAAATCTGTCGACGTGCCTCAACTTCAAGCGTTGGTAAAAAAAATCGACGAACAGAACGCGAAGATCGACGCCCTCTCGCAAGAAATTCTCAAGCTGGAGCAGCAGATTGCGCATATCCGTCCGGGCGTAATGGTCGGAGAGATTACCCCTTCACCTGCCACGCCGGGCGCTCCGGCTGAGTCTGCCTCTCATCCGATGAACGGGAATACACATACAGTTGCGCGCGGAGAGACGCTTACCTCCATCGCCAAGATGTACAAGGTGACTATCGATGAATTGCAAAAGGCCAATAATATCGAAGACGGCCGGAAATTGCAGGCGGGACAGACAATCGTGGTCCCTACTGCGCCGGCGCCAGCGTTAGCGCCTTCTGCTTCACCCGCACCGGGCAATTGACGGGAAGAGCTCCGCTGCGGGTTGAATGTCGCGCGCTCGGCAGCCACCGCGGATTAGATTATATCGACAGTTGCTCGTCTGGAGCAGAAATTGGCAAAGTTGCGATTTCCTCCGTCGTTTCCCGTTCCGGCTGCGCCGAGGTTTCAAGTAAACTCTGCTCACACAGCCGGGTATATTTTCCGCCGAAGGCGAGCAATTCATCGTGTCTGCCGCGCTCAATGATACGACCGTGATCGAGGACGAGAATCTGATCTGCGTGCACAATGGTTGAAAGCCGATGCGCGATTACGATCGATGTCCGGTGAAACATCAGGTGTTCGAGCGCTTCCTGAATCAACCGCTCCGTCGCAGTATCGACGCTCGCTGTCGCTTCATCGAGGATTAAAATTGGTGGATCCTTCAGCAGCGCCCGCGCAATAGATAAGCGTTGTTTTTCGCCGACGCTCAATTTCACGCCGCGTTCACCGACCACGCTTTCCAAACCGGACGGCAACCTCTCGATGAATCCCCGCGCATTGGCTGCATCCACTGCGCGCCATAGTTCCACATCGGTCGCATCCGGTTTTCCCATCAAAAGATTTTCACGAATCGAGCCATTGAACAAGAAACTCT
>Ga0193713_1000186_pt1 | contig 20252 bp, 20 predicted proteins | sample H3a2metaG_FD_143054 | JGI IMG/M metagenome (GOLD analysis project Ga0193713, IMG submission 143054) | Soil microbial communities from a riparian zone of the East river system, Colorado, United States - H3a2 | ecosystem: Environmental > Terrestrial > Soil > Riparian zone | place: USA: East River... | reverse complement strand
GTGCGAAGGAGATGATTCGGATTCACGAATGTAAATAGTGGGCCGGGCGTCCTTGCGATTCGCCGCTGGTCACAATCTTGGCCGCGAAAAGCCTGTCAACGCTGATCTCCTTCCAGCGTTCCTGGCCCTCGCGCGGTGATTAGCCAAGCATGCTGGAATATTCGCTTGAATTCTGAGAGTGGCTCAAGAGCCCCCGCATACCGCACCAACAGCGAAGCAGAGTACCCAGCATATGATATGCGTTGCTGGTGCTCGAACGTGAGGCGTCATGCGCGGCAGCCGCGATCGTTGTCCAGGTCGGGGGCGAAGAATTAGATGAGGCGAAGTCTGGTGCGTCCCCGTGTGCTAGAATTTGTGCTAGAACGAGCCGCATTCTACTCACCATTCACGTTCGCAACGATTTCATACGAAAAATCTGTTTTCCATTCGTAAAACGGGTTCGCTTTGAAATGAAAAGCGACGCCCTGAAATCGATGATTTCGCAATCCTAAGTCTGGCGCGTCTGCCAGACAGATACCCTCTGAACACAGGGGATCGCACGCGCACTGCCAATTACTGCCAATAAAAACTGCAATTTAGCGGCATTTGGCGTTTCTTTCTGTCAGTATATGTAGCCAATGAAAATGGCGATTTCACGATGGAAAATCGGGTTTTGAGAGTTTTGGGTCGGCCGGGACTCGAACCCGGAACCAACGCCTTAAAAGGGCGCTGCTCTACCGATTGAGCTACCGACCCTCCGCGGAGCATCACTTTCTAATGCCTGCGAGATTTTTCAATGTACAATGACACGCCGCAGCCCATGATCTCCCATGAGCACAAATGCATTTTCGCAGAGGTGCCTAAGACAGGCTCGACCAGTGTTCGGGCGATTCTCGGTAAGGCTTGGAAACCGCATCTGAATCTGTGGCAGATCAAAAACCAGATGGAGACCTATTGGACGCGCTACGGCGGAAGAAAAAACCGGATTCTGGCGTCTTTGTATTTGTTGCTTCCCGAAGAGCGCCGAAGAGAAATAGGACGCAAGCAATTTGAGACCTACTTCAAATTCGGATTCGTTCGCAATCCGTGGGACCGCGTCGTCTCTCTTTACGAGCGCACCGAGGCGTTACAACTCAGAGATAGAATGACGTTCGACGAATTTGTCGATTGGATTCAATACAGCAGCGCCACCTGCATTCACTCATCCCCTCACCGTTACCAACTGGATTGGTTCGTCGATCCCAATGGAAATGTGCTTGCCGATTTCATTGGGAAATTTGAACACCTCGACGAGGACTGGGCTTTTGTGGCGAAGAAGCTGGGTGTGAGCGAGACCTTGCCTCATCAAAGAGCCAATCCACGGACGCGGCATTACACTGAATATTACACGCCGCGAACCAGGGACATTATCGCGAACAAGTTCAAGGTCGATATAGAGCGGTTTGACTATGAATTTGCCGGATAAAATAAGAGCGATCGTGCTCACGTGCGACCGCTATCGAGCGATTACAGAACACATGATTTTTCAATATGACCGGTTATGGCCGGATCATCCGTTCGTTTTTCATGTTCCTTACCAGGAGCTTGGCGGAGTCGATACCGAACGGGTCAAGTATCTCACGGCGCCCTTTGATATTAAGGGGACTGTCTTGCATTTGCTCACGGAGATCGACGATGAAGAGTGGATCTACTGGTGCGTGGATGACAAGTACCCCATCCAACTCATCACCGATAAAACTGCGAGCCTGATTTCTCACGCCATGCGCTCACCGGAAGTAGATGGTCTTTTATTCTGCAGATGCCGGGCGACCCTAAATAGCCCCAGGCTAACGCTCTACCCAGGTAAGGTTAAGAATCCATTTGGCGATGTTTATTTAGAGCGAAAAGCCTGGTTCCAAATATGGATTCATCAGATCCTGCGCGCCAAAGTGCTTCGGTACCTCTTCGCCCATTTGCCAGACCATATTCCCAGCGCAAAAGCGATGGATGAACTGAAAAACGACGTCCCAAAGTTGCCCGAGCACCGGCTATTTGTGACCAAGGAAAATTTCGCCGTGTTTGGAGAAAGCACCCGGCGGGGTGTGATCACGCAAAATTGCTACGAGAGCATGGTCGCGGCAGGAATTGAATTGCCCGAATGGTTTCGCCATCCGGACGGAGAATACGTGACGCTCGGAAAATTGTAGCTCCTATCGCTGCTCGAACACATAGCCAAAGCGCTCGATCTCCGTGGCGAACCGGTCGCGCACCAATTCGCGAAGCTCGTCGTCGTAGTATTTCGAATAATGTTCGCGGTTGGAGCGGTTATATTGCGGCAGGGTCGTCGGCGAAATATCTAGCGCCGCGCAGACGGTGCGAAAATCGCCCGCGAGATTCTCGAAGCGCATGACGTAGTCGACATTGGCGAAAGGATCTTCTTCACCCGGACCCACCCGGAGATAGTCTGCAACCGATACAGCTTTGGAAATAATCCCGCGGAATTTCTTCCGATTCCAAGTTTCCGGACTTTGCGTAGGCGTGAAATAATAGGAAATCATCCGGTCCCACGGGTTTCGCACACAGGTGAATTTGTAGAGGGTGCGAAACTGCTCATTTCCGAGGGCCTCGCGATACTCCGCCAGCGTTGAATGTTTTTTAATTTTGTACTTCGGATTGCGCAGCCCGAAGCGCTCGACCCCGTCCTGTTCACTCCGAAGAGCTACCAACTCATCCTCGGAATGATCGCGCAGGACGCTCTGAATCGAATTACCAGCCGTCTTTGGAATGTGAACGAATAGAAAACGTTTCTGAAAAGAAATCATCTGCGGCGGCTCTTCCAAAATTTACAGTGCATCGTTTGATTGCGCGAGTGTTGGCGGTTTTTGAGCAGTCGTGCGACCTGTTGCTCGGAAAGCTGTCATGGCTCGATGATCCTATCGCACAAATACAAATTTATTTTCATTAAGACTGCGAAGACGGCGGGCACCAGCATCGAAGTTTTTCTTTCGAGACATTCCGGTTCGACGGACGTCGCGACGCCGATCGAGCCCCCAATCGAAGGCCATCGACCGCGCAATTACGAGGGATTTATTAACCCAATCCCTGAAATCTTAGAGAGACCGGGCAAATTCCTCTCTGCATTGCAGCATTCAATCGCCAGCCGCGAGAAATTTTACCGCCATATGCCGGCATTTGAGGTGCAAAAGCGTGTTCCAGCCGATGTTTGGAATGGCTATTTCAAGTTTTGCGTGGAACGAAACCCCTGGGACAAAGTTTTGTCTCATTACCACATGCATGCGGCCCGCGAGGGCGGTTCGCTTTCGCTCGATGAATACCTCGCTCGCGGCAGATTCCCGATTAACTATTTCCGGTACACTGATCGCTCAGGAAGAAAAATCATCGTGGATCGCATTCTGCGCTATGAGAATCTGACCGCCGAGCTCAGCGAAGTCTTTACGAAATTAAACATTCCTTTCGACGGAACGCTCGGTGTCTCGGCGAAATCGGAATATCGGACTGATCGCAGACCATATCAGCGAGTATTTAACGAAGAACAACGCAGAGTCGTCGAAAAAGCGTTTGCGAAAGAAATCGAGGTGCACGGCTATCGCTTCGAGCACTAGCCGTGCACGCTTCGTGGTTGCCTCCGATTCATTACAATTTGCGCGAACCTCCCGGCTTCCAGCCACATCTTGGTAACTCAACGACCTTCGTCGAGCGCCATGCAGCGTACCAAAAAGTAAGTGGCCTACTCGATGTGACCAAACTACAATTGCAAGCAGTCGTTGATCCGTAAGACTGCCAACGGAGGAATCTGATATGAACATGAAAGTGTCCCTTAATACCGCGTTATTCATTGCTAAAATATCAAATGCCGTCTTCATATGCGTTCTGGCGTTGACGCTAGCTTTTGGCGTCAGTAACGCATTCGCCGATGAAACCTGTTCTTCACCGTACCTTGCCCGCATCGAGGGACAGGAAGATTTCGTCTATGTTTGGACGCTCGGTGTGGAGGGTCTCGGCGATGGTTCGGACAAACTAGTCACCGTCGATGTAAAGCCCGGATCGCCTAACTACGGCAAGGTCATCAGCGCCACTTCCGTTGGTGGACGCAACGAAGCGCACCATGGCGGATTCACCGATGACCGGCGCCAGCTATGGCTGGCAGGGCTTGAAAACAGCCGCGTGTTTATTTTCGACGTGCACACTGATCCCGCCAAGCCCCAACATGCGAAAACGATCGACAACTTCGCGGAAGCCACGGGCGGGGCGATCGGACCTCACGGCGCGTATGCCTTGCCGGGGCGCGTGCTCATTCCCTGCCTATCGAACGCGAAAGATCACGGAGGCCGGACGGCATTAGTCGAATACAGCAATGACGGCAACTACATCACTACTCACTGGCTGCCAACAAAGGATGACGCGCGTGGCGCGGCGGACGCCAGGTTCGCTGATGGCTATGGCTATGATGCGCGTGTATTGCCGCGAAAGAACGCGCTGCTGACTTCATCGTTTACCGGCTGGAAAAACTACACGATGGACTTCGCTAAAATGACCGCTGATCCCGAGGCGATGAAGCATTTCGGTTCAACCATGGTCATGTGGGACTTCCATGCGCGTCAGCCGAAGAAAGTTTTCGAGGTGCCAGGCGCGCCGCTGGAGATCCGCTGGGCCTGGGGCGACAAGCACAATTATGCTTTCACTGCTGCCGCGCTGACATCGAAACTTTGGCTGGTTTACCTGGACGACCGCGGCGAATGGCAGGCAAAGGACGTTGCCACGATCGGTGACGTCAAAGGCGGCGTGTTACCAGTGGATATCAGCCTTAGTGCCGATGATAAAACATTGTTCGTCGATTGCTTCGGAGACGGCAAGTGCCGCGTCTTCGATGTTTCGGATCCGCATAAGCCGAAACAGATTTACGAGAAGCAAATTGGCCGGCAGGTCAACATGGTATCGCAGAGCTGGGATGGGAAACGGCTCTACTTTACCAGTTCGCTCCTGGAACGCTGGGACAAGAAAGGCGAAGACAACGAGCAGTTCGTGCGCGCCTATGCATGGGACGGCAAAGAACTGAAGCCAAGCTTTGCTCTCGATTTCACTGCGATGAAGCTGGGCCGGCCCCATCACATGCTCTTCGGCGCGACAAAACTCGGTGCAAATCGCGTAGTTGCATCAGTTCCGTAGCCCGGTGTCATGAACATGAGTCAAGCTCGAGTGTTGGCACTAGCGCTTACGCTTTATTTGTCTGGTGTGACGGCAGCAATCGCAGCCGACGCTGTTTCGTCGCACGATGCGGACTACGATTACGATCCGCCCGTGGCGGGTAGCTATGCGCTACCGGTGATCAAGGTGGCGCCCGACGGCGCGATAATTGATTCAGATTCCAAATCACTAAACCTGCGCCAGCTCACGCATGGGCGCATCACCGTGTTGAGCTTTATTTACACTCGTTGCGCCGCGCCGAAAGCCTGTCCATACGCGGTTAGTGTTTTGAGCCAACTGCACGCGGTTAGCGCCGACGACAAAGAATTGGCAACAAACATGCGCCTCGTCAGCCTAAGCTTTGATCCAGATTACGATACGTCGCAACGGCTCGCCGAGTTTTCGAAAGCAATGCGCGATGAAAAATCGGGATGCGAATGGAGGTTCGCGACGGCGAAATCGAACGCGGCGCTTGAGTCTATTCTAAACGGCTACGATCAAACCGTGGACAAGCGCTCCAATCCCAATGATCCTCAAGGGCCGTTGTATCATGTCCTTCGCGTGTTTCTCATCGATCGCGACGGTCGTATCCGAAACGTCTACAGTTCCGCGACCCTCGATCCCCGTCTCGTCCTGGCCGATGTGAAAACAATCTTGCTGGAAGAAAAGAGGTTTTCCAAACAGTAATTGATATCTCAAACCGATTGATCCCATCGCCGGCGCGCTGCCTGGTCACACTTTGAGCTTATCGATTGCGGATTCCTGCCAGCGATGAATCTCGTCGGCAAGACGTGAAATCACCGACGCGTATTGCCGGTCCGCATAAAGATTGCGCGTCTCAAGTGGATCGTCGTTCAGGTTGTAAAGCTCGTTCAAGTCCTTGTCGCGCAGACAAAGCTTCCATCCATTTGAAGTGACAATCGTCCGAGTAGATTCCTCGACGGCACGTTTGACCATGCGTCGCCGAGCGAATTTGGTGCCTCTTTTTACTTTCGTCCGGTTTGGCGCCCACTCCAGAAATACGTTCTCAGGCCGGGATCCTTCTTCGGTAATTAGCGGCAGCAGACTTTTGCCGGCGCACTGGGGATGATTCGGCTGACCAAGGAGGTCAAGCAACGTTGGCACAAAATCGATGTGACTGACTGATTGTGGAACACTCTGCGCCCGCGTTTGACCAGGGAATCGGATTAACAAAGGAACACGCGTGGCTTCCTCGAACATTGTTTCTTTTCCGAAGAGATGATGGGCGCCCAGGCTGTCGCCGTGGTCGCTCGTGTGCACGACAATAGTGCTGTCAGTCAGACCGAATCGTTCGAGGCAGCCGAGAATGGCACCAATGCTTTGATCCACCAGCGTAACCAAGCCGAGATAACGCTGCTTAATACTCCGATATTCCTCAGGAGTGACGCCAAAAAACAATTGAGTGGGTAATCGTTCCCGATCGAGAACTGCTTCCGCCTGCTGCCATTCCCGCATCAACCGATAACGCAGCGGAATATCTTCGCTCTCAGGACGCGTCGCCGTCGCATCGAGCTCAATCTGATCGAGCGGATGTTCGTCGTTGAGCGGACCGTTGTACGGCGAGTGCGGCTCTACAAAACCAACAACGAGAATGAAAGGATCACGCTGATGTTTCTCGATGAATTCGCATGAGCATTTCTCGAGGAACTTTGGCCGCGATAGTTCGATCGGCAGATTGCTAATGGCTAGCTCTGAGAATCGTCCGTTCTGTTTGTCAGGCGCGATGCCCCTTGAGACGAGAAAATTTGTATAGTCACCGTGGTCGTCGGTGGAAATCCATTCGTCGAAGCCTCGTCCAATTGGTCCTTCCTCGCCCAGATGCCACTTGCCGATGTACGCGGCGCGATAATCCCTGTTCTCCATTAGTTCAGGGAAAACGCGAAATCGTCGATCGAGTGGCACGCTGTTCCGCGTGCAGCCGTTCGTGTGCGGCCAGGTGCCGGTCATGAGCGAAGAACGCGAAGGCGTGCAAACCGGGTGCGTCACGTACGTCCGTTCGAAAACCACCGCTTCAGACGCAAGCTTGTTGAGATTCGGCGCGTGCACTTTGACGCCTCCGTAGCAAGCAATCGTGTCCGCTCGCTGTTGGTCCGGCAGGAAAAGAACCAAATTGGGTTTTCGATGTGCGGCCATATTTTCCGGTCCCGCACTAAATCAGCCCTAATGAGTCTCTGCAATCGTCTAGCGCTTGCTCGCCGCTTTCGCCACGACAGCTGAATGACGTGCGATCAGTTTCAGCGCGCGTCCGAGCAATTCTTTTCCCGGCGCAATCTTGTGCCAGGGTGAGGCGCCAGAGGGATGCGGAAGCGGAATTACGTCGAAGCGATGCCCGGCCCGCTCAACGCGAAATTTGCGGCCGATCACTTTTTCCAACTTCGCGCAATCGATGAATTGCGTGATAGCTAACCGGCCGACGGGAATAACTAGACACGGCCGCAGAATTTCGATTTCACTATCCATCCAGGAAGCGCAGTTGTGAATTTCGTCCGGAACCGGAACGCGATCTGTGCCGCCAGAATTTTTTCCGGGAAAACAGCGGCAGACCGCTGCGAAATAAATTTTTGAACGGACTGCAGCTTCGTTCATCCTGCAGAATTCTTCGAACCACCGAAAAAGCGTCTTACCAGCGGTATGCGCAAACGGTCTTTGTAACACCGGTTCCCGTGGACCGGGCGCCTGACCAATGATCATTACATCGCTCACGATTGCACCGCCCGAGACCGGCATCGATTTCATGCGCGGGCAACGACGACACCGCATCAGTTGAGCAACATGTCGGTCAAGCATTTCCTGCCGACTTATTCTGGCCACGATGTTAGAATACTGCGCCTTCGGCGAGTTTTTCGCCATCGTCTTCAGAGAAGCCGATCCACCTAGCGCCGGAAGATCGATAGCAGCAGGCTCAAGATGATGCTGAGAACGATGCAGGTGACGATCGGAAAATAGAATGCAGAATGTTCGCGCTCGATTCGAATGTCGCCGGGCAATCGTCCCAGCCATTTTGGCGCAAACCCGCTCCACATCACCAATCCCACCAGCGTGGTGATTACACCAACGATGACGACGAATTTGCCCAACTCGCGCACCATTCAAAAGTTGCGCGAGTCGCGCGGAGGCACAAGCTTGAAACCGAATGCCTGTACAATTCCGAGATTATTACGAGACACTCGGCGTGCCGAAGACGGCCGGCGAAGACGAGATTCGCAGCGCCTTCCGCAAGCTGGCGCGCAAATATCACCCCGACGTCGCCAAAGACAAAAAGGCGGCTGAAGAAAAATTCAAGGAGATCAACGAAGCGTATGAGGTGTTGGGCGACCCAGAGAAACGAAAGAAATACGATCAACTGGGCGCAGATTGGGATCGACCGGGCGGATTTCAACCACCCCCACAATGGGGTCCACAACCGTCGGAAGGCGGATATTATCAATGGGGCGGCGATGGCGGCGGAGTTCAATTCGAATTCGGCGGGACCGGCTTCAGCGACTTCTTCGAAGCGTTTTTCGGCGGAGGCCGCGGCCGCTCGGCTTTCGGTGGATTTGGCGGACGTCAGGCGACAGCGGAGCGCGGGGCAGATGTCGAGGCGGACATCATGGTTACACTGGAGGAAGCGCTAAACGGATCGACGCGAACGGTCTCACTGCGCCGGACAGGCTCAAACAAAGTTGAAAACTATCAGGTCAAAATCCCGCGTGGCGTTCGCGAGGGCCAGCGAATTCGTCTTGCCGGCCAGGGCGAAGCCGGTGTGGGCGGAGGAAAAAGCGGTGATCTGTTCCTGCGGGTCAGGCTTGCGCGCCACCCGGATTTTTCGGTCGATGGCAGCGATTTGATTCACGAGGTAAAGATCGCGCCCTGGCAGGCAGTGCTCGGCACCGAATTGCTCGTACCCACTGTCGAAGGGAAGGTGCGCCTGAAAATTCCGCCAGGCACACAGGGCGGCCAGCGGTTTCGTCTGCGAGAACGGGGTTTGCCGGGAGTCTCCGGAAAGCGTGGCGATCTTTACGTTGAGGTTCAGATCAACGTGCCGAAGAAACTGACTGAACGCGAACGCGAAATCTGGAAGCAACTGGCGAAACTGCACGGCGGGTAGCTAGGGGCGGTTCACCCGAACCGCGCGCCAGCGATTGCGCTCAATCGCCCCTACCTTTGCTGGACAGCCTAGCAACAATTGCGATTAACTGATTGTATGAAAATTTCGCTTGGCTCGGATCACGCCGGTTTTCGTTACAAAGAAAAAGTTAAAGAACTGCTCGGCACTCTTGGACACGAGGTTAAAGACTTCGGCACATTCAGCGAAGACCCCGTGGATTATCCACTTTTCATACGCCCGGCGGCGGAAGCAGTCGCTCGCGGCGAGTGCGAACGCGGGATCGTGTTCGGTGGCTCGGGCAACGGCGAAGCGATGGTGGCCAATAAAGTCCATGGCGTGCGTTGCGCGCTTTGCTGGAACGAAGAGTCAGCGCGTCTTTCAAGGCAACACAACGACGCCAACGTACTTTCCATGGGCGAGCGTCTCATTCCGGAAGATCTGGCGCTCACTATTGTGCGGATCTGGCTCGAAACGGGTTTCGAAGGCGGCCGGCATGAGCGGCGGGTGGCAATGTTAAACGCGATGTAAGGTGGGGGGCGGTTCACTCGAACCGCCTGGGGCGATTGAGGTCAATCGCCCCTACCTGATCAATCGGTCGACGCAGACTGCAATCAGGAAAACCGCGCTGACGAATGCATTGCTTTGGAAAAAAGCGCGATTGATCCCAGTGATATCCAGCTTCTCGGTTCTGTGCTCGAAAAAAAGCGCTGCTCCAATGAGCGGAATTGACCAGTAATAAACCCGGCCAAGTTGTGCCACCACGCCGAAAGCGATGAGCGCCACAAATGTCAGAAGATGCAATAACTGGGCCAGGCGAAGACTTCGCGCGATTCCAAGGTGCACAACAAGCGATCGAATATCTTCGCGTCGATCGAAATCGTAATCTTGCGTAGCATAAATGAGATCAAACCCTGCGACCCAGCAAATTACGCCTGCCGCAAGCACAACCGGGGCAAGATCGATCCGACCAGTTTGCGCGATCCATGCGCCGATCGGTGCGATAGCCAGCGCGAGGCCGAGAAAGAAGTGCGTTGCGCTCGTGAACCGTTTTGTGACGGAATAGAAAAAAATCAGAGCCAACGCAACCGGCGCAAGAATCAGAGTCAATCGATTGATTGCAGCCGCCGCGAGAAGAAAGCCACCAGAACTGACTGCAAGCAACACGATTGCTCCTGACTTGGAGATAAGCAGATGCCTCGAAGCCGTGCGGGGATTGCGCTGGTCCAGCGACCAGTCAACCAGTCGATTAAAAAGCATCGCTGCGGTACGCGCAAACACCATGCAGACGACAACCAGAACAAAAATTCTCAACGACGGCCAGCCGTTCGCGGCCACAATGAGCGCCCCTAGAGCGAATGGCAGCGCAAAAATTGTGTGCGAAAAACGAATCAGTCGCAGAAAACGCGACACCCGTCCGCCGACTCCAATCTCCTCCCCTGATTGATGCATGCCGAAAGATTTCTACAGAAGGCAGCGAAGAAAACGAAGGTTGTAATGGCGTTGCGAGTCCCTCGTTATCTTTGTTTTCTTCTGTTAGCCAGTCGGCGGGCCCCGGCGCTCGCGCCCTACCCTTCCGGATTCACCGGGAAATGTTTGTTCTTGAGATGCTCCGGGATCTGCCTGGTTTGCTCCATTTCGACTTTTTCGATCGCGGTATTCAACTCGTCGTACGCTTCCCGACTCTTCGCGGCGCGGCACATGTAAGCGGTGGCATGCGCCAAAGGGATTCGCGCTTCGGGCATGCCTACGAATTCCACCACTTGTTGCGTTGCGATCGCGAGCGGCAGCGCTTCCGGATCGGCGAGGCCGATGTCTTCGCTCGCAAAGATCACGATGCGTCGCGCGATGAAGCGGAAATCTTCGCCGGCATGCAGCATTTTGGCGAGCCAGTACATCGCGCCTTTTTCGTCCGATGCACGCATGCTTTTAATGAACGCACTGATCGTGTCGTAGTGCGCGTCGCCGGCGCGATCGTAAACCACGGCTTTTTGCTGAATGCTTTCTTCGGCGACCTGAAGGGTAAAAGGAATTGCGTCGTTATTTCCTTTTGCCGGCGTGGTGAGGACACCGATCTCGAGCGCATTTAGACATTTGCGGGCATCGCCGTCGCTAAGCTTTGCGAGATGCCGACGCGCGTTCTGGTCCATCTTCACATTGTAATTTCCAAGTCCGCGCTCTTTCTCGGCTAATGCACGATCGATCAACACTTCAAGTTGCTCGACTGTGAGCGGCTCAAGTCGAAAAACCTGCGATCGCGAGACGAGTGCGCTGTTTACATAAAAGAACGGATTGTAAGTGGTCGCGCCGATGAGGCGAAGAGTCCCTGCCTCGACGTCTGGCAAGAGAATGTCTTGTTGTGCCTTGTTGAAATGATGGATCTCATCAACGAACAGAATCGTCTTTCGCCCGGACGTGCGCAGACGATTCACTGCTGCAGCGATGACCCGGCGCATCTCGGCGACATTGCTTTCCACGCCGCTGATCCGGGTGAATTTTGCGTCCGTCATCTCCGCAATGATGCGCGCTAATGTGGTCTTGCCGGTGCCGGGCGGCCCGGAGAAAATCACCGAAGGCAAACGATCGGCTTCAATCGCCCGCCGCAATAGCTTGCCAGGCGCCAGAATGTGCTCCTGGCCGACGAGCTCATCGAGCGAGCGCGGACGCATGCGCGTGGCAAGCGGCGCACTATCGGCGCGCGCGACTTCGACATCTTCGTCATCTCCGAAAAGATCCTGCACGAGGGAAATTACGGCGCGCCCGTGACGCAGGCAATCGTGCCTGCAAGTCCCCTAGTAAGCAGACAGGATTAGGTGCATCACGGCAGTATAGCCTTCGTCCCGATCTTGAGATAGCGCAACGAGCCAGTTAGGCTCGATGGCGCAAACATGAAATGCATTCTAGTTCCAATCGATTTTTCCGACGTCACACCGCCGGTGATCGATCTGGCCCGAAAGCTGGCTAAGGCTCTCGACGCGGAGATTCATCTTGTTCATGTAAAAGAAATCGCTGCGGCGGCAACGCCGGGCACACTCGGCTATGGCTTGGCGGGTATGCCTGAGCTTTCGCCGATGTCAGGTGTGCCAGTTCCAGGCTTTGAACCGATGCCGGAAACAATCCCAGAGGATGAAGGTCAGACGTCGAAGCTCGCCAAATGGCAAGAAGAGATCGCTCAGGAGGGTATCAAGGTCAGTTTACACGAACCGGCTGGAGTGGTGGCCGAAGAAATTTTGAATCAGGCCGATGCGCTTAATGCCGATCTCATTGTGATGGGTACGCATGGGCACGGCGCCATGTATAACTTGCTGGTTGGAAGCACGACTAAAGGCGTATTGAAACATAGCACTCGTCCGGTGCTCCTAGTGCCAGGTCCAAAATCTTCGTAAAGGGTTTAACGTCCACCCCCCACTCTCAACGCCCAACGCTTTGATATGCGGTCATCTCGAACGAAGTGAGGGGCCCTACGCGCGGCGGATCACACAATGTACTGTGCGTGATCTTGGCTTTGATTGGGTGGTCCTTCGCTTCGCTCAGGATGACGTTGTAATTGGACGTTGCCCCTCACTTTTAACATCTTGGTGATTGCCATCGCGCGATTGCGGCTTGCCTTGCCAAGCCCGGATAAGCGAAAAGCCGATGGATGAAATTCCTGAACGCTCCGCGTCAGCCATTTGTTGGTTTGTCGCTCGCGGCTGCAATAGGAATTACCATCGCGGAGGTCTTTCCCCTCCCTGGCGCCGCCTTAGTCTCGGTGCCGATCATTCTGGCGATCTGCACCGTCATCGTCGCGTGCAGACCTGCGCTACTCGCGACTTACGCCCTCGTTGGGATTGGCTTTTTCCTGCTGCACAACCTTGAGACGAGCAATACGGAAGGCCAGCAACTTGCTGCCGAACTTGGCGGCCGATCGCGAGTCGTCACGGCCACCGGTTGCGTCATTACTGAGCCAAAAGTCGCTCCCAGCGGGTTTGCGACTTTCCTGCTAAAACTCAAGTCAATCGAATTTGAAGGCCGGAAACAACTAACACGCGCGGTCTGGCAGGTTCGTTGGAAAGGCTCCCCGGAATTTGGCGATGAGCTAAAGCTTTTTGGAATCGCGGAAGTGATCGTGCCGCCGCGAAATCCCGGCGAATTTGATATGCGCTCCTATCTGGCGCGTCATGACGTTCGTCGAATGCTCTTTGTTCGTTATGCGGAGGACGGCGCTCTGATTCAACGCGGCGGCGGTAACCCCATTCTACGGCTGGCGCAGAAGTCGCGCGCATGGATGCAGAACGCTATTTGCAGAGGGTTGGAGAACGCGCCTGAGGTGCAAAATTTTCTCAGCGGAATCGTGCTTGGCCTCAGGCACCAAACACCGGAAGATATTGAGGAACCATTTCAACAAACCGGCACGCTTCACCTTTTCGCCGTCGCTGGTTTGCACGTGGGAATTGTCGCCGCGCTGTTGTGGATGCTGGCAATGGTCGCACGACTCTCACGTAAATGGGCGGCTGCGCTCATCATACCTCTGCTCCTCTTCTACGCCGCAGTTACGGGATTACACGTTTCGAGTATAAGAGCCGCGGTAATGAGCTCGATTTTGTTGGGCGGTTTATTTTTCGAACGCAAGGTTTTCGTCCTCAACAGCCTCGCTGCGGCGGCGTTTTTTCTCCTCTGCTGGAACACAAACGAACTTTTTTCGACAGGCTTTCAACTCTCCTTCGCGGTCGTTGGCGCCATTATATTGTTTGCCGATCCATTTGCGGAATTTTTGCAGCGCTGGACTGCTCCAGATCCTTTCCTTCCTCGAAGCCTGTTGCGCGGCCCGCGACGTCGGATGCACGCCGCCTTTGAATGGCTTTGCCGCGGCACCGGCGTTTCCCTCGCGGCATGGCTCGGTTCGCTGCCACTGGTGCTTTGGTATTTTTACATCGTTACACCGATTTCTTTGGCGGCGAATTTGATCGTGGTGCCGATTGCTTTCTTCATTCTCGCGATCGCGCTTCTTTCCCTTCTTTCCACGCCGCTTCTTCCCGGAGTTGCGGTGATTTTCAATAATGCCAACTGGCTTTTGGTACAGCTTGTCATGGGAATTGTGCAATTCCTCGCCCATGTTCCGGGTGGGCATTTTTACGTCGAACATCCGCGTTGGCCCGAAAAGCTCGTTGCAAAGATTACGGTCCTGGATGTCGGCTCGGGAGCTGCGGTTCACTTGCAAACCGGAAGCGCGAACTGGTTGTTCGACTGTGGTAACGAGCGGACTTACCAGCGGGTCGTCCGTGAGTATTTGCACTGGGCGGGAATAAACCGCCTTTCCGGCTTGCTGCTCACGCACGGCGATGCGCTTCATCTGGGGGGCACAGCACAATTGCTGGACGATTTTCCTCAAATCCGTGTTGTAGATAACGCTGCACCCGACCACTCAGGCGCTCATAGAAACGTGCAACATTTGTTTCGAGAACGCGGAATCAAACTCGACAATCTGTTCGCGCGAGACAGTTTCAGTTTGTCGCGCGATGTCACCGCGCACGTGTTGTTCCCTCCACGAAACTTTAGCTCACCGATCGCCGACGATCAGGCCTACGTTATTCACTTGGTAGTCGCACCGGCGACCTGCATCTTGTTCATGTCGGACAGTGGTATCAAGACCGAACAGGCATTGTTGGCGAGCGGTTTGAATCTCCAGAGCGACATTATCATCAAGGGGCAGCATCATTCCGGAGAATCCGGCTCTGACGCATTCCTCGACGCCACGCGGCCGCGCCTGATTATTTCCACTTCGCGGGACTTCCCTGACTACGAGCGAATCAGCGACGCCTGGGTAGAGAACATACGGAAACGCGGCATCAAACTCTTTCGTCAGGATGACGCGGGCGCAGTGACACTGAGTTTTCGTCAAGACAGTTGGGAAGCGCAAAGTTATTTCACCGGCGAAATCTTTCGCAGTTCCAACCATTGAATGGGCGCGCCTTTTTCCCGGAAGATGCGTCCGAATTTACTCGGCGGTAGATCGACATCAGCGTCGCTGATTGCAAAACCGGGATTTGATTCGGCGATCTCTTGAATTTTCCGAAAGTAATCAACGTCATCTGTCGCAATGTAAATGCTCCCATTTTTCTCGAGTGCGGCATGAATCGAGCCAAGAAAATTTGGCGTCACAATCCGGCGTCGATGATGACGGCGTTTTGGCCAGGGATCAGGAAACAACAGATAGAACCTTTCAATCGATTCGGCCGGCAATAGATAACGCACTGCATAGAAACTTTCCATCCGCAGTAGCCGCACATTGTCCAATGTGGCGGCTTTGCGCGCCGATGTGCGCACTCGGTTGAGCAGCCGTTCGATCCCGAGAAAATTCTTGTCCGGCGTCCTCTGCGCCAGCGCGCAAAGAAATGAACCATCGCCGCACCCAAGATCGACGTGTAAAGGCACTTTGCGTCCGAAAATCTCATCGAGATCCAAATGATCCGTGAGCGAATCGACTGTAATTAGCCGAGAAGGGACGTGCCTGCGGTGAGCTAAGCTACCCTCATCCGCAGGCACGCTGAGGAGAAAGTGAATCGGGGAGGAATCCAAAAATTCGAATGAACAGGGAGACAATGCCGAAAGAAGCGTGGCTGTTCTGATGATTTGGTCTGGCCCGCATTGAATTAAGGTTAAGACCGGTTTATGACGGTCGCCCTACCGATGGCAAGCAAAAAAATAGGCTGAGTTATTCACAACGCGCCGATTGAGAAGCTGTCTAACCATCGAAAGTATGAAGCGAACACTTATTCTCTTGCTCAGCTACTCGTTGATTGCTGCGTCCACTATCGCGAGTAGCCAGGGACAAAATTCTTCTCCTGCGGAAACCAGAACCGCGATCTTTGCGGGCGGCTGCTTTTGGTGCATTCAACCGGCATTCGATAAGGCAAAAGGTGTCATCAAGACCGTAGTGGGTTATTGCGGCGGAACCGAACCGAACCCGACTTATGAGGTCGTTTCATCCGAAAAAACCGGATACCGCGAGTCGCTCCAGATTACGTACGATCCGGCGAAAATCTCTTACGACCAGTTGCTCGATATTTACTGGCGACAAATCGATCCCACCCAGGCGGACGGACAGTTTACCGATATCGGACCGAGTTATCGCGCCGCCATTTTTTATGGCAACGATGACGAGAAAAAAATCGCGGAGGTTTCAAAGGAGAAGCTTGCGCACTCGGGCAAATTCAACAAACCGATCGTGACCGAAATTCTGCCGGCGATGAAATTTTATCCGGCTGAGGCGTATCACCAGAAATACTACCAGCAAAACCCGGAACATTTTGAAGCATTCGAGGAGGGCTCAGGGCGGGTGCAGTTCAAAAAGAAAACCTGGGAGAATAAAGAGTCTCAACGTCCCTAGAAGCCGAGCAATTACACAATCTGTACGCCTTCGGTCGCAGTCCGTTTGGCGTAAAGATCGCTCAGGCGTTTTGTCATTGGGCCGACTTTGCCATCGCCAATTTGGCGATTGTCCAGCCTGGTGACCGCAGCCAGTTCGCCCATTGTGCCCGTACAAAACATTTCATTGGCACCGTAAACATCGACCACCGACAGATTGGTCTCGAGGCAACGAATTTTTTCCGCGGCACAAAGTTCAAGCACTGTCGCCCGAGTAATTCCCTCCGGGCATGCCACTACGCGACTGGTCGCAAGATCGCCATTGCGGACGATAAAGACGTGCGTCGCGTTTGTTTCCGCGACAAAACCGCGTGTATCGAGCATCAAGGCATCGTCGGCGCCGGCGTTGTTTGCTTCGATCTTTGCCAGAATTGAATTCAGCAGATTCGCGTGATGAATTCGCGCATCCAGAACGTCGCGCGGCGGGCGCCGGACTTTGCTCGTAGTCAAAGTCAGACCCGATTTCGCGTAAACTGGCGCCTTGTGCTCCGCAAGAACGATCAACGTCGGCCCATTCTGATTCAGACGTGGATCCATTCCAGACGTGATCTTCAAGCCGCGGGTAAGCGTGAGGCGAATATGGACGCCGTCGCTCATCTTGTTTGCCGCAAGTGTGCGTTTGATCTCCTCGATGATTTTTTCAGGCGGCGGAATTTCGGCGAATGACAAAGCGCGAGCCGAACGCTCCAGCCGGTCGAGATGCTCGTGAAGTTTGAAAATCCGGCCGTTGTACAACCGCAATCCTTCCCACACCGCATCGCCGCCCTGCACAGCAGAATCAAAGGGGCTGATCCCGGCCTTGTCGCGGTGCACGAGCTGACCGTTGATATTAATGATCAGGTTGCGATTTCGCTCATCAAATTTCTGAAGCATTGGTTCGACCGCAGATTACGCTGATAACCCCGGATTGTTTCGTTCAGGCGGCGTTTGTGTCAAACGCCGTCCGATCGAAGCAGCCGATTTAGAATGCTCGGAGTAGTTCAACGCAATCGATATTCATACAGTCTTTCGTAACACTCGCGACAGCGATCGTAGATTTCTCGTAAACGCCTGGGCACTTCGGTCTGTCTCGGGCGATATGGCTGAAACGACGTGGTTTTTGCCACTTCACGGTACCAATGCCCGGCCCACACGCCATCGGTCTCGCGCAATCCGGCCGGCCATGAGAGCATCGATTGGCTAAACTTCACGCCGACTGCCTCGCAAAGCAGGCGCAACATCCGTTCAGGATTTTCCAGCACGTCCTTTGCATCGACAATTGGCGGAGTCGATTTCGTGCGAGTGCGGACAAAATCAAAGATCTCCGCTTGCTGTATAAAGCCCAGGTCCGCCAGGGCTGGCTCCTCTCGCTTTTTGATGTATGAAGCGATCACCTCACCGGGGTCGCGAATAAGAAAGCAATTCGTGATTGCACCGAGCCATTCACGATCCACTTCCGGCAAGAGATGATGCGCCATTTGTTTCTGGAAGAAAATCCGCCTGGCATTCGGAATCGGGCCAGTCAGTTGCGCGACAACATTCGGCCAACCGGTCTCGCTGGAAGCGATTATTTCATCCGCACCCGGATGCTTTTTGCCGGTCGCCTTCAAATAATAAGCGTAAAACGGCTCATCGATCACGAAGGTATCGGGCCGATTGCCCCAAGCGCGCATCATCGCGGTCGAGATATTTCGCGGGCCCGACCACACGCCAATGCGGACCGGCTGAATCATCAACAAAGAATCTTGCCTAGCTGGACAATTTGCCAGCCAGAATTGTCTCTTCGATCCGCTTGAGTCCGCTCGAATGAGCGGCTTAGCTCTTAGTGAAAACGCCTAGCAGCGGCCGGCGGGATGGCGTCTTGGAACGGAAGTCGCTCGCAAAACCATTCTCAGTGCGAATCTCCACGTGCCCTGCGGCGCGTTTCGCATCATAAACCAACACTGCGCCAACTGGTGCCTGGTAAGGATCGGACACCGGCAATTTCTTGAATCCGAACTTGTTCACCAGCTCTTGACCAGCTTGTTTCGCCAAGCTCGTCTGCGGTCTAGACTTCACCACGCCCGCGGCTACGAGGGCTTCTTTTACGTAGTGCCAGCACTTGGAAAGAGAATGTGCTCGCGCGCGTTCCTCTGCAATGGTCGCAGCTCGGCGCAGCTTTGGATCAATCTTCGAATCTCCGGCAAACGGCCGTACAATTTTCTTTGGATAATATCTGTCCACGACCTCGATCGACTGCTTCTTGCCGGAAGCATCCGTATAACCAAATTTGGGTTTCGGCGCCGAAAAATTCAACGCCAGCGCGGGACGCGGATAGAATGCTACGCAACAGAGACCGAGAATAAGATAGGGGGTTATTTTTCCCATAAAGCGCGCGTCTTATCGATGCAATCGACTGCCTCCGCAACTGATTTCTTTCAGAAAACGTAAAATTTTTTTCAGTTGACAATTGCTCAATGCGGACAGGTCCCCGAAAGAGCAGTTTAAGAGGCGATTTCTGATCGGTGGCCGTTACAGCGACGATGCCAATTCAACCATGCGCTGGCGCATTTTCGCGTCAGGAAGCCGCCCGATTCCTCCCCCCATATTATCCTCGAGATGGCGTGGTTTGTTAGTCGCGGGAATAGCGCAAGTGACAGCAGGATTGGTCACGATCCACTTGAGGAAAAATTGCGCCCAGGAATGACAATCAAATTCAACAGCCCAATCAGGCAATGGCTTTGAGCGCGTCCGACTGAAGAGATCGCCGCCACCAAATGGCCGATTAACGATCACGGCAAGGCCGCGTTCCTGCGCGAGCGGCAGAAGGCGTTCTTCTGCTTCGCGTTCCATCAGCGAATAGTTGATTTGCACAAAATCGAGACTTTCGCTCCGCATGATTTTTTCCACGTCCGCGAATGCGCCCGCTTCGTAGTGCGTTATCCCAAGGTAACGGATGCGGCCCTGCGACTTCCACTCACGCAGTGTCGCCAGCTGCGTCTGGACATCGACGAGATTGTGGACTTGCATCACATCGATTCGTTTTGCTCGCAGAAGCGCCATCGAACGTTCCATCGATTTAATTCCGTTCTCCTTGCCGCGTGTCCAAACTTTCGTAGCGAGAAAAACCTTGTCCTGGATACCGAGAGTAGTGGTCAGCTCGCCAATCACATCTTCGGCGCGACCATACATCGGCGAGGTATCGATTACGCGTCCGCCGAGCTTCACAAAAAGCGAAAGAACGTCTCCGAGTTGTCTCCGGTTATCCGACGTAAGATCGACATCAAAGGCCTGCCAGGTTCCAAGGCCGATGACCGGCAGCTTTTCGCCGGATGAAGGTATTGCGCGCGCCAGCATCGCTGATGATTCGGCTTTCTCCTGCGCGCGCGACGCACGAACCGGCAAACACAATCCCGCTGCGCTCACGCTAATCAAGCGCGTCGCTTCACGTCGAGTCATTTGGGTCGTCCTTCCCTTGTCATGTCGAGCGAATTCGCCTGCCAAGCCGTAGGTCCCGCGACCGCGGGACGAACGTCTGAAGACACTTCTAATTTCTAACGATAACAGCAAGAGATTCCTCGACTTCGCTTGGAATGACAAGAAAGGTTGAGACGCTACA
>Ga0193713_1000185_pt1 | contig 20331 bp, 20 predicted proteins | sample H3a2metaG_FD_143054 | JGI IMG/M metagenome (GOLD analysis project Ga0193713, IMG submission 143054) | Soil microbial communities from a riparian zone of the East river system, Colorado, United States - H3a2 | ecosystem: Environmental > Terrestrial > Soil > Riparian zone | place: USA: East River... | reverse complement strand
ACGCGGTTGGACGCACTAGCCGTCGCAACAATCCGCCGTGTCTCACCGACCCACGCACCGATCAATTTCCCCTCGAGACCAATCGAAACAAGTGTCATCTGCACTGGTTGCGTTATACGCAGCAATTTATCTACCTCGTCATGTCTGTAAATGGCATGTCGCTAAACTAAGCAAGTAGCGGGCCAACGAGGGGGAAGGCTGTGAGAGCGCGAGGAACGGCCCAGGTTGTCGATTCCGGCCGCCCGCGGCGACCGCAATCGGCGGCAATCCCACCACCTGTGGCGGACTCCACGGCCGGCGGCGGGTGAAGGTGATGTCGAGGAGGCTTACGTTCGCTTAATTCCGAGTCTCTTCATGCGGTGCCTCAGGGTGCCGGGCTTCAATCCCAGCCGGGCGGCCGCGCCGTCCCTTCCCTCGATAACCCAATGAACCTCCCGCAAGACACTGAGGATGTGTTCGCGCTGGATCGAATCGAGGCCGCTCCCGGGACTCGGAGAGAGCGCTGCACTCGCAAGCGCGGCCCCCTCGGCTGGCGGAATGGAGTTGTTGACCTCGATGTCGAGAAAATCGGGATCGATACGGAGAATTGCCGTGCTACTCAAAATCAAGGCGCGTTCAATGACATTTTCCAACTCGCGGATATTGCCCGGCCACGAATATTGCGCCAGGCAACGTAGGCTCTCGGCGTCGACCCCCTCGATACGCCTGGCAAGGCGAGAGGCATGTTTTTGAACAAAAAAATGGGTCAACACCGGAATATCGCCAAGGCGTTCTCGCAGTGGCGGCAACGCGATCGGGAATACGTTGAGCCGATAAAAGAGGTCGGCCCGAAACCCTCCCTCATGCATGCTTTTTTGTAGATCCCGATTGGTGGCCGCCACGACGCGCACGTCCGCTCTGATGGGATGCGAACTTCCGATGCGCTCGAACTCGTGCTCTTGCAGCACTCGCAGCAATTTGACCTGCACGTCCATGGGCATCTCGCCGATCTCATCCAGAAAAATTGTGCCGGTATGGGCCAGTTCGAAGCGTCCAATGCGTCGCTGGATCGCGCCACTGAACGCACCACGCTCGTGACCGAACAGCTCGCTCTCCACAAGACTGATCGGGAGGGCCGCACAATTGACCTTGATGAATGGCTTTTCCGCGCGTGCACTGTGCGAATGCAGGGCTCTTGCGATTAGTTCCTTGCCGGTCCCGCTCTCGCCAGTGATTAACACGGACGCATCGGTCGGTGCCACGCGTGTGACTTTCGCCATGACTGGGGCAAGGCCGGCAGTCGCACCGATGATTTCCTCAAAATTATGATCGGACTTAATCTCCTCTCGCAAGTACACGTTCTGCGCTGTGAGCCTGGCCCGTTCCTGCTCGAGCAAAACCTGTTGGGTGATGTCGATAAACATCGATCGAGTGTATGATCCATTCGGCGCTGCCTTGGACCACCACTGCACCCAAATGCGCTCCCCGTTGTCCTCGCGACGCAACTCTAGGACCCGATGTTCGGTGCGACCGCCGATGCGGAGTCGTTCGAGGGCATGGCGCACGTTTTGTTTCGCTTCCGGGGTGTCGACCACCAGCGAGATGCCGCGAGTACGACTCACTTCTTCCGCTGAGATGCCCAAAATTTCGCGCGCCGCGCGATTGGCCCGAATAAAACGCGTGTCCATATCTTCATGGACATAGGCCACGGGGGCTTCCTCGAATAGGTCACCCAGATCCTCATCGACAACCCTCCGCTCCGGGTCAGGCGACTGGTAGCTCGACATCGGCCATATCTCCTCTGCGCAAGTTATCCTTCCTCTTTAGCCCTCACATGATCTGTGACCCGGCGTGGCCACCACTTATTGCGGCCGTATGCTAACAGTTGACTGTCTGCCTCCACATTTGGTGGGGAAGTATCGCCCGCCGGCAGTCGCCCCGTAAAACGCTTCGCGTTTACCACTCTTTCGCCGATGGCACGCAGCTTGCTCATCACCAAGCAAAACTTGTTGGGCGAGACCCTGTGTTGGGTCGTGATTTGCCCGGGGCGAGTCAATAGAGGGGCGGCTAGACATGTATACGTTCATATCCAAGATGACCTCCAGTGCGCGGTTTGAAGGGCTGTGCGCCCGATACCGACCTGATGTCTTTCGCTTTGCCCTTTGGCTCGCGCGCGACAGCGCAATAGCGGAGGACGTCGTTCAGGAGACGTTCCTGCGTGCGTGGCGTGCGATAGACTCCCTTGCTGATCCGGAAGCGGCACGGTCTTGGCTACTCGCCATCGCGCGGCGCGAACATGCTCGACTGTACGAGCGCAAGCGTCATACCACCGTCCCTTTGGATGATCTTATCGACAACGAAGATCCTGCGCTCGCCTCAGTGACGAGCGAGGATCACTCCGACATCGGCGCGGCCATCTCTTCATTGGATACCGATTACCGCAAACCCTTGGTGCTGCAAGCCCTGGGCTACTCCACGGAGGATATCGCCCGGCGGATGGGGCTCACCCGAAATACGGTGCTGAGCCGTCTATATCGTGCGCGACTGAAGTTGCGCGTGGCCCTCGGCACGACCGACGTCGCGGACGGGACTTCAGCGGTGAGGACCATCAAAGCGACACCTCAGAGCTGCGCGGCATGAAACATCGGTCGACCAAGGTAGTTAAGTGCGCCGCGCGAGCACGTTTGCTATTCCTATCGCAATAAAGCGAGCACGTGTCCGGTCTTGGTATATGAACTCGGAATTCGTGTCATTCGGACGAATGAGCGTTATTAGCCTTCGGATCCTTTTAGAATGTTGCGCCACATCATTGCCCTGTCGATTTTGCTGACGAGCCTGCTCGCTGCGGGGGTACCCGCGCTGGCCTGCGGGGAAGTCATGCCTACGCGCGACTGCTGTCCGAATGGGCCGAACTCGCCTTGCGGATCCGAGCAATCCAGAACCACTGAAGCAAACCGACTGGATTTTTGTTGTGCCGCTGGCGGTACTGTCGCGACCACCACTGCGATAGCCAGCTCGTCCAAGGAGTTGCGGAAGGCTTGGGATCGTGCCGAACTCCCGGCGCTTCTCACCCTGGTGACCACGCTGACCACGGCTTACGTTCAGTTGTTATCTGTCGATGAACTCTCCCTTGTTTCCCGACCTTTCTCCGACTCCACGCTTTATCTGAGCACCGGGCGCCTGCGCCTCTAACCCCGCCTCTGTAGGCCATTACTGGCCGTATTTTCAATCCATTTCGGTCTTGCGCGACTTTGCGTGCGTTCGTTACATGCAACTCGAATTCGATTGGAAGCCGAATCGAGTTGATCGTGGTTGTTGTTTTTTGTGAGATGCGACGTATGGTTACCAAAAGAAAGTTAGCGCTCGTTAGTGCGCTTACATCGACGATAGTGCTCGTCAGTACTGCGTCTCAGTCCGCATCGCTGGATGCACTACTTGATCCCCCGCATCACGTCGCCGAACGAGCGACGGACGACGCGACACCCGTCTTGTCGCTGGATGAAGCGGTGCGGCTGTCGCTCATCGATCAGCCCATCCTGAGCGGGCACGAGGCGGTGATCAACGCCAACGAACGGCAGGCCATCGCCGCGGCGCAATTGCCCGACCCAAAACTCTCCGGCGGTCTGAAAGAATTGCCGGTGGATACCAGGGAGGCTTTCAGCCTGCGTCGCGACAACTTCACCGAATTCACCGTCGGGTTGAGTCAGGAATTCCCCCGCGCCGACAAGCGTCGGCTCAAGGGCGAGCGCAAGCAGCTCGATGCCGAGACCGAACGCGCGGCGCTCAATAGCGACCGGCGCGTCATACGCCGCGATGCCTCGCTCGCCTGGCTCGATGTCTATGAAGCCGAACAAGGACTGACGTTGGCCCGGAGCCTCTCTGCGGAAGCCGCTCTGCAAGTGCAGTCGCTTGAAAAGGACTATGGCAATGGGAAAGTTTCGCAGGCCGATTGGACGGCTGCGAAGGTCGACGCGGGCTTGGTGCAAGATAAGGAACACGATTGGTGGCACCGCTCGCTGCGAATGCGCGCAGGGCTCGCACGCTGGATCGGCGATGAGGCCCAGCGGCCGCTCGCGGGCAGTCTGTCGTTGCCCCCGCCGCCCAGTGCGCTGCCGGAACTCATGTCGGCGGTCGATCATCATCCTGTCATTGACGGATTGGACATACAGATCGACGCCTCGGCGACCGACATCGCTCTCGCCCGACAAGCGTACAAACCGGATTTTTCCGTGGAAGGGTATGTCGCTTACCGGCCCGGCTTCTCCGATTTCGTCGGTATCCAGGTGAGCGTTGGACTGCCGTATTTCACCAAGAACCGTCAGGACCCGGAACTCTCGGCCGCATTTGAGCGATCGCGCTCTGTTAAGGATCGCAAGCAAGATCTGTTGCGTGAGATGCATGCTCGGGTGAGCCAGGACTATCTCGACTGGCATCACTATCGGGAGCGGGTCGGCGAATTCGACACGGCGATCATTCCCAATGCCATGCGCCGCATCGAAGAGGCGCGCGGCGCGTACCAATCGGGACGCGGCAGCTTCGACGCCGTGCTATTGGCCCGACGCAGCCTGCTCGATATTCAGTTGCAACGGCTCGCGCTCGCCGTCGAAGCAGCGCGCGCGCAGGTTCGCCTTCAGTATTTCGCTTCCCCTCAAGATCGCCCGGGAGAGTTCCCGTGAATCGCAATTCTAATTTTCTGTTGTTGGGTTCCCTGATCGCAGGTGTAGTCGCTCTTGGGGTGAGCCTGTTGAAGCACGGTCACGCCGAAAATCCAAAAGTCGGTGCCTGTGGCGACGGGGCACCCGCCTATTGGTACGACCCGATGGTCCCGCAGCAGCGCTTTGACAGACCCGGCAAATCACCCTTCATGGACATGCAACTGGTGCCGAAATGTGGCGCCACCGCAGGGGCGCCCTCGAGTAGCGCGGCGCCGGACGCGGCAAGCGCCGAGCGCAAGCCCCTCTACTGGTTCGATCCGATGAAGCCGCAGCAGCACTTCGACAAGCCGGGCAAGTCACCCTTCATGGACATGCAGCTGGCTCCAAAGTACTCGGACGACGCAACGGGTTCTTCCGATGCGCCGGCCGGCAGTATCGCCATCGATCCGCGCGTCGTGCAGAACCTCGGAGTGCGGATCGCCCCGGTCGAGCAAGGCAGCTTTGCCCGCACTGTCGACACCGTCGGCGTGGTGGCTGTGGATGAGCATCGGATCGAAGCGATCGAGGTGCGTCAGCCGGGCTGGGTCGAGGAACTCAACGTGCGCGCGGTGGGGGATTCGGTGCGCCGCGGGCAGCGGCTCGCCGGGGTCTACGCGCCGGATCTCCTCGCGACCCAGCAGGAGTGGTTGATTGCTCGCAACTCGGGTGACCCGCGGCTGATCGAGGCCGCGCGGCACCGCCTCGCCTTGTTCGGTCTCTCGGCGATGCAGATTGCGCATATCGACAAAACCGGTCAAGCGGAGCGCCGCGTTGATTACTTCGCACCCTTCGACGGCTTTGTCATGGACTTAGGTGCACGTCAGGGCGCGGCCGTGGCGCCAGGAACCGTGTTATTCCAACTCGCTGCGCTCGACAGCGTCTGGATCAATGCCGAAGTACCCGAAACGCAGGCGGCGTGGATCAAGCCGGGTGATCCGGCGACGGCGGAGTTGCCAGCCCTACCCGGTGAGCAGTTCCAGGGCCAGATCGACTATCTCTATCCGGAGCTGATGCCGACCACCCGTACGCTGAAAGTACGAGTCGTGATCAAAAATACCGGCACGCGATTGCGCCCCGGTATGTTCGCCGCCGTGCATCTGCGCGGGACGACGCAGGATCAGGTGCTGACGGTACCCACGGAGGCGGTGATCAAGACTGGCACGCGCAGCATCGTGATCGTCGCCGACGACGGCACGCATTTTCGACCGGCGCTGGTGCGGGTCGGCGCGGAACGCGGCGGCCGCTCCGAGATTCTCGACGGCTTGAGCGCGGGCCAGAATGTCGTTGCCTCGGGACAGTTCCTGATCGACTCCGAAGCGAGCCTGCGGGGGGCTTTCGAGAACCTCGCCGGATCGAACGAGTCCGAAGACAAGAACGCCAAACCGGAGCTCATGCCGGCGCCATCGGTCCAAGCGCCGGATGGAGGGCGCTGACATGTTGGGCGCCCTCATTCGCTGGTCAATTCAAAACCGCTTCCTGGTGCTGATGGGCACCCTGCTGCTCACCGCCTGGGGCGTTCATGCAACGCTCTCGACGCCGCTCGATGCGCTACCCGATCTGTCCGATACCCAGGTCATCATCCGCACCGAGTTTCCGGGCCAGGCACCACAGGTGGTCGAGGATCAAGTCACCTATCCCCTGACCACGACGATGCTGTCGGTCCCCGGCGCGCGCACCGTGCGCGGTTATTCATTTTTTGGCGATTCCTACGTGTACATCATCTTCGACGACAAGACCGACTTGTATTGGGCGCGCTCGCGCGTGCTCGAATACTTGAATCAGGTGACCGGCCGACTGCCACCGTCCGCGAAGCCGACGTTGGGGCCGGATGGCACGGGGGTCGGCTGGATCTACGAGTACGCGCTCATCGACCACAGTGGGCACTACGACATCTCGCAACTTCGGGCGCTGCAGGATTGGTTCTTGAAGTACGAGCTGAAGAGCGTGCCGAATGTCGCGGAAGTCGCCAGTCTTGGGGGACTTGTCAAGCAATACCAAGTCGTGCTCGATCCGGATCGCATGCGCGCGCTCGGAATCACCATCGACAGAGTCAAGTCGGCACTGCGCGATTCGAACAATGAAACCGGCGGTTCGGTCCTGGAGATGGGTGAGGCCGAATACGCGGTGCGTGCCACAGGGTACCTCAAGAGCTTAGACGACTTTCGCACCGTCCCGGTCGGCCTGGGTGCCGGTGGCACGCCGGTGCTGCTCGGCGATGTCGCGCGGGTGCAAATTGGTCCGGAAATCCGTCGCGGCATCTCCGAACTTGACGGCAAGGGTGAAGCGGTTGGCGGCGTCATCATCATGCGGGCCGGAAAAAACGCGCTCGAGACCATTGACGCAGTGAAGGCCAAGATCGCGAGCCTACAACAGGGGCTGCCGAAGGGCGTGGAAATCATCGCCACCTACGACCGCTCGGAATTGATCCACCGATCGGTGGCCACCCTGCGTGACCGGCTGATCGAGGAATTCATCGTTGTCACGCTGGTCTGCGCACTATTCCTGTTCCACTTGCGCTCCGCGCTGGTCGCCATCGTCAGCTTGCCGTTAGGTATTCTGGCCGCCTTCTCGGTCATGAACTGGCAGGGTGTCAACGCCAACATCATGTCCTTGGGCGGAATCGCGATTGCCATCGGCGCCATGGTCGATGCGGCCGTGGTCATGATCGAAAACGCGCACAAACACGTAGAGGCCTGGAACCACGCCAATCCGGAGCGACGTGCGACTATTCCTACGCAATCGAAGTTGATCGCGGAAGCCGCCGCCGAGGTGGGCCCGGCGCTCTTCTTCAGCCTGTTGATCATCACGTTGAGCTTTGTTCCCGTCTTCACCCTCGAGGCCCAGGAAGGCAAATTATTCGGGCCGCTGGCGTTCACCAAAACGTATTCGATGGCCGCGGCGGCGGGGCTGTCGGTCACGCTGATTCCGGTCTTGATGTTCTACTTCATCCGCGGGCGAATCCCGGAGGAGCGTAGCAATCCCCTCAATCGAGTGCTCATCGCGGTCTATAAGCCGCTGCTTGACGTAGTTCTGCGTCACCCCAAGACGACGCTGGGACTCGCGGCGCTCTTTATCGTTCTGACTATCGTCCCCCTCGCTCAACTGGGCAGCGAATTCATGCCACCCCTGGTCGAGGGTGATTTGCTGTACATGCCATCGGCGCTGCCCGGACTATCCGCCGACAAGGCCTCGCAATTGCTACAGCAAACCGACAAGGTGCTCATGCAGTTTCCCGAAGTCGAGCGTGTGTTCGGCAAAATGGGCCGCGCCGAGACCGCGACCGACCCAGCCGGCCTGGAAATGTTCGAGACGACGATCCGTTTCAAATCGCAATCGCAATGGCCGAGCGGCAAAACCCAGGATCAGCTGATCGATGAAATGAATGCGGCACTGACCATACCGGGGCTGTCCAATCTGTGGGTGCAACCGATCCGCAATCGCATCGACATGCTCTCCACCGGCATCAAAAGTCCGGTCGGCATCAAGATCGCGGGGCCTGACCTAAAGGTGATCGAGCGGATCGGCGAGCAGGTTGAGGCGACGGTCAAGGTCGTGCCGGGCACCCGTTCAGCGTACGCCGAACGCGTCCGCGGCGGACGATACATCGAAGTGCGTATCGACCGCATTCGTGCGGCACGCTTTGGCCTGAGCCTCGCCGACGTGCAGCAGGTCGTGGCGCTGGCGATCGGCGGTGAGAACATTGGCGCGACGGTCGAGGGCTTGCAACGCTTTCCGATCAACCTCCGCTATCCACGCGAGCTGCGTGATTCGGTCGACAAGCTTCAGGTGCTGCCGATCGTCACCGCGGCGGGTGCAACGACGACACTCGGCGCCGTGGCCGATCTTGTCGTCACCGATGGTCCCCCGCAACTGCGCAGTGAAAACGCGCGGCTCAACGGCTGGGTGTACGTCGACATCAGCGGTCGCGATCTGGGACGGTACGTGGCACAGGCGCAGAAGCTCGTGAGTCAACGCGTCAACCTTCCCCCCGGATACACGATAACCTGGTCCGGACAATTCGAGTACTTGGAGCGGGCGGCCAAGAAACTTCAACTCGTCGTGCCGTTCACGCTGGTCATCATCTTTATACTTCTCTATTTGACCTTCAGAAGTTTCGCATCCGCGGCGCTGATCATGGGTACTTTGCCCTTTGCGCTGGTGGGCGGCTTCTGGCTGCTGTTCTTGCTCGGCTACAACCTCTCGATTGCCTCCGCCATTGGCTTCATCGCGCTCGCCGGGGTCGCGGCTGAGTTCGGGGTGATCATGCTGATCTATCTCGATCATGCGATCGCCAAACGGCGCAAGGCAGACCAATTCCATTCCCTCACGGATTTGATCGAAGCGATTGAAGAAGGCGCGGTACTACGGGTGCGGCCCAAGGCGATGACCGTCGCGGTGATTGTCGCCGGGCTCTTGCCTATCATGTTCGGCGGTGGCACGGGCTCTGAGGTCATGCGGCGGATCGCAGCGCCGATGGTCGGCGGCATGATCACGGCGCCGATCCTCTCAATGCTCGTGCTGCCGGCGGCATATCTTCTAATTCACCGGCGTTCACTCGCCAAAGTCACACCTTAAGTCACGGAGCCATCATGCTAATCAAAGTTGCCCACCCGTACCCCATCAAGCCATCGGAAATAACCCCGGAAACGGTGTACGCCGATCGACGACGCTTTCTTCTGCAAATAGGACTTGCGACGGCGGGCGCGGCGCTCGCCGGTTCTGGGCGGGCTGAGCCCGTCGCTGCCGATGCGAATCTTGCGCCTCTGACCGTGGCGCGCAAAAGTGAGATGGCGGGAGGCGAGAATGTCACGGCGTACACCGACATTACGCACTACAATAATTTCTACGAATTTGGCAGCGCCAAAGAAGATCCGGCCCGCAATGCCGGCCGGCTGCGCACGCGACCCTGGTCGGTGGTCGTGGACGGCGAGTGCGAGGCGCCGGGCCGCATCGACATCGAGGAGCTGCTCAAACCCCAGGCGTTGGAGGAGCGCATCTATCGGCATCGCTGCGTCGAGGGCTGGAGCATGGTGGCCCCCTGGATCGGTTTGCCGCTGGCCGATCTGCTCAAGCGTTTCAGGCCTACATCGAAAGCAAAGTACGTTGCCTTCACAACTTTATACGATCCGAAGCAAATGCCCGAGACCGCTCGCGGCGTGCTCGACTGGCCCTACCGCGAAGGCCTGCGCATCGACGAAGCCATGCACCCGCTGGCTTTCCTGTCCGTCGGGCTCTACGGGCGCGTGCTGCCGAATCAGGATGGCGCGCCGCTGCGCCTGACGGTGCCCTGGAAGTATGGCTTTAAAAGCATCAAGTCCATCGTCAAGATTCACTTCGCGGAGCGTCAGCCGGAAGCCACGTGGAATAAGCTGGCACCGGGGGAATATGGTTTCTACTCGAACGTAAATCCCACAGTCGATCACCCGCGCTGGAGCCAGGCGCAAGAGCGGCGCCTGGGTGAACTGTTCAAGCGCAAGACGCTCATGTTCAATGGGTATCCGGAAGTCGCATCGCTTTACTCGGGCATGGATTTGAGGACCTCTTTTTGATCCGTCTCTGGGCGTGGCGTGCCGCCGCATGGTCCCTCGGAGTCGTTCCGCTTCTGTTCGCGGTCAAATGGGGCTTTCAGAGTAGACTCGGAGCGAATCCGGTGGAATTTCTGGAACACTATACCGGCGACTGGACGCTGCGCCTTTTGCTCACGACGTTAGCGATGACTCCGTTGCGCATGCTCACGCGACTTATCGAACCGATTCGAGTGCGACGAATCCTCGGGCTGTGGGCATTCGCATTCTTGTGCCTGCACTTTTTCATCTACCTTGTGTTTGATCTAGGTTTTTCGGTGCTTCAGCTCGGCGAGGATCTGGTCAAGCGAACTTACATCACGCTTGGCTTCACCGCATGGCTGATGCTCCTGTCCTTGGCGATCACCTCCACCACGGCCTGGCAACGTCGACTTAAGCGCCGGTGGATTACGCTGCACCAGCTCATTTATCCGGCCGCGATCTTGGGCGCGATCCACTATCTGTGGCTGGTCAAGGCCGATACTCGCGAACCGCTGATTTACCTGGCAATTCTGCTGGTGCTGCTCGGATTTCGCCTTCCATGGTCGCAGTGGGTGAATGATCGGCGGCGGCAAGAATCGTCCAGAACTGAGATCAGCTAACCACGACCTCAGCTGCCATGCGACGCCCGCTACCACCGTCGCAATGGTAATACTGGCCGCGAGTGCTTCCTGTGTCTCAAGGCCTCGCTATCGAGGGCTGAAACAAGTCCTTGATCGCCTCCTGGAGCACGATGGCGTGGTTGATATTGGGGTCATGGGCCGCGTAGAGTAGGGTCACGCGAGTCTTCTCCGACGTTTTTGCCAGAGCTGCCAGTTCGGGCGGACGCGCCGCGCGCAATTCATGAAGATAGCGATTGCGGAACTCTTGCATGCGTGACGCGTCATGCGAGAACCATTTGCGCAGTTCCGTACTCGGCGCGACTTCTTTCACCCAGGCACAGAGGTGCGCCCGTTCCTTGGTGATGCCGCGAGGCCAGAGTCGGTCGACCAGTACTCGATAGCCATCGGCAGCTGCCGGGGCATCGTAGACGCGTTTAATTTCAACGTCGCGCATGGTGGCACTCCCTATCCGTTGCAGTGATCTTAGCGACCTTCGACGGCGAACAAAGGCCTGCCGATTCTGCTATCAGAATCGGCAGGGGATTACCGCTCGAGTGTGCTCGTCAATCGAGACGTTGAACAATCGGGCAATTGATGGCAAAGCCCGAACTGCCGAATGGTGCTCCGCCAGGACCTGTGATCAGACCGTCTTGCACGAAGTTAAGGATCTGAAATTCTTCACGAACCTGCCCTCGGAACCCCTGATCGATTGCGGCATTAGTCCATGTGAACAACTGCGCGTCCCACGCCGGGCTATAATCGAGTGCGATCGTTGGGATCCCACCTAGAACATTGTTTGGCCGAAAGCCATCTGCCAGGTCCGCCGACAAGCCCTGCCGTAGTGGGTTGTTGCAAGAGCCCGATTCCGGTCCGTTGGTCGCAATAAAAATGCGCTCGACGGGACTCGCAAAGCTGTCGTCGTGGCCCAGCAGGAGTTTCGCCATCAACGGAGCGAAGGTGTTGTGTTCGATGGCTGCCGCAAGCGGGATGGTGGCGTCCATCGAGAGATACCATACCGGGCGGCCGAAGCTAAAGCCATTGATCAAATTCAACGTGACGGTCATGGCGATTGGATCGATCGCTACAACCTGGTCGTGTACCTTCGAATAATCCACATTACCATTGGGGAAATTAATCTGGCTGGCATCGACATCGAACGCCACCATCGGTGCGTTGTAGATCACATTGGCCGCATTCACGATCCTCACAAACGGACTATAGTTGGCATCCCCAACAGACCCCGGTGCGAACGATTTGGGGGGGAATTCTGCTCCCGCGGGCCCCGGAACGATGTTCCGCTTGGGCGAGAAATCCACGGTCCCCTTGTCAAATACAATGTTCCCGTTCGCGTCCAGGTTTCCTGTCCTAGCTGCAAGCGATGCAAACGTAAGCTTGGTGGAGAAGTTCAGACCCAATTCAGCCGCGACGCCGGCGTTATCGACATCGGTCAGGATGTACCAAATCTGCTTTTTGGTGCCCCCCAATAGCCCTTTGTACAAGGGGAGCGTTATCGTTCCGTGCGCGGCATCGACCTTCCCGGAGCTCAGTAATTGCACAGGTCCGACCAGACTGGGATTCGTCGTCGACGGCGGCGGTCCGAAATAGCTCAGTGGGACAGATGCTCCAACTGACGGTGGGGCGGGAAACAAATCACAACCCGGCCCCGGCCCAATCGCGCCGCCCCCGGGTCCCTGCGCTGAATTGACGGTGGACGCAGTCGCTGCCAATGCCACGGCCGGCTCCAGGGTCGTGGCCGGCTTTGCGACCGGACGTTTCGCTTGAATGTGCATCGCCATTGCTTCCGGAGAGAGTGGCTCCCTGGTCAACGGCGCGACTTCTGCCATGGCGAGCGATGCAACAAGGCTCCCCAGGAATAGACTGCTCAAAGTGACGGCGACTCGACCGCTCGCGAAAACATTCAGTCGGGTCGAACTTTCGGTTGGTCTTGTACTCGATATCAAAGGGCTGCGAATTAGCGATTTCATTTTGTGCTCCTGATAGTGAAGGGTGCGCATTCACAACTAATGGGACCCGCCCACCGAAACGGTCGATCAAGTCCAACATTGCGTTCTGAATGACCAGCCTAAGACGCGCGCGGTACGGAAAAGTTACAGCGAGTGGTCTTCGTTGCCGCTAGGAGTTCGAGTTGCGGCAGCTCGGCTTCATCCCGATTCGACGCGTCGACGCATAAACTGATGGTTAGCCGCCGAGCTTCCGTGCCAAGCTCGCCTTCAGGCGCTCGCTGAATCCTGCGGGCATATCAAACGCACGGCCATCGCCGACCAGGCGGATAACATTGCGAGTCCCATCCAGAACGGCAACGCAGTGTTTGCACGTCTTGAAATGTTCGTCCATTCGCTGGCGGAGCGCCGGCTCGGCCTCGTCGTCAATATAGTTCGACAATTCCCGCCAAATCTCAACGCAACTGATCTCTTTGGTGGCCACGTTACCAGGGTCTCACTTTCTTCCAACTCCCGTCTCCGGTGCTCCATGCCCGTCGAGTCCGGGCGCCAGTGCATCGCGTATCTTCAATCTTGCCCGAAGCAATCGGGTCTTCACCAAAGCCTGGCTAATTTGGAGGACCTCCGCAGGGATAAGTGGAAAGATCTGCTGATTGATTGAACCCTGCGTTGCGTTCTTCGTCAAGTCTTCGTCTTCGATCTTTTGCTATCGCTCCTGGCCAGGCGCAGTCTGATGCGGAAGGCGGCAGAAGCTCTTGGTTTTTTTTGGTGAGAAAATCGGATCGCATAGGAAGCCGTACGAACGGCGATCGTGAGAGGCCCGCTACCTGAGCATCCCTCGATTTTCGATCGTTGCGGCGCATGATCCGCAGATCCGCTTCCCACACCGGACGCGGCGTGTAGTACACGCCGCGTCCGGTTAAACCCGAGAAGTTCACATTGGCGCGTGACGCTCAACTCTGCCCACTGATCAATCATCGTCGTCCGCTCGGGCCGGGGAAGCGACCGAGCGCGGAGTCTAAAGAATCGCGCTTCAAAAACGTGTCGTCAGACGAGTCAACCAGTCGGGAGTTCGATCGAGTATCCACCCCTCCACGGACTTATCGAGGCCCGCGGCGATCAGGACGCCTAAGATCACCATCACAAGGCCGAACGCCTGCTTCCCATAGTGGCCGGCGCTCAACAGACCGCCACGCATTGCAACCATGCGGGCTCGCGACAGCGATCCAAGGAGTATTAACGGTGCTGCCGCGCCTACGCCAAACATGAGCATCAAAAAAGCGATTTGCGTAACATTTCGCCCCTGGCTGGCGAGTGTCGTCGCGGCTCCCAGCGTTGGTCCAACGCAGGGGCTCCACACAATACCGAGCACGGCGCCGACCAGGAATTGACTGTTCAGCCCGCTTCCCGTGATGCGAGAGAGTAGTGTGTTGCCCGAATTAGTCAAAACACTGGCGGCGCGCGAAAAATAATTCTGCAACCAAGGGATGAGCAGGATGAGTCCGAAGAGGACCAAAATCACCGCGCCCACGGTACGAAAGGTATCAGGATCCAGGCCCAGCGACGCGCCCAGGGTCGCGACGAATAGTCCCACCACGGTGAAGGACAGCGCGAGACCCACGCCTAACGCCACGGCTCCCCAGCGATGGGCGCTGACGGCCGCGGCCACCAACACCGGCACGAGGGGCAACACACACGGCGATAGGGTGGAGAGTGCCCCCGCCAATAGCGCTAACCCGTAGGTCGCGACACCAAAGTTCATCGGTTGGACTCGTTAGGAAAGGGCATTGCGCAACAGCGCCGCCAAACTGTCTTGACGGGTGTCGCCGGTGGAGCGGGCACGCTCGGCGCCGCCCTTGAACACCACGATGGTGCTCTGCTTGGTGACCCCGAGGGATTTCTTCAAATTCTTCTCCGAATCATAATTGGCCACATAGACCGTGACGGACGCGAACTCCGGTTGCTCCGCGAGAGTCTTGAGCAGTGGCGCTTGCGCACGGCAGGTGGGACACCACCAGGCGTGAAACACGACAGCGACGGGTTTCCCGGCAGTCTTGTCCGCGTCAAATTGTGCTTGGTTGAAGGGGACTTCCGCGGCGGAGGCCAAAGTGGCGATGAGCAGCAATGCAAACGAAGCGATGGTCGATACAAGCGGTTTCATACGGTTCTCCAAAATAGAGGATGGTGTATGGGTAAAGACCGGACATCGCCCGTTAACATTGCGAGTGGAGAGCCGGTGCGCTGGTAAATCCGACGTCGGCATCAAAGGCATCGATACGATCTTGCGGCAAAGATATCGATTGACTGAATATCTGGGGCGGTGAAATGACTAACCGGCGAGCGCCTGCGGGTTGAGGTTTTTTACAATCCTGCACCGTTGGCCGAACAATATCCCAATCGCCTTGCAATAACCTCGGCAGTGTCGCGGTCTCCTCGATTGTGAGATGAGAGACTTCATTCAGCCGCTCATCCGCGATCGTCAATCATTATTAGGAATTTCAGATGCAAATGTCCAAGTCCGTCTCCGGCGCCGCGATTGCGGCGGCCGCCGCGCTTCTGTTCAGTGTTGGTTCGTTCACCACGGCTAGCGCCGATGAAGCCAAGGTGCATTGCGATGGCGTCAATTCGTGTAAGGGTCAGTCCTCGTGCAAGAGCGCGAAGAATTCCTGCAAAGGCCAGAATTCCTGCAAGGGCCAGGGATTCAAGGAAGTGACTCAGAAAGATTGCGACGCGGCCAAAGCACAGGCGAGCAAATAACTGCCTTTCTAAGTAGCGGCTGACCGAGAGAGGGCGAAGCCCTCTCTCGACTTTCTTCATCTGTTGAGGCCCGCCATGAAGACCCTCGGATTGCCGTTCAAGCTGTATTCAGTCGCACTGCCAAAATAATCGCGGTCCATCCCCCTCAGGCCCGGTGCGATCCTAAACGAGAATCCGCAGAGGCCGAGCGCGGCAGCGCCGCCGGCAGGCGCGCACTCGGTTCAATGAATGGACGGTTCGCATGCATGAGGAAGGCGAGGCCGGCACCGACGGGCAGCAGCACGATCGAGCCGAGGAAGGGCAGAGTCCAACTTCCGGTCCAGTCGACCATCTCCCCAAAGATGTAAGGCGAGATTATGCCGGAGAGGCCAAAGCCGAAATTCATCATGCCGCTCGCGGAGCCGGCATAACGCGGGGCTATGTCCATGGGCACGGACCAGAGCGGGCCAACGATCAGTTCGACGAAGAAGCATGCACCAGAGAGGCAGATTGCCACCGTGGTCAGGTTCGACGCGCTGACTACCGGAACGAGAAAAGCGAAGCCTCCCAGCATGCCGACGATGATGACATTGCGGCGTGCGGCGCCGATATCGCCGGTGCGCCGATAGATCCAATCGCTGGCGGCTCCGCCCACCGAATCGCCGACCACACCGGCTAACAGAACGCCGGCGGTGAACCAGGCCGAATGCCTAAGATCGAGGTGATAATTCTTTGCGAAAAAGCTAGGGATCCAGGTCAGAAAAACCCAAAGCGTCCAGCCGTAGCAGAAATCGACGGCGGTTACAGGCAGCATTCGCCGCATGAGCGCGAACCATGGCACTCGAGCCGCCTTGGCTGAGGTCGGGCGAAGTTCGGCGATGGAGTCGGATGACATACCAGGATGCTGACGCGGATCATCGCGGAAGCGCCAGAGCCATAGCACCACCCAGATGAGGCTGATGGCTCCGAGTACCACGAAGGAAGCGCGCCAGGAAAGGCCCAAAACCAAAGCGGCAACGAGCGGCGCGCTTGCGGCGTTGCCCAGTCGCGCGGCGGCGTGGATGATCCCCTGCGCAAAGCCCCAGTTTTTCTCGGGCAGCCACGATGCGAGCGCGCGTGTTGCGGTTGGAAAGGCGGCTCCTTCGCCGAAACCGAGTGCCAGCCGAGCTGCCATCAAGGATGTCAGCCCTCCAACGAGGCCGGTGAGCATGGTCGCGGCACACACCATCACGCCGGACAGAGCCAGCATGCGGCGCGCGCCGAGGCGGTCGCCGAGCCAGCCGCCGAGCAACTGCAAGATGGTATAGGGCCACGCGAATGCCGATACCGCCAAGCCGAAATCGGCATTGGAAATACCGAGCTCCAACGTCATTGCCGGTCCGGCGGTGGCGATGTTTACCCGATCGATGTAGAGCGTCAGATACATCAGGCTGATGATGCCCAGCACCTGGTTCGGAACGCTCAGGCTGGATTTCGTCTTCGCATCGCTCACACGATCACGCCGACGGTCTCGTTTCCGCCTTGATCTGCGTTCGATGCATGATGCGTCGGTCGGTCGCGTTGAACGGCTCGCGCCGATGCATGACGCAGCGATTATCCCACATCACCAGATCGCCGACCTTCCAATGGTTGTACCAAGTCAACTCATCTCGAGTCGCAAACGCCCAGATCTCATCCAGTAGCGCCTCAGATTCTGCGAGCGGCAAACCTTCGATATAAGCATTGCGGCGCCGCCCCAAATAGAGCACGCGGCGACCGGATTCCGGATGGGTGCACACGAGCGGATGCAGTACTCCCGGCGCCTTGACCGGATCGTCGGTAGCGGTAACGCCATGTCGCACATAGCCGCCGCTGTTGTAGGTTCCGTCATGCTTGACGCGAAGCCCGGCGAGCCGCGCTTTCAGCGCTTCGGGCAAAGCCTCGTACGCCGAGTACATGTTGACGAAACCGGTATCGCCACCAGCCGCCGGCACTTCAAGCGCGTACAACACGCTCGCCTTCGGCGGATCTACCTGGTAAGACATGTCGGTGTGCCAGACCGCCTCGCCCGAACCGAGGCTACCGATAGCATGGCCGTTTTCGACCACGTTCGAGACGACGTAGAGTTCGGGGTAGCCTTCGACGAAGCGCTGTCCGGTCTCTTGGTTCGGGGCGACGTCGAGGCTGCCGAATCGTCGGCTGAACGCGATCAGTTCGGCGTCGGACAGCTGTTGGCCGCGAGATCGTGCCCGCGGATTTCGGCGCCGACGCCACCATAGCTTGGCACGATCTCGATTGCTTGGACTGTATTGGGCAGGGGCGGGGCTTGTTGCGGTTGCTGCATGATCGGGTGCTCGTCAGCGATACCACGGTAAGCAATATCGAGACCGGGGCAAACTAACGTTTGCTTATCTGCATATATTGCGTGTGAATTAGCGCATAGCAGCTTGATTCGGCAGTACGATTGGCACCGCCGTTGCGCGGAGTCTTGCCTTACCGCATCCTTCAATCGAGCCAAATAAGAATATTCAGGGGAATACGTGGCCGAGCCACACAACGCGGTCTTTCTTAGCTATGCCTCGCAAGACGCAGAGGCGGCGCGGCGTATCGGCCCATCCTTCAAAAATTGATACCGGCGCGCGCGGGCAGCCTCATACCATCGTCGAAAACGCCGGTCACTTTCTGCAGGAAGATCAGGGTGAAGCTCTTGCGCAGGTCGTTTTGCGCCTGTGCGAACGGACTCCGGATAAGTAAGGATGCACGCACGGCCAGGCTGGCCAATGAGATCTTAGAGCGCGTTCGGAGACAAACTACCATCGAGGTTACTTCCTGCTCGGAGGGAACAGTTCCTGACGAGCGTCGCAATAAACCCAGTGCTATTCCGGTCACTTCATGCAGGAGGCCTGCACCCATGATCACGAGGCGAGTTAAAGGTTAAGGATCGGTTATGAACGCCGTATTGGCAGACTCAGGCCGGTCATCGAGCTCGATTCACGTTGCGACCTTGTTGGCGCTGTTGCGGGCGGGTGAGCAATCCGCCGCAGCGGCGTTCAATCGGATAGCGCGTCGATTGTCCCCGGGGGAACTCTCGCTATCCATTTCCCCACTAAGCACTCTCATCAAAGATGAAGAGCGGCACGACAGTGCGCTCGCCACCTTTAGCTCAGTGCTGCCGTCAATCGCTCTCGGCGATAGCGCTACGCGCGGATTTTTTCGACGGCTTGAGAGTCGCGAGCCCACAGTGCATTTAGCCCGAGTGGCCGCACTCGATGCCTGTGTCTGCCAGGTTATTACACGTGTTCTGGCGTGCGCGGATGATCGTGTTTTGGACAGTCGCTTGATAGTGCTGTTGTCGAATATCAGGGCCGATGAGGCACGGCATGTGCGCGTTACCCGCGATCTTGCCCGACTACTAGGCGCTGATCTTGCGTGGCTTCGAGGCATGAATGCCGAGGTCCGCAACGGATTTGCCCGGCTGCTTCTGGCACGTGCACCGGCTTTCGAAGCGTTGCGAGTTGATTCGACCCGCTTAGTAGCCTTGATTCGCCGTGAACAGTGACCCGATCGTGTTGTATACCCGATTGGCGGTGCTGGGGACCGGCAGCGTGCTGCCGGGCGCACCGATCAGCACCGCGGCACTCTTGGCGAAAGCAGGGAGGCATCTTCCTGAGGGCACTCCAGCGCTCGCACTGAGAATTGCCAAGCGCTTGAATATCGCGCAGCGCCATATGGTCAGATCCTTTGACGAGGCCCTGGAGGTGGCGCGCCCATACGATTCGGGACCCAAACTCGGATCGCGCGCCATTACTCTGGCTGTTGAGCAAGCGCAACTCAATCTCAGCCAAATTCGCATTTTGCTGGGACATACCACCACACCCCATACGCTGCTGCCCGCCAATATTGCTTGGGTAGCGGAAGAATTGGGCTTCAGCGGCGCTCATTTGGAGCTTCGCCAAGCCTGTACAGGATTTGCCGGAGCGCTCATTGTAAGCGCCGGCCTGGCCGCGAGTGGTGTAACGCCAGTCGCAATCGTGGGCAGTGAAACGGGGTCGGTATTTCTCGATCCACGCTTTGCTGCGCTCGACAAAACTCAGTTGATTAATCTGGTGCAAATGGGTGACGGTGCGGGCGCCATTGCAGTAGGCCTTAATGCGCAATTGGACGGCCCACGCATTGAATTAGCATTCTACGGCAGTCTCCGTGGATACCCACGACCCGGCATTGCGCTTCGTCAAGGTGGCTCGGGCCAGCCATCGAGTAACGGGACGCGCACAGCCCATTTCGTACACGACTTTCAAGCGGTGAAAACACGCGGCCTCGATTTGTTGCGCGAGGGGCTATGCATCGCTCGCGAAGCAGGTGTCGAACCCGGCGGCATTCACTGGTGGATTGTTCATCCCGCCAACGGCCGCATGGCGGAGATCGCTGCAGACGCGCTGAACGTACCGTCCTCGCGCGTCATCTGCGAGGCATCGACACTGGGCAACCTTGGTAGTGCCGCGATTTGGGTGGCGCTCGATCGATTACGCCGCTCGGGGAAGTTGGTGGCGGGCGATCGCGTGATGGTGCTGGGAGCGGAGGCCAGTAAGTACATGTTTGGCGGATTCCTCTACGTTCATGGTGATCGACTGCAATGAGCGCCAATTCACCTCTCGCATTCGAAATGCGCGATGTCTCGATTGCCTTTAAATGGATGACGGTGCTCGACCACGTCTCGCTTCAACTGAAGCTTGGACGTCGCTACGCGCTTCTTGGCCCCAATGGCAGTGGCAAAACCACGCTCCTGCGTGCACTCGCCGGCCGAATCGGCGTGGAC